>Ga0126343_10000825_pt1:2500-13107 | contig 13107 bp, 13 predicted proteins | sample Cyp2metagenome_FD_92531 | JGI IMG/M metagenome (GOLD analysis project Ga0126343, IMG submission 92531) | Coral microbial communities from Lord Howe Island, Old Settlement Bay, Australia - Cyphastrea 2 metagenome | ecosystem: Host-associated > Invertebrates > Cnidaria > Coral ... | reverse complement strand
TAGGGTAAAATTAGAATTTTGGGTCCGAAAATCGGACTCAAAGATGAAATAGCTGCTTAGCATTCTTGCTGTTTAGTAGCAATTTACCTAACACCAAATAATATTCCTAGTTATTAGGAGGCCAAACATTCGTTTTGTTGCGAAAATTGCAAGAACGACCAACAGGACATATTTCAACGGACTAAAAAGTCATTCCGCGTTTTATAACGCTTTTCTATGATAGTCTTTTTATCTTTTGCAGGAGTCCGAGGGTTTCTTAGCTGCTCTCTTTGTATAGGATGACATTTAAACAAAGTCTGCGAAAAATTAGAACCTTTTGGATGTCCAAAAAACTGTACTTTCCGCTAAAAATATAATAAAGTAGTTGATTTCTCAACTGTGAGTTTTGAAGTTATTGCCCGAAACTAATTTTTATATTCTTGTAAAGAAGAACATTTCCACTAATCATAACTTAAATCTCAAGTGATTCGGAGTTATACCGCTCGGGAAAAACGTGTCTTGAAAAAATGCTCCAAAATTAGATTTTGAAACCATGAAATATTGCTGGTTTTTAAACACTCGCTGTGAATTCAAATTTAGAGGAACAAATCTGGTTTTCGAGTTAAATGAGTTGTCAATACCTTCCATACAAATACACAAAAAGAGGAAGAGCGAACTTGCTTGAGCACTTTTCAGGAGCGAAGTTCTTGTGTTGATACTCGGCCCATTAATATCCGCCATATTTGAAGTGGTCGGCATCTTGTACAGTTTTTGCGAATTTTCTGGAAAACAAAAATAGATCTAGGCAAAAACGTTATACCACGTTTATCAACTCATCATGGGGTATCTCTGAGCAAAATATAAGGGTAGTCATTTTTTTTTACCTTGTGCCACCTCTCACTCGGTCACGAAAAAAAGGCGCTATTAAATATGCATAAATTAGTGAGAAACGGACATTTTTGGAGGGAATGGTCCTAACTTGGACGGAGTAAAATATTTTGACCTCATTTTTAATCACGGCACCGAGTTTGAGCGTAATCGGTGATTTGAGCTATATCACCTTCTGCCTGGTTTTCTCATGGACACAATCTTTAAAAAAAGGTGATTTGAGGTGTATTACCTCCTGCCTGGTTCTGCCTGGTTTTCTCATGGACACACTCTTAATGTCACTGATAACTTACAATACAGTGGACGTTTTAGAGATGCAACTAACCAGTCCTCTATAGTAATGTATGCGCCTTGTGTGGCTGCCTTATAATGGCTCTCTAATCTTTTAAGTTTTTTTAAAGTTATAGAGCTCATTTTTACCCAAAAACTTCAAAGTTTTATTTCTTATACCTTGGACATGCTGCCAACTACCTGTCGACGTTTGGTTTGCCCGTCTGGCTGTCAAAACTTGTTTTTATCCATGTCAGGCTTCCCGCTAAGCGAAGTCAACGGTGCACATCGTCGTAGTGAACGCTGTATTTACTCGCCTAGTGAACTCCTTCGGCTTAGTACTAAATGCAAACGTAGCCCAATTGATGGAGCTTCCTTTAATCTACTTCGACACTACGGAATCTTACGACCTTTCCGTGGTTGACGAGGTTGGAGAGCTTTAAAGTTTCGGAATCATGTTGGCTCATTGAATATTTAACCTGTATTTCCAAATAGACGAATTTGCATACCAAACCCGTCACGGTCGCCGCGTTTGTCATGCCACGTCATTCAAGCTCGTCACTCTCCTGTTGCCTTGCGCTAATACAGTAGGGAATTTGGTCCCTCTGTTGCGCTAGCGAATATGATGTCTCTTGGCCCTGAGATCGACGAACTCAGGTGTTTTGCCAATGATAACAAGCTGGATCTCATATCGTTGACTGAAACCTGGATCTACGACGACATGACTGCTGAACATCATCTCCATGTTCCTGGCTAAACCTTGTGCCTAAAGAACCGAGAATCCGGTGTCCATGGCGGAGTGGGTCTTAACGCCAATAACACCATTAAGTACAAGGCCTTGACTGATTCATACCATCTGGAGTTAGAGGTGCTGTGGGCTCATCTTAGACCGGTGCGATTACCGAGAGGCTACCCTTGCAGTGTTTCGGGTACAGTTTACCACACGTTGTGTCCTAATGGATCCAGTTATGTTGCTATGATAGACTATCTTTCTTCTTTGCTTACGACTATGGAAGGGCGTTATCCTAGTTGCGGTATTTTTCTATCTGGTAACTTCAACCAGTTTAACATCAGTTGGCTTCAAACGCAGTTCAAGTTAAAGCAGCTTGTGCGCATTCCAACATGAAGTAACTAGACACTAGATCTTATTCTCACCAATATGCCTCATGTGTACAACAAACATCTTTGGCAAACTTTTCCTCCTTTTGGTCTCTCTAGTGGTATTACTTGAGCTTAAGCCAAGAAGCAGGCAAAACACTAGTAGTCGTTCTTCTTTCATCCGCAGGGATACTCGCGCCAGTCGTAAACGTAGACTTGGAAGGTATTTTGGCTCTATTGACCGGTCTATTTTTAACTCGGCGCAAGACTGCGAAAGCAAGCTGCAGCTTTTTCACGATCTCGTCAAGATTGGCTTAGATATCATCAGGCCTTTAAAGCTTCACGTGAATGACCCTCCCTGGGTGACAGCTGAATTTAAGACTCTTATCAAGGCGCGTCAAAAAGCCTTTGTGCAAGGAGATATTGAGGGTTATAGACATCTGTGGAACATCACCATTTCTGAGTGAAAGGTGTGTCGCGGAAAGTCCTACGCATTGAAAGTCGCTAACCTGAAGACAACCAAGCCAAGGTAGTGGTGGTGACATGTTAACATGATCTGTGGAATGACTCCGGCTATTGGTGGGGAAGTCATATGCTCGCATTTACACCTTGACAGGATCGCGGCACACATTGCAAACATGATCAACTCGGCTCTTCTTGAACCGATGCAAGAGTATACGCTGCTTTCGTGTCTTCCCCACCTGCGGACGACTCCGAGCTTCTTAGAGTTAGTCCTTCAGAGGTATGTAATTCTGTTTTGGAGCTAGATCCGAGGAGGGCCGAGGAACCTGATGGCATTAACAATTGGCTTCTTCGGGACTATGATGACTTCTAAACTTCTCCGGTCTGCGACATTCTGAATGCATCATTCACTGAGCAGAAACTTCCAAGGTCCTGGAAGCATGCCGACGTCACACCTCTGTGACGAAAGTTAAGCCAGTGACTAACATTGCCAAGGATGTTCGACCTATCTCCCCGACACCGGCTCTGTCCAAGTTAGCAGAGGACCTTGTGGTTAGCAAATATATTGACCCTTTATTCTTGGAGTCGATTGATCATAACCAATTTGGAGCTATCCCCAGTTTCTCGAATCTACATGCCCTCGTTTCAATGGTGCATACGTGGGCGCATGCAACGGATGGGACTAGCTCAGCGGGCGCACGTGGTGTGCTTGGATTACAGAAAGGCCTTCGACCTGGTAGATCATGGCATTCTAGCTGCCAAAATTTTGGCAGAATTGCCCGTTGGGTTTGCGACTTCCTAATGAATAGGCGCCAGCGAGTGAAGCTATCTAGTGATTGCTTCTCCCAATGGGGCACTGTTCCACCAGGCGTTCCCCAGGGCACAAAACTTGGACCTTGGCTTTTCATTTTAATGATCAATGATCTCCGCACCCCTAGATCTGACGTATATATCAAATGTTTTTTAAATTCATTCAACTTTCCCGAGGCCTGCTAAAATTTGGTGAGCTACCACTACAACGACAATAAAGTATATTTCACACTTTCTCTCATATCGCGTTGAGGCTTCTACGTCGAGGACAAACTGTGAGCGCAAGCTGAAGATCCATAGACATAATTTATTATTACTGCGGTGTTAGCACGGGATATTTCAGCATGCTTTGGAAAATCACCGGAAAACAATCTGAGGAATGTTTGTTGTGTGCTTCTGTGATTCCAGTGTTTTCTTATGAATATCGCGTCTAAGCTTTCTTCTTTCGTTGTATAACTTGGTGCGAGTTACACGCTTTGGAATCTTTCCCTTTGAGAATGATCTCAGTGTAGGCATAAATGAAACATTGGGATAAGAATCACTTCTTCATTCTGTTCTTTCTGAACGTTTAACATCATTTGTTTGAGTTTGTCCATGTTGCGAGTTCGTTTTAAAAGTGGTGGATTGTTCGCTGTCTAAGTCAACACGCAAGGTTCTCAAATCAGCAACAAGGAATGTAATAAACTCCACACACAACAAGCACACGCTAGCCTTGTAAATTAGAGCTCGACTTCTGTTACACTTGCGTAAACACGCCCTCTCCCAAATACAGCTGTTTCGAGAAAGGTTGCCCAACAAGTTAAAACCGTACGCGAAAATTTCTAAAGGTATTATGAGTAATGGGGTTTCATGTTCCTTGACTGAGGCCTTTGGTGTTTCAGCGACACAGAGCGAAACAGCACAAACAAGTATGTTTCTGCTTTCTCTGTTCTTGTTAGTAAACACCGTGACCCTCTATCAATCAACGCCAAACTCGTTCTACCCATAATGCCAACGGGCATTGTCGCGTACGCTTTTACGCTTTTCTGGGACAACCTTTGTCAAAACAGCTGTATATACGCGACCTCTGTCACATTTCAATAAATACGGCCTCCGCAAAATCTTACACGCGACCTTTGTCACACTACTCACGTACTCTCTATTAAAACATCTCAACTCCTCTTATGTAACAAAGCTGCACCGATCCGCTTATACACTTGACGGCATAAGGGTCTAGACCTTTCTGGATCGACTAAATAAAGTAACCCTGCAAAGCAAGACTATTTACAGCAACATATGTAAACAGCTTAAAAGAACTGCTTAGTCATTGTGATGCAAAACTAATTTAACATTCAAGAAAGCTCCGGATGATTCTAAACAGTCACGCAAGTCATGCCACAATTTTTCGTAACAGTCCATTCTTTTCTGGATGATCTCTATTCTTTCTTCGTGTTTGTTTACATTTACGGACGCTTGAATGTGCCTTAATCTTAGTTAGTTTTTCATCATTGCTTTCTCGCTGGTTAATTCTTTCGAGTTTGGTTTTATTCCGCTGTACTCGCCCGTAGTGGAACTTAATGGAAACGCATAAACATTTCTGCATGTTTGAATTCTTCATTGGGCGCAATATTCGCCCTTGCATCTTAACGCAAAGTGCTTTGGCAAGTTCCTTTATCAGAGATGGACTCATTGGACGTTCAGTGATCTCCTTTTTGACGCTCTCTGCGTTTTCATGCTGGGCGTATTCTTTGGTAGGCGCTTGTAACTGCTATGTTGGGAATCACGGCGGCGCTTTTACGGCGATTTGAGCGGATGTTCGTCCTGGTGCTGTCCGTTGACCGTTGGATTTGAGCGCTGGGAAATTTACCCCTGACTTGAGCAGCGAGTCGTCAGGAAAAGCAGCGGGGTCCTCTGTAATTAATAAATTGGCTTTAGAAAGTAGTCCGTCTTCTTTTGGAATCGTTTCCTCCACAATTACTCTTAAGCAAGACTGCTGTTTCGATTCTTTAATGATAGAATGTCGTCAGTTGTTACTGTGTTGAGTTTTTGAGGAATGGGAGGGGAAGCTGTTCTCAATGTGTTGGAGATTAGGTTTGCCACAGTTTAAGTACCCGTGGAATGGATCGAAAAGCTAGGATTTCTATTTGCCTATAAAAATTAGCCAATGAGGTGGTTGCATTTTGGATTCTAAGTAAACTTGAGAAGTCAATCTAAACCCGATAATTCTCGCAATTGGGATTTCTGTTTCTGCTGCAATAGCATCTCGTCAAATAACACCGTGATGTTCTTTGATCCATTAAACGCAGGAACGTTTTCTCCGCGTATTTACCTTTTTTGTTTTCTAGTTTACCACTTGCGTATTTCTATGCACATGAACTGAGTTAATGATGTTTAATACTTTAACCTTGGACGGAGCTCTGTCAAAAATATTGCAACGATGATACAAATGGTTAACAGACCAAATACGACTCCCACTGGTCAAGGAAAAATCTGACCTTTAATGCATTGCTCTAACGAGTACGTTTTTCAAAGATCTCCATTTTCACAGGAATTGCTATGACATAAGGCACAAATGGGCGATATTCTGTAGCAGACAACAAAATTCTTTAGCAAAATTCGCGTTTTTTGTTCATTTTGTAGTGCCGACATTCTTTCGCCAGATTTGATCTCTGAGGGAATGTTTTCTAAAGGGTGACATGGATAACCTCTGTCGCGTATTAAATTTTCGTTTGAATTGTGTAATGTTCTCTTCAAATGTAGTTTTTGAAGTGATATTTCAAAAACGAGTGCGAGTGTTTTACGGGGATTTCCAAACACGAGAAAGCTTAAGGCTGTTAGGCCGAGGGCTTTTATTGTTTTCGAGTGTTTGGAAACCCCAGTAAAACACCAAGCACGAGTTTTAGAAATGGCTCCCCAATCGGCGCCTAATTTCAAACAAAAGAAAAAAGAAAACTAAACGAACAAAAGAAAGCCAAAATCACTTAAGCATGTGATATTTGCCTTCTTTTGTTTAATCAGCGCAGAGTTTTTTATGGTAATGCCGTATTTTTCACAACTGAAGCTTGTCTATTTCACTCGGAAGTAGTCGCAATTTGCATTCAGTGGCAACCTGCTAGTTGCGAAACATGGACGGGTTGGCAGAGGATGAATCTCGCCAGTTTCGACCCCTCAAAAGTGCGCAACAAGAAAATTCTTTGCTTGAACAAAAAGTTAAAGTATATAGTACGAACGCAAGTGGGCCGTCGAGGTTTTCAGAACTTGCCAAGCAGCGCGCGAGCAAAATTCTGTATAATTGACCCGGGTAGCGCGTTTAAAGATTATGATATTTACCGTGTGCAAAGTCTCGAAGAGGAGTTGGAGGGCCCAGATAGTCTTTCCCTACACTATTGGCTCACAAAATTCGTCCAAGAAGTTGCTAATAAGAACGGTGTTCGCTATCCGCACCTTTCCGTGAATGAAATTGTTTGTGGTTTAAAGGGATACTTAGATGAACGGAATTCATTGAAGGTAAGGCATTGAAACATGTGCGCGGAATAGTTAATTCAGGGACGTTTTGGAATTGCGCTGTAAACGTAAATATAAACAGCAAACAACAGAAGTAATAACGCTTTGTTTAAGTTGTGTATTGCTTTTTTCCAATTGATTCCAAACGCACTTGTTTGGATATCAAAACACGCGTGCTTGGATATCCAAGCACGCTGTTCTTTTCCGCGGTAGCAAGGTGCATCCATGTTACCTAAATGTGGGCACGCAATTGGCTTATCACTTGATGAATTATTAATGTCCCTAGCGCTTCTGATGGTAACAGAAACATCTTAAACGGTAAAGTGTTCATTAAAGTGCTCTACAATGGTAACGATATTGAGGAAATGACAGAGAAATGGCAGTCCTTAACGCCAAATCCGCAACGAATTCCAGTTTTTTGTACCCTTACAAAGATTTACAAACTGAACCTAGTCGGAAGGCCAATTACATCTGGCTGTGATAACCCAACAGAACGAATCTCAACATTAATTTGTTGCTTACCTCCTTCAGCCTATTGTTAAGATTCAGGAACCATACCTTTAAGACACAACGGGTTTCTTAAACTTTTTAGAGAAAACGAAGGTCGCAAAGGACACAATGCTAGGGTCAACGGACGTTGCCAGCCTATACATGTATACTAACATCCCACAGAAGGAAGGAATCACCATTTTATGTAAAAAGTTCGAAACATTACACCTAAACAAACCTCGAATACCTACACTCTACCACAGAGATATGGTTAGGCTTACCTTAAAAGAAAACTCTTTCCATTTTAACGGAAAAAATATATTCGAACACACGGTACCGCAATGGGCTCAAAAATGGCAGTCTCTCTTTCCAAAAACATTTTGTTTATTGGGTTTGTTAAATGCGAAACAAAGCAATGGTTTCTCATCTTTTGCATCTTAACTTCCACCCAGCTGTGTAAAATATTGTCTAAATTCTCAAGACTTTGTTCCAATTTAAAACACAGAGGGAAGAACTTTGTAATTATGACATCAATCGCGTGTCTGGTCTCTAATGGATCAAAGACGAGAACCAATCAAAATACGAGAATAATTTCGGTTCTTATATAATCGCTGATATAGACAACGATTGTGTGGACTGCTCTTGAAACTGACTGAAAATTATTCTTGACTTGAGGTTAAGAACCAAAACTAGAAAAAAACTAGAAAAAAAAAAAAACAAAACTAGATAAAACAAAAGGTCTCTTAGTCTAATTCTTAGTTACCGAGCAGTGGCTGGTTGACAAAATGACCACGTTTTTCTCGTCTCTGCGAGGTTTTTTTTTAGAAAAAGAAGCATCACCGGATAATTTAATTATTAACAATTAACAAGACTAACACATGAACAAAGCCTTAACATCACTAAAAACTTAGTGACACCTTTGACGTCAAAACGACCCTGACTTTTATTCATTCATGTACCATTCCTTAAAAAAAGTAATAAAACCTTCTGCAGACAATCTAAGGTTTCCAGTGGTTCAAAAGCCACTTCTGCAATTGCACTATAAATTATTTTATAGTGTAACTCTACCAAGTGGGAAATGAACTACTTTACGTTATGAAATAACCCAAGTTATTCTCGCATTTTGATTGGTTCTAGCTTATAATCTATCAGAAGACAGATGCACGATTAACGTCATCGTTTTAAAGTTTTACCTTCAGTGTCTTAAAATTGTGGAAAGTTTCGAGAATCAAGATAACATTTTACATGGTTGGTCGAAAGATAGTACAAAAAAGTGTTGTCGAGAAGCATAGTCTAGGAGGACAACGAAAGATAAAACCGTTTCTTTTCTAGAAAATGGCTCAGAAAAATTACTCGAGCAGTCAGCAGTCCAGCGAGATTAAGCCATACACAGAATTGGTCTTGGTAAGCCGAGAGCCATTGCTCTATCTCAAATCTAACAAACTCAATAAGCAAAACGTTTATGGGATTAAATATAATTCATTTAATAAATTTAACTTTTCTCAGTCTCGCAATAATTGTTGACACACTGATTGATGTCGGGAATACGAAAAATCAAAGCATCACTTCTTAAAATCGGTTAAAATAGACAGCAGAGAGCAAAGTACGACTCACTACAGCTCACGGTCAAGTGTATCGCATCTAAAAGGTGATTCCGGCATCATTTCAAACTGATTTGAGAATCGCCGACCACAGAGGACACAAAATTCCACCGTCACTAGCGCTCCTTTCCGTTCAAAACTCGAGTCGAATGGTCACCAGGTGGATCGTATTCGCAAGTTTCTCGAGCGTATTTTTTCAACTCGTGCAATATTAAAGGCAATATCCAAGCTCTTCGGTTCACTGGACTGCTCTGATGGCAAAAACTGACTTGATTTATCCAACATTCTATGAGAAGCGACGCCCGAGTCAAGTTTGACAGTGGCGTGATTCTCCTAAACCAATCACAATTCCTTGCTACGTATAGCAAGCAATGCGATTGCTTCATTTTGTATAGACAACAGATTACGTCACATGGGTTTTTCGTTTTGACAAAAGTGGGCAAAGGCCGGCTTTCGCTGACAGATTTTGAAAAAAAACTGAAGCTTTATCTGTATTTGTTTCGTTATTGTATAAAACAAATAGATTTTATGTTGCCTTTCATCTGTTCAAGTAATAGATCACAGAAGACATCAAAATGTCGTAAGAACATCAGTAACACAATCGGCTATCGCCTCGTGAGCCACATTTCTTTTTTGCTCCTACCACATTTTGACTTCATCTGAACAGACGCACGGCAACATGGAATCTATTTGTTAAATTGACAGCAAAGGATTTCACAGAAAAATAACTTGAGAAAGATAACTTACATACCAGTCAGCTTATCTGCGATCTTTTTTTGCCCTATGGTGATAAGGGCACAGGCAAGACGTCCTACCGTAGCGTCATCTCCGTTCTGATCTATCCAGATCTCCAAGACCTTATGCGCCCTTTCTCTGTTTTCTTTGCAGTCGTTCTCTAGATTTCTAACCTTTGATGCTGGCTTGATTTTAAGCGCCGATCCAAGATCGCGCCAGCAGTTCCCTACGTCATCCTTTATGTTCACAATGTGGCTTGGTGTAAGCAGTTCTTTATTTGCCTCGAGCAGATAAGCTGTATGAATAAAAAGTATAATACAAACATCCAGCAGCAGCCTTTTAATCGTATCCCATCAGCCGTAAAATGTTAGTCGTCTATTTAGTAGCTCGTTTGTCACCTCATAGAAATAAAAAACGAATACTCAGATTGTTTTAGTGAACTACACCTGAAAATGTTTTAAAGTGGAGATTTCTGAATATTTCCCACGTGGTATTTTACCTCGAGCTTAAGAAAAATCGCACAGACTGTATTTTCACTTAAAATTTGCAATTCTGTATACAGACATAATTTTTTTTAGTTTTGAGATTTTAGCCCCAAAAAATCGCGTATGTCTTTCTCACTGTCTCTTAAGAAATGTCAAAATTATCAGTTTGTTGCGAAATAATCCTCTGAGTTTGCACAGAAATGGACCAGCGTTGTAGTTTCGTAGACTACTTGAAGCCTCTAAACGCTTATAAAACAATTAGATTTTGAGTTCAATATTTTACAAGGTGATAGTTTATGAGGACAAA
>Ga0126343_10000824_pt1 | contig 13111 bp, 18 predicted proteins | sample Cyp2metagenome_FD_92531 | JGI IMG/M metagenome (GOLD analysis project Ga0126343, IMG submission 92531) | Coral microbial communities from Lord Howe Island, Old Settlement Bay, Australia - Cyphastrea 2 metagenome | ecosystem: Host-associated > Invertebrates > Cnidaria > Coral ... | reverse complement strand
TCTAAATAAGATGAAGATGCGTTTTGGCATCTCGAGCATAGAACTGAAGTGGTTCGAATCGTATTTGTCTAATAGAGAACAGCAATGCAATGTCAATGAACAAATATCATCAAAGAAAACAATCACCTGTGGCGTCCCTCAGGGCTCAATCTTGGGTCCACTCCATGCATGTATGCAGATGATACCCAGATCTTCTCATCCTCTTACGATGCCAACGAACTTGTCATCAAACTGAATTCTGACCTCGCTCATGTCCGCAATTGGCTTATAGAAAACAAACTTCAAATGCACCCCTCTAACTCTAAATTGATGTTTATTGGCTCCTCGTATAATTTGAACAATAAGAATACTGAACAACCCGTTGTGGTAAACAACACACCCGTATCACAAAATGATACACATGATTTGTAAAAAGCCAGTGCGGGTATTGGAGCGATGAGACGTATTAAGTCCTTTGTTCCTGTAGATACGCTTGAAAAGGTTTATAAGAGACTGGTACAGCCTTACTTTGAATATTGTTCCCCTCTTTGGGACAACCGCGGGAAATTACTAAAAGACAAGCTACAAAGATTTCAGTCTCGTGCTGCCAGGGTTCTTACTGGTGCCAATTACGATATTCGTTCCGCAGATATAATCCAGACTCTCTCTTGGGACACACTTGATGCGAGGCGGCTTCGTGCCAAATCAACATTGATATATAGAATACTAAATGACGACACCGCGCCCAACCTTAGAAGGTTCTTTTGTTAGAAGGAATGTTGATCAGACTGATTACCATCTCAGAAATAGTGCTAAAGATCTGACACTTCCTAAACCAAAGAGAGAGTTTCTAAAAAGAAGTTTTAAATAGAGCGGCGCAATCCTTTGGAACCGACTCCCAAATGAAGCAAAACTAGCGGAATCGATACATTCATTTAATAAATGTATCAAAACGTAATAGGGTCAAGTCAAGCCATGTGTGTTAATCCTGTACTTAGTTTACAATATATACCTAGTTAATTCTAGTTGAATTTTTGGAGTTTTAGACTGACACATTATTAATCATGTACTTAGTCTATAACATGTGCGAAGTTCATGAAAGCTGGATTTTTATGATTTTAGATATACGATAATATTAATCTTGTATTATTATTTCTAGTCTCCATTTATGCTTGTACAAACACGCCCTCCATGGAAACCAGCTTAGTGTTGATGGGGCCAGCGTGTTTCTTTGATTTAAATAAAGTATATCTACGTACCTACCTACCATTCTCAAGAAATCCACTGGAACACAGTTTTATTCACACTTACTCGATCTCATGTACTCCCCTCTTTGGAAAGCTACCACGAAGTACTGCCAAAAGTGCTTTTGCGCCAACTTGCAAACAGCCGGCAATTTTCTGGCACTTTAATCATATTTTCGGCTCGCCGGGACGCTGAACTAAATCGCGAAAGCCTTGGATTCTCAAGAAATCCACCGGAACACAGTCGTGTGCAAGTTTGCGCAAAGCCATGTACTCCCCTCTATGAAAAGCTACTACAAAGTACGGCCAAAAGTGTTTTTGCGGCAAATTGCACACAAAAACCTTCCCGGCCATTTTCTGGCACTTTAATCATATTTTTGGGACCCTGAACTAAATCGCCAAAGCCTTGGGTTCTCAAGAAATCCACTGGAACACAGTCGTGGGCATGTTTGCGCAAAGCCATGTACTCCCCTCTTTGAAAAGCTACTACGAAGTACGGCTAAAAGTGCTCCTGCGGTAACTTGCACCTAAACACCTTCCCGCTATTTTCTGGCACTGAAATCTTATTTCCGGCATGCCGGGACCCTGAACTAAATCGCCAAAACCTTGGACTCTCAAGAAATCCACCGGAACACAGGCGTGTGCAAGTTTGCGAGTCATGTACTCCCCTCTATTTAAAGGTACTACGAAGTACGGCCAAGAGTGTTTTTGCGGCAATTACACACAAACACCTTCACGGCCATTTTCTGGCACTTTAATCATAGTTTCGGCTTATCAGACCACTGAACTAAATCGCCAAAGCCTTGGATTCTCAAGAAATCCACCGAAACACAGTCGTTTGCAAGTTTGCGCAAAGCCATGAACTCTCCTCTTCGGAAAGCTACTACAAAGTACGGCCAAAAGGGTTTTTGAGGTAACTTGCACACAAACACCTTCCCGGCCATTTTCTGGCACTTTAATCATATTTTCGGCTTACCGGGACCCTGAACTAAATCGCTAAAGCCTTGACCTTATGTATTCCCCCTCTTTGGAAAGCCTTTGGAAAGCTACCACGAAGTACGGGCCAATAGTGCCTTTGCGCCAACTTTTACACAAACACCTTCCTGGCCGTTTTCTGGCACTTTAATTATATTTTCGGCTTGCCGGGACCCTGAACTAAATCGCCAAGGCCTTGGAGTCTCAAGAAATCCACTGGAACAAAGTTTTATTCACGCTTACTCGACCTTATGTACTCCCCTCTTTGGAGAGCTACAACGGAGTACGGCCAATAATACTTTTGCGCAAACTTTTACACAAACACCTTCCCGGTCGTTTTCTGGCACTTTAAATATATTTTCGGCTTGCCGGGTCCCTGAAATAAATCGCCAAAGCCATGGAGTCTCAAGAAATCCACTGGAACACAGTTTTATTCACCCTTACTCGACCTTATGTTCTCTCCTCTTTTGAGAGCTACCACGAAGTACGGGCAATAGTGCCTTTGCGCCAACTTCTGCACAAACACCTTCCCGGCCGTTTTCCGGCACTTTAATTATATTTTCGGCTTGCTGGGACCCTGAACTAAATCGCCAAAGCCTTGGATTCTCAAGAAATTCACCGGAACACAGTTTTATTCACGCTTACTCCACCTTATGTTCTCTCCTCTTTTGAGAGCTACCACGAAGTACGGGCAATAGTGCTTTTGCGCCAACTTCTATACAAACATCTTCCCGGTCGTTTTTTTGTACTTTAATCATATTTTTGGCCTGCTGGGATCCTGAACTAAATCGCCAAAGCCATAGATTCTCAAACAATCCACCGGAACACAGTTTTGTTCACGCTTACTCGACCTTATGTATTCCCCTCTTTGGAAAGCTACCACGAAGTACGGGCTATAGTTCCTTTGCGCCAACTTCTACACAAACACCTTCCCGGCCGTTTTCTGGTCCGTTAATCATATTTTCGGCTTGCTGGGACGTTGAACTAAATCGCCAAAGTCTTGGATTCTCAAGACATCCACCGGAACACAGTTGTATTCACGCTTACTCGACCTTATGTTCTCCCCTCTTTGGAAAGCCCTTGGAAAGCTACCACTAAGTACGGACAGTACTGCCTTTTCGCCAACTTCTACACAAACACCTTCCCGGCTGTTTTCTGGACCTTTAAAGTGCCTATGAACCGAAAATTGTTTTTGTTTAGTTTTAGAGTTTATCATTAAAAATACACGTTTCCAAAGTTTGAGAAGTCCAGGTTTGAAATTGACGATTTTACAAGCCTTCAAAGTCGTACTATTTTATCCTCAAAATGATCAGGGGAATGGGTCGAGATAAATCCAAAATGACCAAGCCGTGACGTCACTTTGGTGCCATGAGTTTATTTGCGCTGTCACAGTTTCTTGTTGGCAAGTGAGAGAATGTGGAAGAAAACATGTCCAGCGATTCCGAAAGCAGCTTTGTTTGTTTGGTGTACCAGCAACGTAATACCGCCCTCGCTTCCTCTTTTCTTTCATGTCCGCCATATTGTGAGAAAGATTGTGGCACCAAAGTGACGTCAAAAGTTGGTATCACGTGGTATTTTGGCCGCGCGATTCAAATACCATTTTTGAGAGTAAAAAGGCACGAGTTTGAAGGCTTGTAAAATCGTCAATTTTAAGCCTAGACTTCTCAAAATTTGGAAACGTGTATTTTTAAAGGCAAACTTTAAAACTAAAGAAAAACAATTTTCGGTTCATAGGCACTTTAATGATAGTTTCGGCTTGCTGGGACCCTGAACTAGATCGCCAAAGCCTTAAATTCTCAACAAATCCACCGGAACACAGTTTTATTCACGCTTTTTCGACCTTATGTTTTCCCCTCTTTGGAAAGCCTTTGGAAAGCTACAACGAAGTACGGGCAATAGTGCCTTTGCGTCAACGTCTACAAAAACACCTTCCCGACTGTTTTTTGGACCTTTCATCATTTTTTCGGCTTGCTGGGACCCTGAACTAAATTGCCAAAGCCTTGAATTCTCAAACATTATACCAAAACACAGTTTTATTCACGATTACTCGACCTTATGTACTCCCCTCTTTGGAAAGCTAAAACGAAGTACGGGCAATAGTGCCTTTGCGCCAACTTCTACACAAACACTTTCCCGGCAGTTTTCTGGCACCTTAATCATATTTTCGGCTTTCTGGGACCCTGAACTAAATCACAGAAGCCCGGGATTCTCAAGAATTCCACCGGAACCAGATTTGTGCACGCTTGCTCGACCTTATGTTCTCCCCCCTCTTTGGAAAGCCTTTGGAAAGCTACCACGAAGTGCTTTTTCGCCAACTTCTACACGAACACGTTCCCGGCCGTGGTCTGGCACTTTAATCATATTTTCGGCTTGCTGGGACCCTGAACTAAATCGCCAAGGCCTCGGATGCTCAAGAGATCCAACGGAACCAGATTTGTGGACGCTTGTTAGTCGACCTTATGTTCTCTCCCGTCTTTGAGGAGCTATTGGAAAGCTAGCACGAAGTGCTTTTGTGCAAACCTCTAGGAAAACACTTCCCTGCCGTTTTCTTGCACTTTAATCATATTTTCGGCTTGCTGGGTCAATGAACTAAATCGCCAAAGCCTTGAATTCTCAAGAAATCTACCGGAACCAAAGTTGTGCGCGCTTGTTCGACCTTATCTTCTCCGCCCTCTTTGGAAAGACTTTGGAAAGCTACCACGAATTGCTTTTGCGCGAACTTCTACACCAACACCTTCTCGGCCGTTTTCTGGCACTTTAATCATAGTTTCGGCTTGCTGGGACCCTGAACTAAATCACCAAAGCCTCGGATTTCCAAGAAATCCTTCGGAACCAGATTTGAGAACGCTTGTTCGACCTTATTTTCTGCCCCCTCTTTGGAAAGACTTTGGAAAGCTACCACGAAGTGGTTTTGCACCAACTTCTCCACCAACACCTTCCAGCCGTTTTCTGGCACTTTAATCATCTTTTTGGCTTGCTGGGACCCTGAACTAAATTGCCAAAGCCTCGGATTCTCAAGAAATCCACCGGAACCAGAATTGTGCATGCTTGTTCGACCTTAGTTCCAAAGTTAAAGATGTCTAAGGTATTCATCCGAGCTTATAATCTACCACCTCTTCGGAAAGCCTTTGGAAAGCTACCACGAAGTGCTTTTGCGCCAACTTCTACAAAAAACCCTTCCCGGCCGTTTTCTGCCATTTTACTCATATTTTCGGCTTGCTGGGACCCTGAACTAAATCGAAAAAGCCTCGGATACTCAAGAAATCCACCGGAATCAGTTTTGTGCACGCTTGTTCGACCTTATGTTCTGCCCCCTCTTTGGAAAGCCTTTGAAAAGCTACCAGGAAGTGCTTTTGCGTCAACTTCTACACAAACACCTACTCGGCCATTTTCTGGCACTTTAATCATATTTGCGGCTTGCCTGGACACTGAACCAAATCGCCAAAGCCTTGAATTCTCAGGAAATCCACCGGAACCAGTTTTGTGCCCGCTTGATCGACCTTATGTTCTCGCCCCTCTTTGGAAGCCTTTGGAAGCCTTTGGAAAGCTACCACGAAGTTCTTTTGCGTCAACTTTTGCACAAACACCATTCCGAAGTTTTCTGGCACTTTAATCATATTTCCGGCTTGCTGGGACCCTGAACTAAATCGCCAAAGCCTTGGATTCTCAAGAAATCCATCTGAACCAGTTTCGTCCACGCTTGTTTGACCTTATGTTCTCCCGTTTCTTTGGAGGGCCTTTGGAAAGCTACCAGTAAGTGCTTTTCCGTCAACTTCTACACAAAAACCTTCCCGGCCGCCTTCTGGCACTTTAATAATATTTTCGGCTTTCTAGGACCCTGGACTAAATCGCCAAAGTCTTGGATTCTCACGAAATCCACGGGAACCAGTTTTGTGCACGCTGGTTCGACCTTATGTTCTCCTCCCTCTTTGGAAAGCCTTTGGAAAGCTTTCACCAAGTGCTTTTGCGACAACATCTAAACAAATATCTTCCTGGCCATTTTATTGCTCTTTAATCATATTGTCGGCTTGTTGGGACCCTGACCTAAATCGTTAAAGCCTTGGATTCTCACGAAATCCACCGGAAACAGTTTTGTGCACGCTTGTTCGACCTTACGTTCTCTCCTTTCTTTGAAAAAAGCCTTTGGAAAGCTACCACGAAGTGCTTTTCCGCCAACTTCTACCCAAACACCTTTCCGGCCGTTTTCTGGCACTTTAATCATATTTTCGGCTTGCTAGGACCCTGAAGTAAATCGCCAAAGCCTTGGATACTCAAGAAATCTACGGGAACCAGTTTTGTGCACGCTTGTTCGACCTTATGTTCTCCTCCCCTCTTTGAAAAGCCTTTGGAAAGCTACTACGAAGTGCTTTTGCGTCAACTTCTACAAAAACACCTTCCCGGCCGTTTTCTTCCACTTTAATCACATTTTCAGCTTGCTCGGACTTTGAACTAAATCCCCAAAGCCTTGGATTCTCAAGAAATCCACCATATATAGTTTTGTGCACGCTTGTTTGACCTTATGTTCTCCACTCACTTTGGAAAGCCTATTGAAAGCTACCACCAAGTGCTTCTGCGTCAACGTCTACACAAACACCTTCCCGGCCGTTTTCTGCCACTTTAATCATATTTTCAGCTTCCTTGGACCCTGACCTTAATCGCCAAAGCCTTGAATTCTTAAGAAATCCACCAGAACCAGATTTGTGCACGCTTCTTCGACCTTACATTCTCCCCCCTCTTTTGAAAGTCTTTGGAAAGCTACCACAAAGTGCTTTTGCGTCAACCTCTACACAAACACCTTCAAGGCCGTTTTCTGCCGGGCACTTAAATCATATTTTCGGCTTGCTAGGACCCTTAACTAAATCGCCAAAGCTTTGGATTGTCAAGAAATCCAACGGAACAGGTTTTTGGCACGCTCATTCGACCTTATATTTTCCTCTCTCTTTGGAAAGCCTTAAGCGGTAACTTGCACACAAACACCTTCCTGGCCGTTTTCTGGCACTTTAATCATATTTTCAGCTTCTTTGGACTCTGACCTAAATCGCCAAAGCCTTGGATTCTTAGGAAATCCACCAGAACCTGATTTGTGCACGCTTCTTCGACCTTATGTTCTACCCCCTCTTTGGAAAGTCTTCGGAAAGCTACCACGAAGTGCTTTTGCGTCAACTTCGTTAAAAACACCTTCCCGGCCGTTTTCTGGGACTTTAATCATATTGTCGGCTTGCTGGGACCCTGAAATAAATTGCTAAAGCCTTGGATTCTCAAGATATCCACCGGAAACAGTTCTGTGCACGCTTGCTCCACCTTATGTTCTCCCCTCACTTTGCAAAGCCTTAGGAAAGCTACCACGAAGTGCTTTTACGCCAACTTCTACACAAAAACCTTCCCGGCCTTTTTCTGCCACTTTAATCATATTTTCGGCTTTCTAGGACCCTGGACTAAATCGCCAAAGTCTTGGATTCTCACGAAATCCACGGGAACCAGTTTTGTGCACGCTTGTTCGACCTCATGTTCTCCCCTCTCTTTGAAAAGCCTTTGAAAAGCTACCACGAAGTGCTTTTGCGTCAACTTCAACGCAAAAACCTTCCCGGCCGTTTCCTGGCACTTTAATCATATTTTCGGCTTGCTGGGACCCTAAACTAAATCGCTAAAGCCTTGGATTTAATGCCATTTGGCCCAAATTTATCGAACCTCAAAATCTCTTTATACACTGGCGGAAGGGTCGACTTCGCTCTCGCTCGTTTTCGAAAATATGTGTCCCATTTTCCAGAACTTAAAGCATATTTCCCATTTCCACGGACACTAAGCTAACTGCAGAAGCCCTTGGTTTCCGCTGGAGTACTGTCAAAAAAAGTTGTGCACGCCTGTTTCAATGCCATTTGGCAAAAATTTAACGCCCCTCCCAAACTCTTTATAAACTGGCGGAAAAGTAAAGCTCGCGCTCGCTAGTTTTCGGCAAATTCTGTCCGAGCTTCGCGAACTTAAAGGATATTTCCCATTCCCAGGGATCCTAAGCTAGCTACAAAAAGCTCTCGGTTTCCGCTGGAGTGCTCTCAAAAAAATGTGTACACGTTTGTTTCAATGCCATTTGGCCAAAATTTATCGCCCCTCTCAAACTCTTTATAAATTGGCGGAAGTGTAGAGCTCGCGCTGGCTCGTTTTCGGCAACTTCTGTCCGATTTTCCCGAACTTAAGGCATATTTCCATTGCCAGGGACCCTAAGCTAAGCGCAGAAGCCTTTGGTTTCCGCTGGAATGCTCTCAAAAAAATTTATGCACGTCTGTTTAAATGCCATTTGGCCCAAATTTATCGCCCCTCTTAAACTCTTTATAACTTGGCGGAAGGGTAGAGCTCGCGGTCGCTCGTTTTCGGCAGCTTCTGTCCGATTTTCCGGAACTTAAAGCATATTTCCCATTGCCAGGGACCCTAAGCCAACTGTAGAAGCCCTTGGTTTTCGCAGGAGTGCTCTGAAAAGAAATTTGTGCACGCCAGTTTCAACGCCATTTGGCTTAATTTATGGGCCCTCTCAAACTCTTTATAAAATGGCGAAAGGTTAGACCTCGCGCTCGCTCGTTTTCGGCAAGTTCTGTACAATTTTCTAGAACTTAAAGCATATTTCCCATTGCCAGGGACCCTAAGCTAACTGCAGAAGCCCTTGGTTTCCCGCTGGAGTGCTCTCAAAAAAATTTTTGCTCGTCAGTTTCAATGAAATTTGGCTTAAATTTATCGCCCTTCTGAAACTCTTTGGAAATTTGCTGAAGGTTAGACCTCGCGCTCGCTCGTTTTCGGCAAGTTCTGTCTGATTTCTCAGAACTTAAAACATATTTCCCATTATCAGGGTCACTAAGCTAACTGCAGAAGTTTTTAGTTTGCGCTGGAGTGCTCTCAAACAATTTGTGCACGGCTGTTTCAATTCCATTTGACTTAAATGTATATCGCTTGTCAAACTCTTTATAAATTGGGGGAAGGCTAGACCTCGCGCTCGCTTGTTTTCGGCAACTTCTGACCGATTTTCCAGAACTTAAAGCATATTTGCCATTGGCAGGGACGCTAAGCTAACTGCAGAAGCTCTTGGTTTGCACTGGAGTGCTCTCAAAAAAGTTTATGCACGGTTGTTTCAATGCCATTTGGCTTAAATTTATCGCCCCTCTATAACTCTTTATAAATTTATATTGGCGGAAGATTACACCTCGCGCTCGCTCGTTTTCGGCAAGTTTTGTGCCATTTTCTAGGACTTAAAAGAATATTTCCCATTGCCAGGGACCCTAAGCTAACTGCAGAAGCCCAGAGTTAGCGCTGGAGTGCTCTTAAAAAAATTTTGTTCACGCCCGTTACAATGCCATTTGGCTTGAATTTATATCCCCTCCCAAACTCTTTATAAATTGGCGGAGGGTTAGACCTCGCGCTCGCTCATTTTCGGCAAGTTCTGTCCGATTTTCCAGAACTTGAAGCATATTACGCATTGCCAGAGATCTTAAGCTAACTGCGGAAGCCCTTAGTTTGGGCTGGAGTGCTCAAAAAATATTTTGTGCGCGCCAGTTTCAGTGGCATTTGGCTTAAATTTATTGCCTGTCTTAAACTCTCTATAAATTGGCCTAAGGTTGGACCTCGCGCTCGCTCGTTTTCTCTAAGTTCTGTCCCATTTTCTGGAACTTAAAGCAAATTTCCCATTGCCAGGGACCCTAAGCTAACTGCAGAAGCCCTTAGTTTGCGCTGAAGTAATCTTACAAGAATTTTGTGCACGCCAGTTTCAATGCCATTTGGCATTTATCGCCCCTCTGAAACTCTTTATAAATTGACGGAAGGTTAGACTTCGCGGTCGCTCATTTTCGGAAAGTTCTGTCCGATTTTCCAGAACTTAAAGCATATTTCCCATTGCCAGGGACCCTAATTTAACTGCAGAAGTCCTTAGTTTGCGCTGGAGTGCTCTCAAAAAAAATTTGTGCTGGCCAGTTTCAATGCCATTTGGCTTAAATTTATCGCCCCTCTTAAACTCTCTATAAATTGGCGTAAGGTTGGACCTCGCGCTCGCTCGTTTTCGCTAAGTTCTGTGCCATTTTCTGGATATTAAAGCAAATTTTCTATTGCCAGAGACCCTAAGCTAACTGCAGAAGCCCTTAGTTTGCGCTGGATTGCTCTTACAAGACGTTTGTGCACGCCAGTTTCAATGCCATTTGGCGTAAACTTATCGCCCCTCTCAAACTCTTTATAAGTTGTCGGAAGGTTAGACTTCGCTGGCAATGGGAAATATGCTTTAAGGTCTGGAAAATCGAACAGAACTTGCCGAAAACAAGCGAGCGCGAGGTTTAACCTTCCGCCAATTTATAGAGAGTCTGAGAGGGGCGATAAACTTAAGCCAAATGCCATTGAAACTGGCCAGCACAAATTTTTTTGAGAGCACTCCAGCGCAAACTAAGGACTTCTGCAGTTAGATTAGGGTCCCTGGCAATGAGAAATATGCTTTAAGTTCTGGAAAATCGGACAGAACTTTCCGAAAATGAGTGACCGCCTGTTTCAATACCATTTGGCCAAATTTTACGGCCTCTCTCAAACTCTTAATAAAATGGCCGAGGGGTAGGCTTTGCGTCTCGCTCGTTTTCGGCCCTTTCTGTCCCATTTTCCACAACTGAACGCATATTTCTCATTGCCAGGGACCCTAAACTATTTGTGGAAGGCCTTGGTTTCTGCTAAAGGGCTCCCAAAAAACATTTGTGCACGCCTGTTTCAATGCCATTTGGCCCAAATTTACGGCCTCTCTTAAACTCTTTGTAAAATGGCCGAGGGGTAGGCTTTGCGTCTCGCTCGTTTTCGGCCATTTCTTTCCGATTTTCCAGGACTTAAAGCATATTTCCCATTGCCAGGGACACTAAACTAACTGCAGAAGCCCTTGGTTTCCGCTGCAGTGCTCCCAAAGAAAATTTGTGCACGCCTGTTTCAATGCCATTTGGCCTAAACTTACGGCCTCTCTCAAACTCTTTATAAAATGGCCGAAGGGTAGGCTTTGCGTCTCGCTCGTTTTCGGCAACTTCTGTCCGATTTTCCACAACTTAAAGCATATTTTCCATTGCCAGGGACCCTAAACTAACTGTAGAAGCCCTTGGTTTCCTCTGGCGTGCTCCCAAAGAAAATTTTTGCACGCCTCTTTCAATGCCATTTGGCCCAAACTTACGGCCTCTCTCAAACTCTTTACAAAATGGCCGAAAGGTAGGCTTTGCGTGTCGCCCGTTTTCGGCCATTTCTGTCCGATTTTTCACACCCTAAAGCATATTTCGCATTGTCAGGGACCCTAAACTAAATGCAGAAGGCCTTGGTTTCGGCTAGAGTGCTCCCAAAAAAAATTTGTGCACGCCTGTTTCAATGCCATTTGGCCCTAGTTTACGGCCTCACTCAAACTGTTTATAAAATGGCCGAAGGGTAGGCTTTGCGTCTCGCTCGTTTTCGGCCATTTCTGTCCGATTTTCCGCAACTTAAAAGCATATTTACTATTGCCAGGGACCCTAAACTAACTGAGGGAAGCCCTTGGTTTCCGCTGGAGTTCCCTGAAAAAAAATTGTGTACGCCTGTTTCAATGCCATTTGGCCCAAATTTACGGCCTCTCTCAAACTCTTTATAAAATGGCCAAAGGGTAGGCCTTTCGTCATGCTCGTTTTCGAACATTTTGTTTCCGATTTTCGACAACTTAAAGCATATTTCCCATTGTTAGGGACCCTAAACTAAATTCGGAAGCCCATGGTTTCGGCTGGAGTGCTCCCCAAAAAAAATTCTGCACGCCTGTTTAAATGCCATTTGGTCCAAATTTACGGCCTATCCCAAAGTCTTTATAAAATGGCCGAGGGGTGGGCTTTGCGTGTCACTCGTTTTCGGCAATTTCTGTCCGATTTTCCACAACTCAGAGCATATTTCTCATTGCCAGGGACACTAAACTAACTGCCGAAGCTCTTGGTTTCCGCTGCAGTGCTCCCCAAAAAAATTTGTGCATGCCTGTTTCAATGCAATTTGGCCCAAATTTACGGCCTCTCCCAAAGTCTTTAAAATATGGCCGAAGGGTGGGCTTTGCGTCTCGCGCGTTTTCGGTCATTTCTGTCCGATTTTTCACGACTCAAAGCATATTTCCCATTGCCATGAACCCTAAACTAAGTGCAGAAGCCCTTGGTTTCCGCTGCAGTGCTCCCCCAAAAAATTTGTGCACGCCTGTTTCAATGCCATTTGGCGAAAATTTACGGCCTCTCCCAAAGTCTTTTTAAAATGGCTGAAGGGTGGGCTTTGCGTCTCACTCGTTTTGGGGCATTTTTGTCCGATATTCCACAACTCAAAGCCTATTTCCCATTGCCATGAACCCTAAACTAACTGCAGAAGCCCTTGGTTTCCGCTGCAGTGCTCCCCCAAAAAATTTGTGCACGCCTGTTTCAATGCCATTTGGCGCAAATTTACGGCCTCTCCCAAAGTCTTTTTAAAATGGCCGAAGGGTGGGCTTTGCGTCTCACTCGTTTTCGGGCATTTTTGTCCGATATTCCACAACTCAAAGCCTATTTCCCATTGCCAGCGACCCTAAACTAACTGCAGAAGCCCTTGGTTTCGGCTTCAGTGCTCCAAAAAAAATTTCTGCACCTCTGTTTCAATGCCAGTTGGCCAAAACATTTCAGCAGGAACCAAATGCTTCTGCAGTTAGCTTAGGGTCCCTGGCACCCGAAAATATGCGTCAAGTTCAAAGAAATTGGCCAAAACTTGCTGAAAACGAGCGAGCGCAGAGCCTTGCCTTGCGCCACTTTTATGAGTGTTTGAGGGGGAAGACAAATTTCGGCCAAATAGCATGGAAACAAGCGTGTACAAGTTTGATTTGAGAGTATTTCAGCGGGAACCAAATGCTTCTGGAGTTAGCTTAGGGTCCGTGCACCCGACAATAAGCGTCAAGTTCC
>Ga0126343_10000823_pt1:0-7500 | contig 13118 bp, 9 predicted proteins | sample Cyp2metagenome_FD_92531 | JGI IMG/M metagenome (GOLD analysis project Ga0126343, IMG submission 92531) | Coral microbial communities from Lord Howe Island, Old Settlement Bay, Australia - Cyphastrea 2 metagenome | ecosystem: Host-associated > Invertebrates > Cnidaria > Coral ... | reverse complement strand
TTCATTCACACTCACCACATAAGCCAGGAGGCAAGTGTCTTATGAGTCATTTTCGCTGACGAAAACAAGTCACGAAAATCACCAAGTCTTTCTTTCTTCTCATCATTGGGTAATTTTAGTATTACGTCGGGCATCTTCTTGCCATTAACCTTGGCAACTTTGCTTAGCACTTTCCTAGCTTCAATCACCCGACCTTTCTTTAAATACCATCGAAAAGACTCTGGGGTAGACCTGCGGGGCAATAAATAAATAATAATGAGGAGCCGCAAATTATGAGAATAATTAACAATTATTCACCAATTATTTACTGAAGTGGAGGTGAATATCCATCACTTTCACAGACACTGAGGTGAATAATTGTTTTAGTATATACACACAAGCTGAATAATTAGCGGACCAAAATGTTAATTTATGTGTGACAAGCGGTCAGAAATTTAAAATCTCTCGCACCACTTGCTTGGAGGTGAATAGTACTTGCTAATCACCTCTGAGTTAACCAATCAGTGCATGAAAAGCACTTAATTCACTTGACATGTGTGGCATTGCTAATGAAACATGTACTGTAATTATGAGTAGTGGACATGAAACTTCACTCCAGGAGAGTATCTCACCATCCTGCAGTATAAATAACTACAAAATAGGCAAACTCATAAAAATACTAAGCTCACGAGATTTAGCTCCATTGGACTGTAAATAAGTTGGTATATTTATAAAAAGCTACGTGTTGAAAACACTTTCACACACCCCAACATACAGTTTTTTAAAAAAAAAAAAACAAACAAACCCACAACTAATACCTCTTGACTCTTACTTTGTATGTATTACGACTCATTTCTCAGCAACATAGTTACGCCAATCTGTCGCTCACTTATTCCTTTAAATCAATTCTTAAGGGTTTTATCTGTTAACAGATTAGCACATTGATGAACGCCTAGGAGTATTGCGTTTTGCAAAGATAGTGGCCAAGAAACCCAGAAAAAGCAAGTTCTGGTTACTCACAACCAACAAAGCACCAACAAAATCCCTGGAGCTCCAGATAGCGCTGTAAGTTTTCTCCAGTCTCTGATGAAGTATGCCATTCCTGCTAAACTTACGATGGCTGCCACAAAACCAAGCCAAATTAGAGATCCGGCAGTGCTTCTGTGGCGAATTCCAGAAAACTCAGTTGCTAACACGAATACGGGAATACTAAAAGCACCTACAACAAAAAAAAAATAAGTAATGTTAATTAGATCTCAAGGGTAAGTTATCCACTCTGAAAAAAAAACAGCTAACAAGCACATCACTGCCCAATGACCAATCACATTGAATGTTTTTACACCTGTCCTTCATCATAACGCCTTAAATTTTATTCTAAATTCACACCCATGATGGCTCCTATTGATAGCAGAGATGCCTTGTAAGCTCCCTGATGGGACTACCCTGAGATTTCTCTTTTCTTTCAAATAAAGGTGTCTACTACTACATGTACTACAACAACCACCTGCCAGTCATTTGGATTTAAGGTTTGTTTTTGTGACAGATTAGTGTGGACGGTTGGCCTAATAGGTAAAGGTAAAGTCTGCATACAAGCCAAGCGGCCCATCAGGCCAGGGCTTATCCCGGTTTCTGTCGCATGAAGCGACTAGGAGTATTTCTACTCCCCCGTAGATGGGATGCTAGTCCATCGCAGGGTTACCCCCAGCATTAAATGCGCCGGTACCCATTTATACACCTGGGTGGAGAGAGGCACTGTGAGAGTTAAGTGCCTTGCCCAAGAACACAACGCAATGTCCCCTGCCAGGACTCGAACCTGCACCGCTCGATCCAGAGACGAGCGCACTAACCATGAGGCCACCACGCCTCCCACAGACGGTTGGCCTAATATGGTAAAACACCCCACTGTTTCCAATTTCCCCTGGCACTGTGTGAACAGGGCCTGATTCACATAGGTTTATTGACCAGACTACAGTTATGTACACGTACTTACCAATCATGAATCCTGTGATACCACGACAAAGGGTAAACACCCAGAATGATGGGGCAAAGGCTGAGGCGAAGTTGAAAACACAGCAAAGACAGCCACAGATGAACAGCGGGTACTTCCTACCAAACTTGTCAGATATGCTACTCACAAAAATGCTACCAACAAAAAATCCGAAGAAGATCACAGAGGTTGAGATAAATCCAAATGAACCACGCATGCACACCAGTTCAAACTGTGAAAGAAATAGTAAGAACACACGTTTATGTTGGTCATGGCCGGTTGGTAAGAAATCTTGCAGCTTTTCAGGCCCGTAAAGCCATTTTTTGTTCATCTCAATGTAAAAACGGAGAAGTGTAAACCCCTGAAACTTCTTGTATGAAGTGAACCTCTCTTCATACTAAGAATATGTGAATAACAAAGCTCTGCAATCGTAAGGTTCGGGATTTTGCTTTGGCTTTATGGGCCCGAAAAGTTTCCGGGGGTTTTGAGAAACGGGTCCCTGGTACATTTAATTTTTATGGTAAGGTCATGATGATGGTGCGATAAACTCCCTCACTGTGCTTGTATATTCACAATCAGGACAAATTTGTTTGAACAGGTCTGATCTTCTCTGCCCGCTTAAATTAAAGCTGCTTTCCAAGATTTCTTCAAAAGAGTAGAAATAGATTTATACAACAGAGACAGTAGAGACATGTCCCAGTTATTGTGTGTGTGATTTCAGCTGTGTGCCTTCCAGAAGGTCCAAAAGGGATATGCAATGTTTGTTTCATTGTTACCTTGACCCTTTACCCTGGGTTGGATATCTACCAAAACTGCTCAATCCTCAATAATATTGTTCTTTTCCAATGAAATTGACAAAATGGAGGCAGAAATTGTCCCTTCCAGTCACTAGATCTCCAAAAGCTACAATTTCACGCCCTTTTATTGATCTGTCTGTTATCATGGTGCCACATTAGTTTCAAAAGATTATGGTCAATGATGACCCATGATGGACCCAGCATCTCGCCAGGTTGTCACAATTTTAATTACTTCCCTTGTCAGTCAACTTAAGTTATAAAACCAACTTTCATTTTATACAATTTTTTGTGACTGTTAGTCATGACAGCCCTCTCCTATGTCGTGAATCCATTCACACACCTTAGCATGGGGGAAAAAAATTTAAAAGTTTCTGATTCTTATGGGATGCTAAATACTTGGCAAAGTTCACATAAAATCCAAGTTTCTACCTCAGTGACCACTGACGTGAAGTCATTTCCAAATTCCCAATCGTTTCTGGGAATATCACATCTGTAAGAGAAGTTATCATCTCCAAGTCTCATGGTCTCCGTAAAGGGACATGTGGCATTATTTTTACATTTCCAACCTGGATCTGATGCAATAAACACCATGACCATAACAGGAATGCCCCACCAGAACATATAAGCCAGGTTGCAAAATACGTTGAGTAGGATTTGGTAGCGGCCAAAGCTGCCAATGCTTTCTAACAACTCATCAGTGCTTAGTTCCATTTCTACAAGAAAGAAGTACATGTATATAACACTGGTAACTAGTTTGTTAATTTTGTTGATACTATTAACTGGATGAAAATGTCAGTCCTAGAAAAAGGGACATACATGTATACTGTTATCGGGTTCAATAACAACCACATACAGTCACTTCAGTTGTGTTTTCGTGGCCTTCACAGTTTACAGAGACTATTGAAAAAAAAAAGCTATAAAAAGAGAAATTTATGAGGTAAACCAAATTGCAAGGCGATAAACAAAAGGACAGCACGATACAAGATACATGATCAAGATACATGGTCTCGACCGGCATAGTGGAAAGAAACAATGTGTTTGGTAAAGAACATTTAACATGTCAAGCTGGCACATGGAGAAGAACTACCATACATGTACATTGTTAGTATTAAGATCACCAGTTCCAGCTGGTCTGATGCACCCTAGCTGCAATTTTAGGGAAATACCTTGTGATTGCTTTCAATTCACAGAGGAATTATAATAAAGAGGTTTTGCTAAGACAGCACAAATCATGCAGACAGTACGACTGGTACTTTATTTTGAGCAGCACTGTTTCAAATTAATTTTGTCTGAAAAATGGTAGGTTTCTCCATTCTATGGTGTCTTAATGATGATCTTGGATACATCAAGGCCTTGATAAATGTTCCAAGTCTTAATATTTGTTAAATGCTTTTACAAGCTACTGATCATCCAGTGTGTACCTTGTGAAGCAGTTGGAAAATGTACATGTAGTCCCAAATAAAAAATTACCAATCACTCTGAGGTTTTAGTTTCATACTACAAAAAGAAAACTTCAAGAAACTGACGTTTAACAAAGATGTAGCCGGACAGGATTATTCGTTTTGCAACAGAGCATGTCAAGGATGTGTTGCGTGACATGGCATCCCCATGTGAAGCTCTATAAATTTGGGTGAAACATTTTTACGAATATCACACATATGAAACACCGCACTGTCCGCACAGGCCTATATGATCTATCATATCCCACATTCTTGATTATATTTGTTGAAAGGCTACTGCGATGGAAAGCGGAAATGACCACCAGGGTCGGCATCGTTCGTGTCACGCAAGGCAAAATTGGCGACCACGACTGTCATCAGTCTTGTACCTCAACTATCACTCTGTTGGAGCCGAAAGAGCATAAACTCTCTCTAAGTGAACATACGTGTAGCATAAAAATAAGCTGATTTCGCTTTATGGTTATGTTGTGCAACAGTTTTCCCTTCCTTTAATTTCAATTTTCCTCTGTTTTTAAATTATTTTTGCACAATCGCGCATCAGTAAGCTTAATAATAATACGTTTTCACAAAAAAGGGGAAAGTTAAAATAATTTTATTGCATAAGATATAAAAGAGCGTTTTTTAGCTTCATAGTTTTGCATATGTTTAGGAAAGTAATAAAACCATTTGCGTTTTGACTCAGAGAACAGATCGACGTGTGTAACTATTTACGTTCAAGATAGCGTGAGAACTGTTTACAGTTTCTGCCGAATGTATGTTTTGAGCTTCATATGCGTCATGCAGTGTTTCCCGGTTTAAAATAAACTTCTTTGACACTAACAACTGATCGCTTGTAACAAAAATATTCACTAAACTTGATAAAAAAAAAAACCTGTAAGAAACTGGGGTTCTTGTCATTAACGCCACGAGCGCTTGAGGAAGCGAAATGGCCTAATATACTTAAGTGATTCAGCGATTCGTTCGCTGAAATGAGGCGAGAAACGCCCCGAAGGAAGTCAGGAATCAGGAAGGTCAGGAAGCTATTATGACTAACTAAGATAGGACCGAGAAAACGTTCAAGATGAAACTTAAGTGAAAGTTAACGTTAGGAAGCTCACCTGATGACATTACGCTGCTGAGTTGAAAACTGCGCAACCCTTCACGAAAATCTTGCCACTATACCTTTTGTGGGACACATCAACACATCGTTTTGCTCACAACTCGTTATGACGTTGTGTTTATCTAATCCTCTTGATCATATTCACATTTCAAAATACAAAACGATCGCATGCAAGCTCATGCACCACCAGCAAATACCGCCGACAGAGTAAAGCTAAAGTACTTCATGTACCCTATACTATAGTGTATTTTGACACTGTCGGCAGATGGTTGGGTCATGAGGAAGTCGAAGCGGCCAAGAAGCGGCCAACTATCTGCCCCTGGGTGTCCGAGAATGCGAAATTTAATTGTACTAAGATTTAACTGGTTTCTTTCCCTAAAGTATGAGTTGGTTGATCTCTAATCCCATTTGATTGTTGCTCTCAAGGAAGTTTAAAAATAAATAAAAAACAGACTGAGATTGCGCACTGCCCTGGGGTACTGAAAATTCAGTCTGTGGACCGGAGTAAACAGTGCAGTCTGCATGGCAGACTTTTAAAGCTTAGATCGCGTTTTTAGTTCTATCACCGAAGGCTAATCGTAAGCATGCACCTGAGCGTTTAAATTCAGGCAAGACAAAACGATTCAGGCTAATCGAAATGAGATAAAGCTCCGTTTGGACTGAATAACACGCAGCAGGTTAGGATGTTTTCGGTTTCCTCTCGATAGTTGAAATGGTAGCATGAAAGTCAGCAGTTTGTGATTTGGCCCCAACAAGCTTGTTACCCTCAGTCTAAGAATGCAAGCAGTCTCTTTCTTTTCTCTTTCTTTTCCTGAGTTCTGAGTTTCTGCGGAGGATTTCAGGAACAAAAACCGACTACTTAAATAGTCTACCTCAATCTGTATTTTTGTCTGTACTGTACTAATTTTATTTAATCGTGTTTTTTAGTTTAAAACGATCATCTTGTAGCGAGGGAAGAATTTTAAATTGAGTATTCCATTACGAAACATATCATTTCAACTGCCAACCAGAATAAGTTGAAGAATGCCAGAATTGGAAAGAGCGCATCGAAAATTCCTATATGGCTAAGTTTGAGGCCCTGGCATGAAAGAGTATTAAAGTTAACACGACAGTTTGAAATTTCGGAAAATTTAGAGGATTTGCATGGGAAATGTTGCTGGAGAGCACCTTGCTCGCCAACAACCTTTCCATACAAATCGTCTTATTCCTTTAAAAGTTCAGACTGTCATAAAATCTTTTTCTTGAAGGATGGGGGCCTCAAACTTGGCCATTTTGATATTTTCGACATGCTTTTTCCATTTCTTGCTGATAATTTTATGAAAAGTAGGTCACGTGATGGCTTAGCTGCAAAGGGTCTAGGCCTATTAAATTTCTGTTTCTCTATTGAATTCTCTTTGTTAAAATAACGTCAGGTCTGTATTATTATAGTGAGCCCCAACTTACCGAACGACGCAGGTCGTGTGTTGTGAAAACGAACTAGAACGTGGTGCTTTGACTTATTTTTATTACACATGTTTAAGCACAGTCCTAAATACCACCTTTGAAAACTTAATGTCTCCATGATGCTTCATAATATCTATGGAGAATAGATCGAGGGTCCCCAATAGGTTTTTCGGGATCCGGGATTTGGCTTATTTCAAGGCCGGGATTCGGGATTTTGGAGGAAAAGGGAGACGAGATTCGGGATTGTAATTTTGACCGGGACACGGGATCAGACGGTTTTAACAGGCGGGAACCGGGAAATGTCGCTTTAAAGAAACCGAGATTCGGGAATTCCAGAGACTGATATATGCAAAGAAAATCAAGCTGTCAACTGTTTATTTCAGAAATAACCTAACAATGACCCAGTTGAATACTAGTTGGCATCCACGTTTTCCACGATGAGAGCGGAGACATGCTTATACCCCATTCACACCAACTAAACTAGGTTAATTAAACCAGGTTTAGTTTCATTTACTTTGTCGATTACGTTTTGCAGTCATTTCGGGAAAAGAAATTTCAAACCACCTTGCTAACATATTTTAATCAAAAAGGTTTTTACATTCTTAAGTTGCAAGGTGAGCACGATGTTAGCAACTAATTTCTAACCTTGTTTTGTTAAACCACTTTTAAACATGTTTAACACGTTGGTGTGAATAGGGTATAAGTTATCGTTTGCGTAGTTTAACGCTCAAGTGG
>Ga0126343_10000822_pt1 | contig 13120 bp, 6 predicted proteins | sample Cyp2metagenome_FD_92531 | JGI IMG/M metagenome (GOLD analysis project Ga0126343, IMG submission 92531) | Coral microbial communities from Lord Howe Island, Old Settlement Bay, Australia - Cyphastrea 2 metagenome | ecosystem: Host-associated > Invertebrates > Cnidaria > Coral ... | reverse complement strand
TTAACCCTTTACCCCCTAAGGCAATGGCAGATTTTCGTAAATCGGAAAATAAAGACACTCTGCCTATGTACAATATACCATTTGAAAGCCACTGATCAGCTTATTTAAGAAATGACACCAGCAGCTATGATAGAGGTAGATATTTTGAGAGAAATTGCTTTAAAATTCAAAAATAAACGACTTAAAAAATGGATAAAAATTCTATTATAGTAGGTATACCCCTAAACTATAGCTTCTTTAGCAGCTCTTAGTGCATAGCCTCATGTGAAACAAGTTTTGCATTCTATTTGCATCCCAAAAAAGAAACTAAAAACTTCTGGGGGTGGTCAACCAAGTCTTTAATAGAAGGGGGTCACAATTTTATGACTTCAATGAGAAAATCTTCACAAGACAATTTTTGTGGCAAACATTCATAGAAATCCATCAAATATTCACAAAGTTATGACGTTGTGTGCCATTTGGCACTCTTAGGGAGTAAAGGGTTAATAGATAACAACATTTACTCACATTGAAGTAGACTACATTACATTACTAACAGACTACTACAGAACTACCTAACATACATATATTCAGTAAGCTAGGATATAGATTTACCCAAGCTTAACACTGGAGGTCCTAGGCCGCTTTGTTCAAAGCCCGATTAAGCTCACCCAATTTTGATTAAGAAGTTTTGAGAATTTGAGAGCTTAGAATTTTTAATTGAGTTTTTTCAGGAGCTCATGGTTTTGTAATTTTGTGGTGAAGCTTTCTGTGTATATTTTTGGTCAAACTACACCAACATTTGTATTGAAGAAAAATACTTTGGTAAACTTTTAAGGTGAGCATTAACCCAATTTTGAAACAACCTGGCCCTTATTGCAACAAATTAACCTGGCATGAGCCTGTGATCCATTCAAAAACTAGTAATTGGTCAGTGGTGAACTTTTAAAAAAACACACGACTTCAATGAGCTATAAACTTGAGCCGGTTTTATGGTCATGTCATACTGGTCAGTGGATACCTTGTTTTGACAGATGTCAATCGACTACAACATGGATGTCAAATGTCAAAGACATATGCTGTAAACCAGGGCTTGGTACTTTTAGCTGGGGTAAGGCGGCCATGTTATGTGACGTTGTCGTTGTTGTTGTTAGGCGCACACTCCCGTGATCCATGCCGCTAGCCATGTTGACCATGAAAGAAGAGTTGGATGGGTTTCTATTTCTGTACATGCATGTGGTTCTGTTTCTATAGTTCTGGTACTCTGCTTGGTGTCCCTTTGGGCTGCTGGCGCTCCGCTATGCTATGACACTTGTCTAAATTATTACTCTATTCTTGTGCATCAGAAGCCTTAATCACCTTGAAGCGTCTAAATTCTCTTTATATGTTGGGAAGTATGCTGGGGTTTTTTATCTGACCAATCAGAAGCACAGAATTTTTTTGCCCAAATAATATGGAATCAGTGGATTCACCACTTCCACATTCCCCATAATACACCTTGTTTGCCCCCCCCAAAAAATCTGCATAATCTTTGTTTTCCATTTCCCCTGGGTGTTGCAGTCGTCCCAAGAGAAACTGAAGACAATGCTTATGCGAAATTTTGGGGGGCAAACAAGGTGTATTATGGGAGATGTGGAAATAGTGAAGTGAAGGAATATAATGGCAGTTGCTGGCTTTTCGAAAGAAAGATGATAGTCGTAAATGAAATGACAAAAAGACGACAAAAACAAGCCAATCATTTTGCGATCAGTCGATCATTTTAACTGTGTTAAATTAGTGGCCACTTCTTTTCTCAGCCATTCTGTAGTAGCTCAATAAGACTCCAAGATATATTTGAACGAAGCCAATAAACTATTACAAAGTAAACAAAATGCACCGTAAATTAAATATGCAGAAAATCCTTTGTGCAAGTCCAGATTTAAAAACTTTACAAACTTAAAATTCCCAAATACAGGGAACCAAATAAAATAAAGGCGAAAGTAAGTTCAATAACAACAAATTTTCATTCAAGTCGAGGCAAAGAAACGTATTTAAAAACAAAAAATGTGCAACATTTTGCAGACATGCTTCTCTGTACGACCATGTGTTCAACTTAATTCTCCACACTAAAGCGAAAGGGTAGAGTTTTTCGACCACTTTTGCAGTCATTTTATTGGCCATGGCGTTCCCAATGGTTCCAAAAGTTGAATTCAACTTTGAAGCAATAATGTACATTACCATTTTTGAAGCTGTTTTACATGTAAGTCACCAGAAAGGTTTGAGGACTCTGTACTCCTTGATCTTCCATTCTGAGACCACCTAAACATTAGTTTGTATTTTTCTGCTCTACTTCAAATCCCAAAGCAGTTGCCTCTTGTAGGGCATTAAAATATTATTGTTGACATTGACCACTGTCCGACATTTTTCTAGAGCACTCGCGTGACAAGCTCACGCGTGAGCTTAATAACTCCTCCATATTAGGAAGTAAATTTTGATTGGTTCGCTTAAAAACCCCAGCATTGGGTTGGAGTTAATCACTTTAAGGTGATGTGCTTCTGTTGTGCATGCATGGCTTCCTTTAAAAGATGAAGAGAAATTTGATATTTATTTGTTTATTCAGTTTTTGAGGTTTAAGATTCAAAAGGTACTAAAGAGAATGGTGACTTGACCAGCCAAAAACTTCACTCACCTGTCATGTTGACCGGTTATGTTGAGATGGTCACATTGTTCATTCTTGAAAAAACAATCAAATCTTCAACTGTAAATCTTAGACCTCTCACATGAAAACATACACCTAATGATATCTGTTTGAACGGCTAAAAGTCATTCCCTAACTGTCTGTCAGCATCATGAGTTCAAGATTGTTAGGAATGCCATTCAAACAACAGAGGTTATCCATTCAGAAAAAAATTTGACTGTTCAAACAACTGCTGCCATCAACTCGAAAAAAAAAACCTGTTAGGATGGCAGAAGTTTTCAATTCAGAATTCAAAACTATCCAGCCTTTTCAACAGCAGAGGTTTTTGTTATGGTAAAGGAAATCCGATCAGATACAGCTTTTTGTGATGTAAGATTTTCCTAACTGTGACACTCTTGTCAAAGAGTACCTCTCTTTGTTGGCGCATAGTTCAAAGGTATTGGTCTACAGACCTCAAGATATTTGTCATTTCTTTCACTTTCATTGGACAGAAATTTGTGAACAAGACACCAAAACAAAACGTTTCACACAATTGTCAAGTTATTTCTAACTTAGACACTGTGACTCAGGACATCAAAAAAAGCATTTGCCGTCTGCTTCATTTCCACCATAACTTTGAGCATGAACCCACTATCTAATTTAGAACCAACTGAAAAACGTTATTGTTACAAAACAGAGGAAAACGATAATGTACAAACACAAAAGCATAAGGCCTTATCAGTATCTGTATCTGTAAAGTTATTTTATTTTTTGGAAATTTGAGACACGTTTCATTGCTTAGCATGTGACCAAAATCTACCCAATGATGGTCCTTAGTTCTTTCTGAAAGAAAACTCTCTGTAATGTGCCTACCACAGAGTTAATATTTTTCATGGCTTACATTTAATAATTTCCCAACACTTGTTGTGTCACTGTAACTGTAGTTATACTGTAGTAATGCAATGATTTGTTGTGCATTTGCACGGATAAGATTTGTCGAAAGAGAGCCTTCTTTTTTGGCTATAAATTATTTGTTTACCCAGTTATTTCTGAAGCCTAAAATTAGGATCTGTTGATGCATGTTTGCTTTCATTTACATTTTGATGGACCAAAATACTTTGTTAAACATCAAAACAACAGCTCATGGAATTCCATATACCAAATGAAAAATTTGAAGTTTCATCAAATACTGATACATTCAATACTCTTTCAATACTCTTTCTGCTCGGCCCTGCCAAGGCTAACTTTGGTTAAGTATTAAGTTTTTTTTTAATTGCCTAGCAATGACTGGAACAAACAAAATTACTAATATTTGTGGGTTTAATTAGGCCACCATTACTGACATTTTTTAGAAATATCTTGACCAGTCAGAAACGAGATGTGACCAAGCTAAAATTACTTTGCCTGGTCAACATGACCAGCCACGCTCGGAAAATTATTTTGAGCCCTGGTAGCAGTAGACTGTAATTGTATTTTTAACACATTCTTGGTAAAGTGCAGATGGGCAAGGGTTCCATTTAGTTTTACAAGGATCAGAGATACTTTTAAGAGAAATGAACATGGTCCTCAATAAGCTGGATAGACCAAGTGGCACTGCGGATGGCACATGGCTTATTTTTTTATATTATTTACAGTGGTATAAGGCACAACATGAGTATTGCATATTTTTTAGCAACAATGCCTCTTAATTCCCATTAAGATCTACCTACAAGACTCATGGAAACACAACTGTCTGTTAATCTTCACATTCCAAGGTAATATCAAAGCAAACTGATAGCCAACTGTGTTACGCCACCAAACAGCTGAAAGAAGCACCACACTCTTATAGTGTGCCCAGTTTTGCATGGCAGAAGCTGGATGTAATTTGCTTGGCTACCATGGTGCTCAATTCCTTCTACATGTAATTGCACACTTCGGTACTGCAAATACCCTGTCTTAAAGAGGCTGAAGTCAACAACATCTGCTTGTATAATCAATCACCTCAAGTCAATCTTTGTGAAACATGTGATTCTAGAGCATTGTCAATTATTACTGACAATTGACCTTGAAATAGCAGTAGAGAATTTGCTACGTGCTACGAAGAGTGAGGCATTATTCACATTACCAGGTCTCCGCTGTGTCTAGAAAGCGTTTAAAACTAGCTATGCAAGAACAGAATTATTTAGGTCGTCTTTTTTACCTAGAGTTGCTCGTCTTTGGAATAATTTACCTATATCTATTAGGAAGAGGGAATCACTATCAATGTTCAAAAAGGACCTAAGACTCTACTGTTTTTCTATTAATAGTAGTGATTTAATGTAATTGTTACTTAATTTCTAGTTAGTATTAAGTTTTAACATATAATATTTTACTATATTCGTTTTATAATACTGCTTGTCATTTTGTAAATTTTTCTGGTGGCCTTTATTGTAAGGAAAGTTCATTCCTGTTGCTAGGTCTTCCAGCAGCTATTTACTTGTATGTTTGTATGTACATATATTTATTTGCTGTAAAATTATTAAAGTAAAGTAAGAAAGCTACAGATTCATGGAGAGGAATTGCAAAGGCAGAAAAGAAATTGTGATAGAAGTCAGGAATGACAGGGCGACACACAATCAATCTTGCACCTCTATTGTATCAAACCACATCCATTGACAGAAAGCTATCCTTGCCAGCTAAGCTACGTAAGAGATTGCATGCAACTATGTTACAGTGAAATGAGAGCACTAACAAGATGCCCAGACAAAGGGGTATAAAAGGGGTATAACAGGAAGTTCCCATGTGAACTCCACTAGCTAGTACCAGGTCAGGAGGTGCCCAAGACCTGGGCACAAGCAGAAGTAAGAGAAGAAACTAGCAGCCATGTTCATGTGTAGTAAAGATGGCTGGTGGTTTAGAGCTAATATGTAACAGAGTGCAATTGGGCTTAAAGACACCAACCTGGGAAGAAACCATGTAAATTGTACACATGAACATTGTTATAGACCAGATGGAGCATTTCAGTACAGCCTTGTAGACTGTTGTTTTGTTATGCTCAGCTATGGTTTTTTTCTGTCTGATACATTCCCTCACTGTTTATCCCACCCATTAAGGCGGCGAAATACGAGATACAAAAACCCTCAACTGCTCTCGCAACATTGTTGCGTTGCAAGTTTTGGTCGATGTTTCCCGTTTTTCACCTTGCATGATCAACTTGATCCGCAACAGAAACATTTGTTGCAGGTCGTAGAAATGCAGCGCTCTGGTTGGTTGATTTGCCAAAGCGCGAGCAAATTTGTTGCAGGCCAAGTTGTGAGTTTGATGAAAAACGAGCAACAAAGCCGAAATTTGTTGTACAAAGTAGACCCGCGCTCTACTTTTCACAACAACTTTCTTCAACCCACAACAAATGTTTCTGTTGCGTGAAAAGTTGATTACGCACGGTGAAAAATGGGAAACATCGTCCAAAACTTGCAACGAAACAATGTTGCGCGCCAAGTTGAGGGTTTTTGTATCTCATATTTCGCCGCCTTTAGTGCTTTCAAGGTGGATCGTGAACATTAGTAGGTCTGAGGTCAGTATAGGCCTTGTGCCACCAGGTTTGAACCATGGGATAATAGCTTGTAATTTGTTCCAGAATTGTTTACCATTGTTTACAAAGGTACATATAATTATGTTGATTGTGCACAAGACCCACAGAATATCTTTACATTTTCCAGTTTTCCAGACTTTGTGGAGTTTAATACATGTAATTCTAGCTAGGTCATCAGATCAGAAGTGATTCTGCAGCAGTATACAGAACTGAGCTATGAACTTAGCTTCCCATAAGCAATAAACAAATGAGATATTGATTCATAGCAAACATGAAATCTTGCATTTGACCTTCTATTTACATTTAAGGAAACTTGTTTTGGAGGTGAAGCAAATGGTTTCTCATCTGCACGAGAGCTCCCAGGGTTCTGCTCAGTGTGATTTAAGTGCACACATAACAGGTACCTGTAATAATTACAATTATTTCCTTGTCAATGGCCATACACCTTGCAGCCTTGTTTTGTCGTTATAAATATTCAGTTATGAACTCAGTGTTTGCAGCATGTGACTATTCTGTGCAGGATATATTCCTCTGGTTTATTACCAATACATGTAGAAATTTTCCTGACTTTTGCCATCACTGCTTATAGTAACATGCAGGACTTAAATATACATTGTATAAGTACATGTAGTTCCAAAAGTGGAAAAGGAAAGCCAAATCCTGCACTCTGATTTGATACTAAGCAAGAAAGATGGGAAGTAGGGCTGTTGTGATTACTTGCTGTGTCTCTCAAGGCAATGCTGACAATAAATATTAAAATTATGACTGCTGTTCAGCTAACTGTGCATCCATATTAATAGCAGTTTTCTCTCCTCACAACATTAGGGATAACTTTGAAAGGCATGTATCCTTACAAGCTGTGTGCATGGAGTAGACTGAAGATTACATCTAAGGTACTAGACTTTCAAGAATTGACTGTATTGCTGATGCTCTAAACATTTGTACACTCCTTGATAGTCCTTGTGACCATTTGTCCTGTCGTACCTTTAACAAAATAGGAATGGCCTTCATTTTTAGTGCAGAATGCACTATTGGGATGGTTTGGGGTTGACCTCGCTAAAGCACTATGGCAATAAGGCACTATGGTAATAAGGCAATAAGGTGTTAACTTTAATGTTTGAATAATCAATTAATTTCAATTAATTAATTAGGCTTGTAATAAGGGGGTAGGATGGGGTAGGTACTGGTGAGCACTACGTAAAATGGATTGTATACATGTACCTACGTTACTTCCCTGTAAATTTCAAAAGGTTCTATATGTGATTTGGAAAGCCTTTTACTCTCCTTGTGGTACTTTTCTCTTTACCACAAAACCAATAATTACGCTGAATGCATGCACAGATTATTAAGCATTAATGTCAACTACATATCAAGTGAGAGATACATTTCATGAAAGATCACACACTAACGTTGAGCGCTTTTCCTTGTGGTAGAACCCTAATAAATCATACATGTATGTATGCGTTCTAGCATCGTTAGCACAATGAGTATCCTTTGGAATTACTCCTAACATCACCTGTTGTTTCCAAACTACACCAGCATGTTTATTTCATCCTTTAATCGTCTCTATCAAAGGGACCACAATGTCATACCCGCAGCCGAAACTATCCCGAGTAAGTGCATTAAATCTTGTCAAATTGTACAAAAATACCCGGAGACTGTTCAAGTAGCCATAGTACCTACTGAAAGCCGGTAATTTTTATCAATCTCTGAAGGGACTCGTTCACAGATGAAGGATATAATCTCGGTCAAGTAGCGATGTTTACTTTCATTAAAACTCGTTGAAATGCTTCTCAGTTGTATGAATCGATAACAATGTGTATTTTAAATATAAGTGGTTTTATTGTTAAAGCCAAAGGTGGTAACAGAACGTGCTGTTTCGTGACATTTTGATAATTAGATTAGTTCTTGTTTATCGTTAAAAGAAAATTTGCTTCTTAAATAAAGCAAATAGTTCCTCCTCCATTTCTTTATCCGACATTCAACTTTCTCCCTTTTATGTCCATCTGAGAAACGAATACAAGTGCATCTTCTGTGTGTTTTCTAGAAAACAAGAGTTTCAGATTTGTAACTTGATACTTTTGTTTTTCTCGCAAAGGGCATTCTGCACTATCTGAGATTGTCTCACTAGTAATAATATTATTATTTATTGTCCTTAGCTAAAAACTCAGATACTGAATATAATTGTAATAGCCATGATTGAACTTGTGTGAAGAATGTTTTCTTGATCATTATTAACAGGCCCTCTCAATTAACTTTTGCAATGTATTTTTGTTGTTTTCATAGCTTTCTTGCCATTATGACACCATTGCACTGGCTTCCATGTTTGACATCGAATCAGTTCACTATAACCATGTTCAAGAAGAGTTCTGTTATTGGCTGGAATATTTTAAGTCCAGGAGAAAAAAAGCAAATAGAGGAGACGATTCTGATGCAATATACGCTGACCAAGAGTAGGTGTCATGGTACACTTTCTTATAAAGTTTTTAAGTACTGGGGAAAAAGCCTTATATGTGCATTCCTATCTTTTTATCACACTGCAGAATTGGGTCAATGATTTAAAGTCCTGGACCCAGTTGTTCAAAGGCTTATTAGTGCTGATTCTCTGAGAATTGTCTATATTCCTTTTAGAGCATACATGTATATCCAGTCTTTTCATAGACAAAAAGAAATAAATTGAATTTGTTTTTTTAGGCTTTCATATTTAAATTCAAATTTCACTTAACCTAGCCTTGAACAACCTGGCCCAGATGTTGAGAACTGGGAATATTGAACAATGGCTCTGTTCAGTAACCTGTCGGACAACATGTTACCAACACATTGCCAACAGTTTACTGACAAATAAATGACACTAAATAAATCTTAGTTGTAAACACTGAATAGACATCTGTCAATAGTGCCATTCATAGCATTTACTTCATGCAGTTTGAATGGTGAAATAGGCATATTTAATCCATCTCCAGTCCTTACGTTCCAAAATGCTAGTAGTATTATTGTACTTATTTCCTTTTTCTATTTCCTTTTATAAATTAACTGAGATACTACACAGGCCCTGATTGGTCAACAGAGTGGCTAAACCTATGTCCTATTGTACTGGTAAACCATGGTTCCTGATCTATGGCAGCTTTAGGCAGGAACTAGAGAACTTAGAACTCTAGCGATAACAAATGTAGTAAAAAGTTTTTTCTGTCACTGGCTGAGATATCAATGACACGAATGTCCTTTCATTCAACATACGTGTGGATATTTGCGAGGAAAAACAGGATGAGAAGATGGTCGTCATATCAAGCTTTTGATTCTTTTGCACAGCAAAACTTTTTCGCCAACTCTTGTTAAGCTTTAGATTAAGATGAAGAGAGTTATAAACACTTTATCTTAACTCTTTCCATAGACTGTGGAGGACAAAGTCGGCTGTGCTTGACTGATCATTTTAGATTGTCAAAAAAGCAGGGAAAAGATTTCTTTCTATCAGAAATTTTTAGTTTAAACTGAACAACAGCAATGACTTTATTTACATACTAGTGTAAAGGCCTTTGTAGCCGGCAGTTAGCAGAGCTATTCTAGGCGGGCTACTTACTCTTACAAATGATGTATAATTAATAAGCTCACACACACACGCACATACACCATACGCATGCACTCTCACAAAATGAAAAATCAAATGAATCAATAAGAAAAAATAAATAATAAATACTAGTAACGATAATTATATTAAAGGTTTAAACTAAGCCGGACAGACACACATAAATTGCGTTAGCCTGAGGGGAAGATAAGGCAAGACTGTACTCTTGAATTTCGTCGATAGCATTTCCAACAGTATCAACCTTGGCTTTCAGTTCTTCGAGCTTGGTACTTAGCTGTTGTAGTTCATCTTTGGCCATGCAACTAAAGAGATGGAGGTCATCATATTTCTTGCTCACAAATTCTTCGCAGTGGGCACCTTCGCTGGGCAGAACTGTACTGCTGTCGCTATGTCGTTGTATCAACCCCTTTAGTTTAGCTATCTCGTCCGTCATTGATGATAGTTGCACTTTAAGTGCGTTATTTTCCTTCTTCAGAACCGCAACTGACTCAGGCATTGTAGAATGGTTGTACAAGAAAACGAAAATGCACACAACAAAGACAGCAAACATGTAAGAACACAAAAAAAATTGAAGAGTATAAAGAAACTTAGCAGAGCTCAGAAATCAACAGCCATCTTGGCCAACATCTGCTGATGATTCAGTGCATGCATGCATTACACAATAAATGAATTTGATTGCTATGAGCTTAGCTTTTAAGCAATAGTTTCCCCTTAGCAAAATATAGAGAGAAACACGGACTTCATAGCCTAAAGCATAAGTAAATAAATTCTGAATAAATTTGGGAAGCAGCATTTCTGTCGCTAACCTTTATTCCATTCGCAAAACTTTGGAAAGTTATCGTTAAACACTGCGTTGAATTGCTTCGCCAAGCACATGAAGTCATTCATATAATCTGGCCTACTTGCACACTTTTTGTTAAGCCTTTTACTTTTGTGATGACCAGTTCCACTTACGAATCCCTGCATTTCCCCATCAGAATGCTTTTGAGTTGATTAATTTGTTTTTTGCCTTTCACTGATAAGCTTTTCTTTTTCTTTCTTAAAACTTTCTTAGCATGAATTGTTTTCGTCGCTTTGCTCTGCGGATTTCTTGTCCGGCGGAGTGTCTGTGTTTCATTCTATCAGTTGCTGTGATTGGTTTGTCCTGCCATCTCATGATTTTGATGGGAATAAGCAACTTGATCATGGAAGTTCAATAAATTTTCACCTCTTTTTTCACCACTTTTTCCTTAGTTATTTCATAAGAGTGATAGACCACTCTTTCTATGGGTTTACCGGCGCAATAAACCACTTGGGATGTTGAGTAAACACTCGAAAAGCTTGTTAATCACTTGCCTAATGGTCATGATTTACAGGCTTTTCTTGTGTTCTCCCAACATCCTGTGTGGTTTACTGTGCCAGTAAACCCATAGAAAAGAGTGGTCTATTGCTTAATTAGTGTACCTTTTTTGTACACTATAACTGGCTTGTTTTATCCACAGAGAAAGGTTTTCCATCTCCCCATAATGTAGCGAGAAACTACATTGTATAGTCTACAGTAACATCTTGTATGTCTGATTAAAACTTTTCAATAGACGGCAAACAAATGAAATGGAGCCAATTTGGGCAAGTTCTGCTAGCGTACACAACAAAGTACGCGACCTCCGTAGAAGCTGTGGAGAGTGCAGTACACAGCATCTCTTCGCAAATGATTTTTGTTGGTATTGTTGGGGCAATAAATAGGTAATACTTTAAGATCATCTAAGTTCATGACTTACTGACATGTTACTGACAGGCTACTGGCAGATTGCCAGCAATTCAGACAGTTGGCCAACACTTCAGTCTGAAACATCATAAAACAGTTCAAACAGTGACAACTAGGGTGCTTTTTAACTTCAATCACCAGCAGCACATGGCTTCAACGGCCTGAAATGTACAGTAAGCTCTATTCCCCTTCCCCTTCTTCCCACTGTTTTGTAATGAGCATCAGTGTTATTATCATGTCTCGACAACAATTGGAATAAGTTTCTTAGTTATAATTTCAAATTTTACTATAATAATTTTTTTGCAGGTCAAAGCTGCATGTATGTTGTTCGGCATGGCTTCCAGCAGAACTGGAGGTGACTAACTCCGTAGAGGTGACTGATTGCTGCACAAGTATGTTCATTTCCTATCCGCATCAGAATGAGCAGCGTTTGTGTCATGCAGTGCTCTCCTCCCTCTCTGGAATTGTCAAAATGTCCACACAGGGTAAATCAGTATAGATACTCTACTGTTAACATTGGTCTTTCACTCACTGTAATATTGTAGAAGTAATATAGTAGTGCTTTATATAGAGCAATATACAGCATGTAGCACAGATCGTTTTTGGCATCCATTTTTCTTGAGAGACAACAGAACTCTGTGCCATGATTCAGTTTGTGGCTGAGTTGCAGTTGTCGCAGGTGAAATTTGCATATGGCATTAGGGTGTGGGAATCTGCCCTATGCCATCTGTGCTCTCTCTCCTCTTCCCAATTCCGTTCTATCTGCTCCTTGCTCAAGTGGATGCATGCCTTCACAGTCCTTCTCCAGTCACTGCAGTCTGAGTATGGAGTAGGCAGGTACAAAAGTCGGACTGGATCAGCTTGGATCGGCAGTCTGGGTCGGATTGACCCAGTGGATCAACTTGGATCATAATAGAAATAAGATTAATGCAAATTAAAACTTTTGCCAATTTGAAGGCAAAAATGCCATTCAAAAACAGGCCAAATCAAGAAAGACTTGCGAAATTTTATCTTTTGAAAAGGCATATTTACATATTATGGCTATTTGCAAGGCAGCATTCTACCATCTTCGGAATATCAGTCGCATTAGATTGTTTTTGGCATCCATTTTTCTTGAGAGACAACAGAACTCTGTGCCATGATTCAGTTTGTGGCTGAGTTCCGCTTGCCGTTTGTGGAACGCTCTTGATCTTGAACCTAAGACACTCTCCCATACTAATTTTAAAAATAGGTCTGCGATGCGTACATGTGTGGCTTATGAATCGATTTTTAACATGTAATCCTGCAGTTTTTCCCTTATGTAAATTCGGTTACAATAGAATTTAAGAATTGGTTCATGCTTAGCGTGCGTATATCGAGTTATGGATGCTCGCAGGAAGGTTGGATAGCACGAAAGAATAATAATAATAATAATAATAATAATAATAATAATAATAATAATAATAATAATAATAATAATAATAATAAAGGTCTTTATTAAGCACTCTTAACCCGCTGCCTCGCTTAAGTGGAAGGTGGGTGCCTGGGATATCCAGGGGCTTCCACTGTGGCCAGCCAGCCCCTAGATAGAATACCGCTCCCATGGCTGGCAAATCCCCGCAACCCAGC
>Ga0126343_10000821_pt1 | contig 13124 bp, 8 predicted proteins | sample Cyp2metagenome_FD_92531 | JGI IMG/M metagenome (GOLD analysis project Ga0126343, IMG submission 92531) | Coral microbial communities from Lord Howe Island, Old Settlement Bay, Australia - Cyphastrea 2 metagenome | ecosystem: Host-associated > Invertebrates > Cnidaria > Coral ... | reverse complement strand
GCTGTTGAGTAAATTGGAAAACGTGGACGAAGACTTGAAAGAAGAGCGAAGACGTCACGAGGAGACAAGAAATCAACTGGAGACAACTAAACGGCAACTGGAAGCTGCTGAAAAGGTACAACTATTTGTGACTGGGACTTGAACATACGACAGGTTTTGACAAAGGCTTCGTGAGTTACTCTTTCTCAAATGTGGTACTACTCTCGTGCCAAATTCATTCCTCTCCTCTCCCATATCTATAACAGGCTTTTCTTGTATGGTGATCGCTGAATTTGTTCGAATGGTCGCATAGAAACATATTGCAGAGAGAGCTATGCTTAAAGACTAACACTGTAACTCACTTCAATCTCCATGTTCCTCTTGGAAACTTATAACGAGACCAATTCAGTGGCCACTCAGGGTAAACGGTCGGAATGCATACTACAATTATGGACAAAAGTCCTTGGGACACTTGTGTAATGTAACGAATTATCTGTGTCTTAGACCTGAAGTTAGAAAAAAAACGCTGCTATATCCTTTTAAAACGCGTTGCTGTTCCCCCTCCCGATCCAATACAATGCTGAAAATCAGGTGAAATTGCTGGAACTAGTTTTCAACATTGTATGTGGGTAGAGGGTGTGGGGTGACGTTAGGCAGGTGAAATTGTATTCGCGTCTGGCGTGTGCGCTAAAGCGTCAAAAGTGCACAAAGAAATGTGTTCCAAGATTTTGTCCATGACTATAAGCTCGACGTACGAACACTCATCTGACCAATCAGTATGTCTGTTAAAATCCTAGGAAGCAAATCAAAGCAGCTTGATGAGCTTGGAAATGGAGGATTATCAGAAATCCTTGGAGGCGCTTCAAACCAAACTTGCGGAGAAAGAGAAGGCATTACAAGATTCACAGGACGAGGTGTCGAGACTGGACAAGAGAGCAGACGACTTCAAAACACAGATCGGTAAGAACAGTTAAAAGGGATTGCAGTCCAGTAAGATTGAATACGCATCATTGCATACAGCTGCGTCACAGGTTGCGCATTTTAAAAGTTTAGCTTAAACCTCTCAAGGTTTTTAATCCGTGTTAATCTTTTCCATCCTCAACCATCCTTGTTCCTTTATGGTTTATGAGTATCTCTTTGGTGTATTGCTATCCTAGTAAACTTTTATTTCCAAGTTTCCTTCCATTTCAACAACAATTTCTTTCTTGGTTAAAGTAACTCAAAATAGCGTGACTAAGCTGGTCTTGGTAAATCAGCCAGTCGAAGAACACAGTGGTGCGAATACTTAGAAACTGACTGAGGTCTTCCACTTTGCTTGCGTTTAGAAATGGTTGACAGTCAACGGCAACAAGCTGAAGAGAGAGCACAGAAAATGAAATCTATGCTAGTGAAAACAAAGAAAGAACTCACAGAAGCCAAGAAGCAGGTACGAAGATTTCCCTCCACTCCCCTCCCTAACGAGCTTCTGTTCATTTGCTTTTCCCCCGGACCCTCCTCCTTAAGCGCCTCTACCCTGATCGATTGTGCTCTTGACTTGCAAAAACAGTAGAATAATTTAAAAACAGTGAAGCATAATTCAAGAGGCAAAGGATGGGCAGACGATGATTATATCTGATGGACCATTATAAGTCAAGTTTAGATCAGTCTGTAAGGTGCATGCTTAGAATAAACCAAACGGTGACCAAGCTTAGCGTGACACAGCAGGGTCACGTCGCATAGCGTGACGTAGCCTGCGTGGAACGACCTCGACTTTGATGAAATAATACGAGTCTGTTGCTTCTGTTTTTCTAGATAATGGAGCAAGACGTAATCGAGTCACAGTTGAAAGGACAATTGGAATCCGCCACTCAACAGGCAGAGGAATACAAGGTTATTTCATTTGTGCTTCTTAATACCTCTCCCTCAACCTGAATTTTCGTTTTTCTTTATTTTAGGTGAATAGGCCCTTTGCACGATCCGGTCACATGGCACGGAATAAATTACACTGGGACGCAAGTTACGCAGTGGGACTTCCAAGACAAAGGAACTCGTACCAGTCCAGCCTGACTTTCCTTTGTTTTGAAAGTCCCACTGTGTAATTTGCGTCCTAGTGTAATTTATTCCGTACCATGTGACCGGATCGTGCAAAGGGCCTATTCTTGCATGTTAGAGTCTCGGATTATTCATTCTGGTTCTTGCGCCGTTTTAAACTTAATCCGTTAAGTTTGATTGTCGTAGTATTCTTTTTCAGACTTAAGCGAACAGGCACATACTTTAATAATTATTCAGAAATAATGGTCTCATTTTGATGGCAGATGAACGAGAGTTTTCAGATTTTCTTCAGACTCTGAAGACTGAATAACTCGGTATTCAGAAACGAATTGAAATTACTTTTCCTTTCTTAAGTTATAAGAAGTGCCGTAAGATAATAACGACGATTCGTCAACCAAGACAAGACAAGTTTAAGTGGGAAGGCCATATTCACGATTCGTACAATGTATATTTCAATCGTGGAATTCCAGCGTCATATGATGAATTTTCCTGTGTAATCTTCTAGGTGGAGTTGTCTTCTCTAGCGGCCGAAAGCCAAAGCTACCAGCAACAAGTAAGAGGGTTGTTTCCTGTATTTTCAGTTTCGTCATACTAGGGAAACCAGTGAAGCTGTGTTTGCGGACTTGTAGCTTAACAGAAGTGTGTTAATTGACAATTAGGGAAGGGAATCACAAAACGCACGAAAAATAGAGGCTTAAAGTAACCTCAAGCATCATTGTCTTCTCTTCGCAGCTTCGTTCATCGACCGAGAGCAACAAACGCAGTGTAGAAACACTGGAGACTAAACTAACCAGAATGAAGGCTGAATGGGAGAGCTCCAAACTGGCGCATGAAGCCACGCGGGCCGAGTTTGAAAGCTACAAGGTACGTTGGCAAAACGTCTTAGAATCACAAGAAGAGTTTTCAGTTCTTGTTTATCTTCAACAAAAATAGCACGAACACCCGGACACGAACATGTTTTGTTACTTCACAACATCTCTCTGACAAAGCTCGAGTGTATTTCTGTAGTTCTGGGAGACAAGATTATTATGTAATCAGGAACTCGGTATATTGAAGTCAAAATATGTCATACCACTTAAAAGTTCTTCAAAAGTAACGATCCTGTTTGGCTGTTAGATGGTTTTCTGATGACTGCTTTTCGATGAGGGTCTTTTGAGCCCGTCGAGAATGCGGATTATTTTATGTACAGAAAATTCACTTCTTTTGAAGTCTGTATCTTATTGTGTTACAGACTCGTGTTCACAGTGTCCTCAAACAACAGAAGACTAAACCCGTCCCTCAGCCGCCTGAACTGGAGAATTCCGAAAGGTTTGTATTCATTACAATTCATAGCATTGTCACCACACAACTCAGTTAAGTTCAAGGTAAATGTTCTTATATGTACCTGGTTTATTACATTGATGATTATTGCTTGGCTTTGAATAAATGTTTCTCTTTTGCTGGATTTGTAGAACGCGTTTGGAGCAGGGTATTGAACAGATGAAGAGCAAACTACAAGAAGCGAAGTAAGTAATGTTGGTCCTTTGATCCTAAGGAAAAAAAAAACTTTATCGATTGTGCGTTTTTATACTATGTACTGATCATGGATTGCCCAGATAAAAGGGCACGAAATTCAAATACGAACAATTTCCCTTCCTCTACTGACCGTGATTATAGAACATGTTACAAGATTATAGAATGTATAATATGATAGACCGTGTTTTCTTGATAAAATGCCCCAGCGTTTATTTCAAACTTGGCTTCATTGATAACGTTTGATTTTTGTGCTATTTTCGAGGCTATACTTTATTATAATTTATATTCACTATTTTTTAGAGCGACATATCTTATAGTTATACCTAAGTTTTTCATATCTCGAATACGAATTCCTCGAGAGCCTTATTTACAAATCTCGGGGAGCAGGGAAGGCTCAGGGAGAGCGTTCGCCTTCCACCATTGTTTCTGCCTGATGACAATTGTAGGTTGAGTTTGTTGTTGGTGTTCGCGTTGTTTCGAGAGCTTTTCTCCGGGTTCTCCGGTTTTCCTTCCTCCACAAAGCAGAACTTCTGCAAAATGCAATCCACCGTGAGGAAAAAGATGGCGACTGGTACATTTACCTATAATTCTTTGCGCACGAAAACTCTAAAAGAGGGTATAAAAACACAAAGAAATATTGCAAGTCCTTCAAACTCGACAAGAGCAATGCTGTTAGTGTAGGAACGATTGCCATTAAACCATATCTTACCATATGCCTAGTGGGCTTAGTTTGGTTCGCAAGGTGTGCTAGTAATATGTACAGCCGCCATCGTTTTGCTTACGGTGGTTTCCACCAGGATAGAGGACCCGCATGAAAACCAGCTAAGGCTGATGTGACTTTCTCTCTAAATATTACGATTTATTATTTTTTAAAATTTATTTACCTATCCGGAAGATCCGGTTTAACGCTTTAGATCGAGAAAATTGGGTACTGGTGTCATTTTCTTGACTCTTAACATTCATTTTGTCTCTTGGTATTCTTCAAGTGAGAAATGCAGCATGCTTCAGAGCGAGTATGATGAATTGGAGACTGAGCACGAGAGATTGACGGCCAGACACAGCAAACTGATACAAGATATCGATAACAAGGAAGCCCACTGGAAAGACAGGTAAACATTTTAAACAAAGTCTTTTCGCCATAGGTCATGGTTTAAATCAGAAGAGATTTTGTTGTCTGTCTTATGTGGTTTCATTTCCTAACCAGGGTTGATGCCACTCTGAAACGTGTTCACTTCCGTAGTTTGTAACTACCACTGTGGAATACAGTGAGACCCTGAAACAACAATAAGGCGTAGCCTGTTGTCACGGTCCCGCGTTCGTGAATTGTATCAAAGAACATATGTTCATTATCCTTAAACTACTTTTCGCGGCACGCGCTGTTTTAAAAATTAGGATATATTATTTTGATATTCACCAGTTTTGACTGGTAAGTCTCGTGGTGCGTTTAGACCAATCGCGTACAAGCGAAAAATATTTGATGGATTATAATAGTATCTGATAATTAGTATCTTAAGCAAACTAAAATAAATTGCAATTGCATTTAACTTCAGGTTGGGTAGTAATTACGCCTCAAATTTGATGGTTTTGTGTGTTGTAAGTATTTCTTTCGTGTTATAGATTTGAACGGCTTAAGTCAGAAAGAACCGCTACAAACGAAGAGCATCTGGAGGCGATAAGGCACATGACACTCCAGAACGAGTCTGCGGCCGCCACATTTAAGGTAAGTGGATATAGAAGCGCTACACTACACAGAAGAGCAACAACTGATGTGACTGACGTGTAATAATTGTTCTCTTGAATTCTGTTATTTCGAACTTTCAGAGACGCAACATAGTTCGAGATGGCAGGGGTTGGAGATTGCCGATATAAATGACGGGAAAGTACACTTACAGTCGTTCAGAAAGGGTTTCTCGTTTGTGGAAAGCCGAACTCTATTTGTTCTTAAGGTGGATATCGCTATTCACGTGAGAAATTACTGCCCAGTGGTTTACAAACTACTCCTTTTGTGGAATCTTGACCTTTTCCGTGGATTATGTGTTGTTCGTCCTTTGAAGATCTGAATAGGTGGTTATTTATAGCGCGAATTCGGCATTTGTTGGTTTATCAAGTCCGCCCTTCATCCAATTCCAGTGATCATTCCTCTCTAGTTTTCTTTACCTGCTTGCTTGACAGTATATCAGTATTGTAGAGAGATTGGACATCTTGGTCAAATTTTGCATTTTGACACGTATTATTTTTGATTGTTGTATCAAAGGAAAAACTCGACGTCATTCAAGAAGAACATCGGGCACAGTTGGAAAGACTGCAACAGAAACTGATAGAAGCTGAAAGCAAGTATAGCAGGTTACAACAGGAAAAACAACAACAGTCCCAGCAGGCCATAGTCAGATCTCGCTCGCCACCAGATCTCGCGCTGCAAAGGGCAACAGAGGAACGGAGGCCTGGGGAGGTAAGTTGTCATTCGTACTTACATTTCGTTATTGTGCCCGACAGACATTGAGTTTTTCATTCCTTTTCGTCTTCAGGGCATGGATCAAAGTGAATTAGCAGAAACAGACTCCGCGCCGGTGGTGAGTTGATTGTGCAAGAGGTTGCTTTTGATACATAGATAGAGAGTATTACACGGTAGCGGTAAGATAATAGCAAATTAATATGTACGAGTGAGATACTGGTTTGCAACCTAACTGAAGCTCAGCGGCTGGAATATTTTGAATCTCTCCTCTATTTTACTTTGAAGAAACTTCTTGGATAGTTGTTAGTCGCAGAAAGTTTTATTCTTCAATTTGGCACCTTTGGCATTTTAGTGCTCCTCGGTGAACGATTTTTTGCAGGCTTCTGTGAACATTCTTATTGCTCGCCATCTTTTTGGCAGCTGTGCAATGCAGTTGCGCGAAATGACGTCCAAGATGTAATTTCGTATAAATCTAGGAGTTGTATATTTTCCAGTAAAATACTCCTTGAAAACTCGGCGTGTATCCCATTTAACCAATGGCAACAAACCTGTTGTTTTCATGGTTAAATAGGATAGAAACATATAGTACCAATCACGACTTTAGCTTCTCGACCTACCCTCCTTTGATGTTATTGGGTTTCGTAAAAACGGGAGTTATTTTGTCATCGTGAAAAAATGTAAACTCTACCAGAGTAATATCACGTCAAATTTTTTGGCAAAAGTTTTACCTGTCCATTTTCAAATATCTGGCGTTTTCTTCCAGTGAAACGCGTTAGGTTAGCCTGGTGGTGAGCCGGATAGTGTAGCGCATCATATCTTAGCGTGACCCAATCTTGCGTGACCATTTGTACACAGCACTTCGTAATGAAAGGATTCTTGTCTTTTCAGGCCAGTTCTCCTCCCACTACACCAATAACGCCATCCATCGCCTCGACTCTTGAGAAAATTCTTTCGCCGACATCTCCGAAAAGTCCACTGTCTCCAGGAAGCGATGAAGGTAAGAAAACGAAGCCATGAGATGGGCTGCCATTTTGAGATTTATCACTTGTTATCCAGTAATTCTTCGCGCCGTAAGTGATCCGTTTCCACTTTAATATGATGGTATTGACAATTATAGAGGACCCTGCTTTTCCTTATCTTTCTGAATTCATATTCATAAATTGTGGGAATTTTGAGTCTCTTTCTCAACATGTGTTGGGTATAGACAGTTCAGCCTGAGAAATGGAGATATATTGAAAAAAGTCTTTTTTTTGACAAAGTACGAACGAAGTTTGCACAAAAAAGATATGGGTTAACAGTGGATATTTTTATCTTCAGCATTACGAGGTCCTCCACTGGACGAAAACCTGCTTCTCTCAAATATCGCAACGGCTAACAAGAAAGTTGAACATTTAACAGAGGTAATTCGTTGGGTACTTGTTTATTGGTGTGTTGACTATTTTGACTGTAATAATAGTACTCAGTAAAATTGAATTTTTGGGAATGGCAAAGTGAGTGCTTGTTACTGGTCGAATGTTGAGGCAGGTTAGCTGAACATTGCGTAGTCTGAGACGAAAAAAGCTGTGCAGAAATAGTTTGTTGATTATCGTTTAAGTGTCTTCCAGGCGTTCTGTTAGTTGGAGCGCAGCGCGAAAAACGACGAGGGAGCAAAGGAGAGAAGAGGTTGGTGCGAGTGAAGAGCGCTTACTCGCGCCCCGCTTCTTCCCTATTTTTTCGCGCTGGGCCTCAGCTAACTGGACTGGCTGTAAGAAGCTACTGGCGTCTGGTAAGCCGGAGAACAGCGCGAAGAAATGCCTGAAAAAATGAAACCATCTCTGCATAGTTCAAAATTTTTCCATTTATTTCTTCAGTTGTTACGTGAAAGTGAAGCGACTTCTATGAGATTGACAGAGCAAGCGAAAGTGTTAAAAGAAGAGATAAGAAGGTATGCACGTTGTTGAAGAATGCATTTTGTACATTCGCGTACATTAAAGAGTTAGTTTTACAGCTTCAGAATCGTGGGTTTCACCATTCCGTGGACGTTTTCAGAGTTTGCGAGTATCCCATTTGTCCAGTCATATCATCAATTGCGTAACTGATTCAAATGTTAATTTATTTGCTTTTACAAAGACTGGAAAGAAACCAGGAGCGAGAGAAAGAGTCTGCAAACCTTGAGTACCTAAAGAACGTCATATTACAGTTCTTGAAGTGTCGACCAAGCGAACGAGAGCACTTGGTTCCAGTTCTCACCACCATGTTGAAGCTCAGTCAGGACGAGAGAGACCTGGTGATACAACAAGCACGAGGTATGGTTTGAATTCTCGGTTGCCACCCTTTATGCGATAAATAATGTTTAAACCCTTTTAAAAAACCATTTTTCGTTCCTGCCGAAAACGGGACGAAGTATTTTTCACTTTCCCCCGTTTTCATCTACCCAAATAGCAGCTTGTATTTGGCATTACGTCAGAGTAAAAAAGAGAAGCTGATGATGATTAATCGATTCCCCACAAGATGCACAACATTGTCGTTTTGCTAAGTCCTCGTTCCCATTCGTCTACACCAGAATAATGAAGGTGCATTTGAAATAGTTTGCTCTTTCGGAAAAGTTACCCTAAGTCTCCATTTTCGATGGAAACGATAAAGGTTTTTTAGTTGTTTTAAAGTCGACGAGAAGGTAAAGCATGTCAATGTGGAGAGGTCCTTACAGCTTCTCTGCGGTATTCCAAACTGAAAATCAATTTTGTTTTTAGGAGCTGAAAATGAAGAAAGCGAAGAGGCAGGAGGGTGGAGCAGCTACGTTTATCGATGGACCTCTTTCACGTAAAAAAGAACTCGAGTATTGCAAGTAAAGCTATGGAAAGGAAAAATAGAGACGGGCTTTCCAAGTGAGAACGCTCCTAACCCCGTCACGCCTAACGAGAAGATATGAGAAATCGGTTTAAAGTTTTAGGTCAATCACAGCTCTCTCTTCTCTGTGATTAATGGCTATTTATACGTTCATTTGAACACAATTTGTAACTTACGTTTCGGTCATAGTTTCCATGTAACTGTATCATCTTCGTTCTTATACCATGCCTTACAAAATACAGGCAATCAACATACATGAAAGCCGTTATATTTTTGATGGTATTACACCCAACCTTCCCATTCTCCGCTGCTCGTATGTTGCGTCGATTGTGTTAGCCGCTGTATTCTTTATGGCATGATATAAAATAGTTATTCAACGCTCTCTTGTGGGATATTCCGTGATATATCACTCGAAAACGTTATACAACAAGTGTGAACTTTTGGTCGTGTGCTGTTAAGAAGCTTTTGTTTTGTGCAGTGACGTTGTAAGTTTTTCTTGGGGTTTTAAAATATACCCCTGAAAAGCAGTTATGTAGAGAATTATGCTTTATTTGTAAAACTCATTGCTTAACTGCTACCTAACCACATTGATAAATTTAAGTTAGATGCGGAAGAATTTTTCGAATAGAAAACAAATAGGGCATTGGTATTTTCCACGAGTTTCGTACTTGACAAGAGAATCGGAGGAAAGGCATGTCAAACTCTACCTAAGATAACATTTAATTACATTCCCTTATGGCTGTAAGGATGTTTTTCCATGATCATTTCTTGCGTCCGCAGTAAATGGAGTGACCTCCAAAATATGTAGGCACATAATAGTGAGTGAGGTGGTATTCTAGTTGATAGTTTATTTCCCTCGACGACAACTCTACGAATTCGTTCGTCTCTGTTCATGGGAGTCGACAAAAAAATATTATTTAACATGGCGATAGTATGACAAGATAAATAAATCAGAATTTCAATTTTAATAATGATGGCACCCCAGATATGGGTTGCTAAATGAATTCATTTCTGTAAAATTTAAAATGCAACCCTACATCATGATATGTCAGTTATTTATTGCAAAATTTTAAGGTGAAGAATATAGTTTGCTAAATAAACAGTCTTCTATAAGCTATCCTGTGTTCTTATTTTGTTCATTATCACGGTTTTTAGACTCCACCGTGACGGGTAGGCAAAGCGGTTAGAATTTAAAGTTTTTACATGGGAATCTGATGGCAAATAACGTTTTTCAAAATGGAATTTTACACAATCTTGTGAATCGCAACGCTAAAATACTAGGTAGAAGATTGTCTTCACCAAGTTTGACGGATGAAGCTTGCCTAGAAGACGCTCAGTTATTTTTCATACGTTTGTGTTTTTTTTTCCACGAGCCGCGTCTAGACTTTCCCAATTTTACAGACAATGTATGAAAAATTTTAAACGTCATAGGTGGTTCCACGAAAACAGCAGAACACTCAATCGAGTATCACTCAAGAATATTAAATAATATTAAAGCAGCGTTCTTCAAACTTGGCACCAGCAATGTACATTACGAAAGAAACAAAATGATGCCTACCATGGTGTTACCGTGGCAATTGGCTTCAGTCTCTTTCTTTAAAAACTGAAATGTCCCCATTTGCAAAATTTTAGCGGAGCTACGGGAGCGGAGCCCCAAACTCATAGGAAAGAAAAGAAAACTCGTGAGTTGATTTTCTCATGGTTATCATGCCTAGCGGTATTTCTCGTGGGCGCCTGCGCACGACGACGGCGACGGAGTCTCGCAACCTTACTGCGATACTCCAAATAATAGGTTGAAAGACAAATGCAGCTTTGGTTAACCGCTTACTACTTTAACATTGGCCAGGGCGGATCGTTTGAAAGCCGGTTAATGTATGTAGTAAAGATACAACTCAAAACAGAAGACACAACTTTTTCAGCGGAGCCACTTATATCCCAAGTGTGACTAATTTTTTCAAGTGTGACCTACTTTCTCATTTGTGACTCATATTTCCAAGGGTATCAAATGTGACGCACCTGCCGAAGTGTTCCGCACTTTTCCAACCAAGTGTGCAGCACTTTTCCAAGTAAGCCGCAATTTTCCAAGTGTGCCGTACTTTTCCAAATAGGCCGCACTTTTCCACGTGTGCCGTACTTTTCTGAGTAAGCCTCACTTTTCCAAATGTGACTCACTTTTCCAAATGTGCCGCACTTTCCAAATGTGCCGCAATTTTTCTAATGTGGCGCACTTTTCTAAATGTGTGCCGCACTTTTCCAAGGGTGCTGCTTTTTTCCAAGTGAGCCGCACTTTTCCAAGTAAGCCGCACTTTTCATAATGTGCTGCAATTTTTTTAATGTGGCGCACTTTTCCAAATGTCTGCCGCACAAAAAAAGTGTGCCTCACTTTTCCAAGTGTGCCGCACTTTTTCAAGGCTGCCGCTTATTTCCAACTGAGCCGCACTTTTCTACTTGAGCCACACTTTACCAAGCGTGATGACACTTTTCCAAGTGTGCTGCACTTTTCAAAATGTACCGCACTTTTCCACATGTACCGCACTTCTTCAAGGGTGCCGCACTTTTCCAAATGAGCCACACTTTTCTAAGTGAGCCGCACTTCCCCAAATGTGCCGCCCTTTTCCCTATGTGACGCACATTTTTAAGTGTGCTGCACTTTCCCAAGTAAACCGCACTTTTCCAAGTAAGCCGTACTTTGCCAAGTGAGCCGCACTTTTACAAGAGTGCTGCACTTTTCCAAGTGAGCCGCACTTTTCCAAGTGAGCCGCACTTTTCCAAGTGTCTTGCACTTTTCCAAGTGAGCCGCACTTTTCCAAATAAGCCGCACTTTTCCAAAGTGAGCCGCACTTTTCCAAATAAGCCGCACTTTTCCAAGTAAGCCGCACTTTTCAACATAAGCCGCACTTTTCCAAGTAAGCCGCACTTTTAAACCTGAGCCGCACTTTTCCAGGTGAGGCGCACTTTTTCAAGTAAGCCGCACTTTTCCAAAGGAGACGAAATTTTCCAAGTGAGCCGCACTTTTCCAAGTGTGCTGCACTTTTCCAAGTGAGCCGCACTTTTCCAAGTAAGTCGCACTTTTCCAAGTAAGCCGCACTTTTCCAAGTAAGCCGAACTTTTCCAGGTGAGCCGCACTTTTCCAACTGAGCCGCACTTTTAAACCTGAGCCGCACTTTTCCAAGTAAACCGCACTTTTCTAAGTGAGCCGCACTTTTCCAAGTGAACCGCACTTTTCCAAGTGGGCCTCACTTTTCCAACTGAGCCCCACTTTTAAACCTAAGCGGCACTTTTTCAAGTGAGCCGCACCTTTCCAAGTGAGCCCCACTTTTCCAAGTGTGCTGCACTTTTCCAAGTGAGCCGCACTTTTCCAACTGAGCCGCACTTTTCCAAGTGAGCCGCACTTTTCCAGGTGAGCCGCACTCTTCCAAGTGAGCCCCACTTTTAAACCTGAGCCGCACTTTTCAGAGTGAGCCGCACTTTTCAAAGTAAGCCGCACTTTTTCAAATGACCGCACTTTTCCAAGTAAGCCGCACTTTTCAACATAAGCCGCACTTTTCCAAATGAGCCGCACTTTTAAACCTGAGCCGCACTTTTCCAAGTGAGCCGCACTTTTCAAACTGATCCCCACTTTTCCAAGAGAGCCGCACTTTTCCAAGTGAGCCACACTCTTCCATGTAAGGCGCACTTTTCCAAGTGTGCTGCACTTTTCCAAGTGAGCCGCACTTTTCCAAGTAAGCCGCCCTTTTCAAAGTGAGCCAAACTTTTAAAAGTGAGCCGATTTTCCAAGTGTGCTGCACTTTTCCAAGTGAGCCGCATTTTTCCAAGTAACCGCACTTTTCCAAGTGAGCCGCACTTTTTAAAGTGAGCCGCACTTGCCCAATTAGGCCGAACTTTTCCAAGTAAGCCGCACTTTTGCAAGTGAGCCGCACTTTTCCAAGTGAGCCGCACTTTTCCAAGTGAGCTGCACTTTTCCAAGTAGGCCGCACTTTTCAGAGTGAGCCGTACTTGTTCAATTAAGCCGCATTTTTCCAAGTGAGCCGTACTTTTCCAAGTAAGCCACACTTTTCCAAGTAAGCCGCACTTTTCCAAGTGAGCCGTACTTGTTCAATTAAGCCGCATTTTTCCAAGTGAGCCGAACTTTTCCAAGTGAGCCCAACTTTTCCAAGTGAGCTGCACTTTTCCAAGTGAGGCGCACTTTTCCAAGTAAGCCGCACTTTTCAACTTGAGCAGCACTTTTTCAAGTAAGCCGCACTTTTCCAATAGAGCAAAACTCTTTTAAGTGAGGCGCAGTTTTCCAAGTGAGCCCCTCTTTTCCTAGTGAGCCGCACTT
>Ga0126343_10000820_pt1 | contig 13125 bp, 11 predicted proteins | sample Cyp2metagenome_FD_92531 | JGI IMG/M metagenome (GOLD analysis project Ga0126343, IMG submission 92531) | Coral microbial communities from Lord Howe Island, Old Settlement Bay, Australia - Cyphastrea 2 metagenome | ecosystem: Host-associated > Invertebrates > Cnidaria > Coral ... | reverse complement strand
TGTATGTCTATGGATTGTGTCTCTTCTATTTGATTTTGCGACTAGAAATTTACATTTTGCGACTTATTTTTACCATTTAGTCGCCAAATGGCGACTTAATGATTTTGTTAATTTCGAGCCCTGTGTCAAGAGTTTACATGGCAAAAGATGGTCAATAGATGTCGCCTACACTGTATGCATGCAACACTGAAAGCAGGTGTAAATCAAGGTAGAAACACTACATCAAACAATTTACAAAACTCGACTCTCAAACTACTCAACTCTAAAGGTTAAATAACGAGTCTCTAATTGTCTCACATTTGAATATTCATTTATCACTGTACACTTTCAATACAGACTACGGCATTGTGCTTCCCCAAGATATAATGCCCCTGACATGACGCCCCCAACTACAAGACATAAAGAACGAGGAATATTCACCACACGCTTAAAGAACAAGGCAGTGTACATTTGTGATGATCATGGTTTTTATTCTAAATCTCACCATGTCATGATAACATCAAAATATCACTGTCGTTATGTCTTGTAGTTAGGGGGCGTTATATCTTGGGCGCGTCATGACCAGTTTCCCGTAAATCCAAAGTTTAAAACTGAGCTCAAACATAGTTTGAATTGTTATGAATTGTTTCATGAGCTAAGTTCAAAACCTCTGTTTAAGACATGAAACTATACCTGGCCCGGGTTGTTCAAAAGGTGGATAACGCTATCCACCGGATAGCGCGGTTTGTTTTGTTAAAACTTATCTACTGGATAGCGATTTATCCGGTGGATAGCGTTATCCAGCCTTTCAACAACCTAGTCTTAAAAAAATGACATCTTGATTTTGAATGAAGCTTCCAGACTATTGATGGTGAAAATCAAGTAAAAACCAAACAGATGTTATAGACGTAATTGGTGGAGAGAGGGGGGTACATGTGTCATTGGAATGGCTCAAAAGAGCTTTGGATAGTTTTCCATCTCATCCGGTGTAAACTCTTCTAGTCTTTTGGGAAGAGGAGCTGGACCTTCTAGTTTGGCAAAAATATTCTCCGCGAAAGGATGTTCACTCTCCTCAAAGAGATGTAGTCTTTTCATCCATATTGGTCTCAGATTGTTCTTTGGGAGCATTCCATAGACCGCCCTCCATAAGATTCTTGTGGCATCTCGCTCGTGAAGATCTCTTGCAGTGAACGCTTTAAGTCCCCCCGGGTACCCAGTGTGATGGCGATAAAGCTTCTTTTTCCACTTGGAGCCGGTGAGAATAATATGTCTCGTGTTGATTACGACTACATGGTCGCCGACATCGTCCTGATGGTGATAAATAGGTTTCGTTTTTCCCTGCAAAATCTGCCCTAAGTATGCAGCCAGGCGTCCATTGATCTGGTCCTTAGCATCCACAAGGTACCAAAGGCGAGCATGAGTGAGAAAGCTTTGGTTGGCGCGATTCAGGAAAGTCATTTGTGTTTCTCTCTGTCGCTAATCGTACTGTTCAAAATGGCCGCTGACGAGCCCCCTTCCAACCACGCACGCGCGCACAGTTTTTACGTCATTTATTCTATCTCCGATTGTCGCTTTCACAACAGCCGCTGTCCGGCTATTGCTCAAAAAAAACTTCAGAAGATTGAAACGAACGAAGAATTGTTGAACCACGTTCCGTTTTTTACTCGGCATGGATCAGGGTAAGGAATCTCCAGATTACTTTATGTGATGTTAAAGATACATTTTGTTGATAGCGATTTCTTCCTTGCTTGTTTAGTAAACGAAAGTCATATGAGTTCTCCATCTTCACCGGGATATTTGCCGCAGTACCTTCTTGGCGGCAATTCGCCGGCTGCTTCGGTATGTTCAACTTTTTTTTTCTTTGATTGATTTCTTTAATAGTTTTTCATATTTACATAGAATTTTGGACAGAAGACTATTTTGATAAGCAGGTATTTTCATTTATCAAACTCACCATTTAATCAGCCTTAAAGCTATTAGTGATTTAATTGTACATTATATTATCAAAATTGGCGCCATTGTTGAAGGGCGAAAATTGTTTCATTCAGATTCTTTGATTTCGGGTGTTTGATTTCCCATTGTTCTGTTGCCAAAAGAATAATTCTCAAAGTTAAATTTCCAAGGTGATTCGAACGTGTTTCCTGATTGGGACAGTCCGAGATGACCGATGCATTTGTGTGTCCCATTTATATGCATTTCTCATCTTTCACTTCATTTCCAGACAGTTAAAGTGCCCCGGTGAGAAAAAAAATCACTTCCTTTTTTTCTTCAGATTTTGAAAGTGTGAAACTGAAAGTGTGAAATTTGAAAGTGTGAAATTTTGAAAGCTAAAAAGTCTGAATGCCGAAAACTCCTGTGCTGCATATTAGTGCACACGCATTACATTCTTAAACCAGTGAACCTTTGTCTTGAGGTCATTTTCTCCTTGATCCAGCTCTCTCAAGAAAGTAAGTTGGCAATGGTGGACCATTAAATAGGAACATTCCAGTTAAAATAAACAGGTGCCTCACTTAGTGTTTAGTTAACATAGTTTTGAAATCCAAAGAAAAATAAGAATTATTTTTTGGTCACAGGGGCACTTAAAACAAGTCAGTGATCAGTGTAACCAACTTAGCTGTGCGCAATACTTCAGGTGGAATGTCAACTTCAAATGAAACAAACTTTTCTCAGTGGAAATTTTCAGCTAAAAATAAGATACCCAAGATGTTTGAGTAAATGGTTAACATCCAAGAGGATTCTGGCAAGAGGATGATCCCTTTTTATAACATGTAAATTGCATCAATTTGCAGTTGCTTTGTTTACAGTGGGTACAAGCAGGGTTACATTTGCCTATTACTATGGAAGCCCTATTGGAAATTTGACACTTTGCCCTTGGAAGCAATAACTTGGAAAGTGGTCAAGAAAAATAATGATAATAATAGTGATCAATATATTGATATACATAATATTGACATTTAAGAAATAGAAAACATGTTTCGTGTTTCTATCAAGTTATAGGAACTTGAATGGAAGTTCGGGAGAACGAGGAATGCTACAGGCGAGTGTTTCCACAGCTTGTTCGAGTTCTCCCAAACTTTCACGAGTGTTTCTATAACTTGATAGAAACACAGAGAAGATGTTTTCTATTTCTTTTGAAAAACACCGCAACGAAAAAACGAAAAACAGCTTGTATACTGTGATGATCAAAATGCAAATTCTCTTTGCTCGCGCAACCATTACGTCAACAGCTCATGCTAGCCCTGTGTTTCCATCAAGTTATACAAATACGATTTTTAACCAATCAGTGTACATATTTTCTTAGTACTGTTTTCTAATGATATGTTAATGATACTGATATTGATATACATGATATTAATCAATATTATTTACCACCGTTTTCGTTGATATACAACTTTGAAAACAAAACACCCGCAGAAATGTTTCCAAAATTTCCGTCAGTCTTACGTGTTATCGACAGATCAGATCGAAATCCACCAATCACAGCCACTAGTGTGACCTTCTGACCTTCTTTCATTATGCTAGTGGGCTGTGATTGGTGGATTTCGATCCGTTATGTCGATAACACGCAAGACTGACGAACAGTTTGGAAACGTTTCCACAGGTGTTTTGTTTCCAAAGTTGCATATCAATGGAAACGGTGGTAATAAACTTAGTTTTGGTCGTTGTTGTTATTGTTTTGGATAAGGGAGTTGTTGTATTTTAGTTTTAAAAAAATTGTTTCTTAATGAAATTTAGATGATTTGCTACTCCCAAATAAGCACTATAGATGTATATTAAAACAGCAAAAAATTAATAATAATGTGACACCATGATTTTGTGAGTAAATATATGTACAGTATATCATATCTATGATTTTCATCCAAGTCTTTGTTTATAAACCTTGTTGCAAGTTTTTACTGTCATTTCCTTTTTTCCAGCCATTACTAAGAGGAGGAACCAGAGCCTCATCGTTAGGGTCATACAAAGGAAGTTCTGGTCACACAGGGTCCCTCTCATCACCAAGGCCTTACCCCCAACAGTTCGGTACACCACTCCGATCTCAAGGACCTGGTAACAAACTCGACAGGACACCTGCCAGGTTAGGAAAATATTGGGAGCCATGGAATTTTTAAAAGTCATGAGTTTGTTCTCTTCCTCCTCCATGAGGTTCAGACTTTCCCCTAGTATAGAAATTCACTGTGCAAGGTCAGTGTGGGTGCAAAGTCAATAATGGTTGGCACTTCAGGAAACCTTGTGCCCGCAATCACATCACACAGTGTTGTGTTAGTGGAACCACCCATGACGTCATCACTTTCCTCATTTGCATAATACAAAAATGTGAATATCTCTTAAACGAAAAAAGATGTCTCAAAACAGAAAATGTCATTCTTCTTTACTTTGAAAAGCCTTTCAAATAGGCAGCAATTCTGTTTTACTCCATAGGCACTTTAAGGTGTGTGCATTGTGACTTGTCCCAAAGTTGAGATACCTGTCGAAATGTCCTGTGCAAAATTCTAGAGCCTAGTATGGTGCCCCCGTGTTGGAGGATCTCCCTAGTCTTCCAATATAGTAGCCAGGAAATAGTGTAAACATCTGGAACTTACTTTGGCAATCTAGACTACTGTTTATCTGATACGAACCAAAAAAACATCGTACACATTGTCAATCACTTTTCCGACTACTTTAATTCCTAAAATGACTAAAAATCACAAGATAACTGTACATGTATATTTTTCAACAAACGCCATCTTAGCTTCATGTCACACACCACCATACATGTAACTCTGAAATTTAAAATGTACTGGTTTCCAAATGAAGGATGCTATTGAGCTTGAAAGTTATAAACAGATATAAATTTACAGTAGTACCTCTTATAACTAACTAGTGAAGTCTTAGAAAACTTGTGCATGTTTTGGTATATTATTGTTGCAAGAGATTTAGACATTTTGATATTAGTATACATGTACATAGGATAAAAGAATACTGCATAATAGTAATTTATTATCCAAAAAATATTAAAACTTGATAAAACTTATACCCTGACACCCTTGCTAAATGCTGGTGAACACTTGTTCCTGTAGGTCCTCATCTGTGGGTTGCACCCCTAAAGATTCCATTAGTGCTCCTCCTGTTGAAGGGCTTTATGATGCAAGGAGCTCAGATTTTACCCAATCTCCATTCAAAAGAGAACAGGTAAGAAAAAAGATCTTATATTAAGAAAAGTAAGAAAATTGTTGTTGCCCCTAATTTACTATTAATAGTTATAACAGCACTCCTGATTTTGATGCATTTTTATGTGGAAATACTTTGTAGATGGCTCTAAATAACTTTGGCATGTATACTGTATGGTTTGTTGATCTAAGCTGTGCTACTGCAGTCTGTGACCATTATCAGTATTTTTTTAATCCATGTCTGCAATGGAATGCTGCATGAAATGGTCTGAAAAAAAATGCCATTTCAGCAGATGTTTGAGCTCAATAGTAAGCAGTTCAAGACTCTTTGCTTGGGGGATAAAAGGCTGATCTACAAATGGGTTATTGACCAAGTAGGAGGTCAAGATGGCTGGATATTGGCCAAGATCTTTTAGGCGTGTTTATGGGCCGAGACTGAGTCAAGGTCCATAACGAATGAGGCCAATATCCAGCCATCTTGACCTAACAAGCTCGGTCATAAAAGATTTACAAAAATTATGTATTATATGGCTTTAGGGGAAACTTTTCTTGCAGGACATTGCAGGTACTCCTGAACAGGCAGGGTAGCTCCATCGTTTCTGCAAGGGTAGCCAATTACAGTGAAGGATTTGATTCAATTAATAAATAATCTTTTTTTCTTAAAGCCAATGGATGTGACAATGGCTTCAGTTGCAAACTCAACAGTCAGGAAAAGTGCCGGTTATTCTACTCCTGGTGGCAATGTCACCATGTCTGGTGTAGATTCACCCCACTTTAGCCCTCAGCGTGGTGGCCATTTAACATCACCTACTCAGATTGATCCATTCTACACTCAGGGGTAAGTAATCAACAACAAAGGAAAGCTTGGAATTACGTGACAGAATGCCATCTTTTATTCGACCTTTCCCAGCTCCAACTTGGGAATTCTGGGTGGGAGGGGGGAGGAGAGACTCGTCATCTTGTTTAGAGGTGTGCAGTAAATCACAGATTGTGGGCTAGCATGAAGTTTCTAGAGCAAGAACTTCATGCTAGCCCACATATAGAGCACATTCCCATATTGTCTCATCCATATATATCCATATATGGAATGTCTTAATCCATATATGGACATGTGGGCTAGCATGAAGTTCTGACCCATTTCCCTGTTAATTGATATCTTTTTAGTGTCAAATAAATCTCAAGCCATGCCAAGATTAGTCTCCTTTTGGGAGGTTAATTCAAATGTTCTAAAACATTACAAGTTATCTAGAGAAGAGTGTGCACTTTATGATTATTATTGGAAAATAGGGAAGGCCCACACCATTTTGATATACAGCTAGCACCTTTTCCTTTAAGGGTGTTTTAAGTTCAACCTATTTGAAAGAACCTTGATAGATAAAACTTCCAGACAGGTGAAAAATTTAGATTCCTGCAAGTGAATTTAACTGTATTGCAAATACCGGCCTATCTTCAAAGTGTTCTTTTATAATTATTAGGTGTGACTGATGACTGACAGTCTTTTGCCTAATTGGCTTATAATTATTATTATCTCTTCCTTGGAGGAAGGTAATAGTACCTCAGTGCTTTTCACATTGAGCTTAGGTTCAGTGACCAGTGTGGGCTTTTTTTTCACAAGCACGGATCTCTCTAGTCCTGTTTTGTTAAGGACATCCCCTGATTATCAAGACTTGAAAGACAATTTTTTTTTATTCATACCTTTGCTTTCTGTCTGTCAGAGAGGCCTTAGCAAGCGATGATGTTTTAGATGAATGCTGGGTGACAGTGTTTGGGTAAGAGATATCTACTAACTATCAAATTGAATTAAAATGTTATTTTATAAATCAACATGTACAAGTGAGAGTTGAATGATATCAAAAATGGACATTTTCATCTTGAAAACTTAACCTCTTGTGTTATGTTTTAAGAAAAACATAGCTAGCAGAGCCACTCGGTCAAATTAAATGTACAATATAAACATGCACCATAATATAAAATAGTGTTAGCAAAGCATCTTGCCAGAATTTTGTTTCCTCACCCATGTGGGTGTTGATGTACATCTCCATCAGCAATGTTACTATTGGTTCATGTGTTTAGCTCTGTGCTATCGAGTTATGGTGCACTTGGGAAGTTTGGAGAGCACTCCAGAAGCTTTAAAAGCTATAAGAGTTGCTCTAAGCCACATGATCACCTTTAACAATAATTTCTTTCGTGCTCTCCAAACTCCCCTGCATGCACCATAACTCAAAAGTCTATGCTTAAGCATGAACCACTTGTTAAAAACAACACTTTTTTAATTAACAGTCTTTTGTCAAGTGTTTAGTTAGACAATAAGTAATTTTAAAAATGGTTAAGATAAAAGAGGTGCTGTCGAAATTCCAACTTTAAACCAACAGCTGAGGCACGTAGATTTATCTCTTTCTTTTTCTTATTTTTTTGTTTATTTTATATATTTTTATTCTGTTTCAACTACTGTTGGTGCGTGCATGCAGTTGTTTGTTCCTAGCGTATTCCAATATTTAAATTGTTAAATAAAATGTAAATTATTTTATTGTGTTTTTGGGTAGTGTTATCATGTCTACGCTCCGTGAAAATTCAAAAGTAAAACTGTTGAACATTTGCAACTGAAGGTGACATGTGAATGTCAAAACATGTTTTGTAAAATGAAAGATAGTTTCCTTTTTAAAAATTTCCCATTAATAATTACTCTGCTGTTTTTACAGCTGTTATTTTATCATGCCTCTTTTCCATACTAGGTTTCCTCCCACAGCCTCATCCTTTATTATTCAACAATTCTCTCAATATGGCAACATTGTAAAAAGTGTGGTGAGTTTTGCTTCCTTTGTGATCTTCTTGCTCAAACTTGAAAGCCTAAACAAATCATAGTTGTCATCTGCTCATATTGTAAGCAAAAAAAACTATGTTTAAGGCTCGCGCCGTACTGGAGCTGAATATTGGTTTGAGGTTGTGGCAGTTTGAACCAAGTGCAGCAAGTCCGTACAAAAACAACCGATGGCCAATATTTCCTAGTACGGTGCGAGCAAGCTACAGTAAGATTAGTAAGTCAGTGCTTTCAATAAACACCAACAGCGGACGAAAAGCGTTGGCTACTTCACTCAGAGAAGTAGGCTACTTTTTCCCCTTAATTTAAGAAATTAAATAAAGATTCTTTGAAATTAAGTAGTAAGATAAAATTAATAGCAAAATCATTGTTTTGGACTTGTATGTATTTTTTACCTCAATTTCAAAATAATTATCAAAAGATCTGGCCTATCCGTTGTGGTCAGAAATAGTAACAACTCGTTGGTTACGGCACTCAACTGATTTGGGGGTCGCAGATTTCATATCTGTCGTTGTACTGCGCAGCAATTATTTTTGGATAAAGTCACATCCACCTGAATGAACAGGTAATTACAATGTGTTTTCATGAAAGTGTGGTATTTTAGTGAATTTTTTATGTACAGTATTTATTCAAAGTTTTACCAATAAAGGCAAGAGGTTTACATAAAATTTCTGTGCATGCAAATGTACCCGATGAACGTAATCTAATTAACAATCAGATTATAAGCTCGAGAATTCTTCAGCCTCATCAGCTATCACCTCATGGAAATCGAGAGCGAATAATCTTAAGTAATTGTTTTAGTAGAGTTCTTACTAAAATTTACTTCAAATAACGGTGTCCAATTATTCTTTGATGTATTATTAGGTTTTAAGCCTAAAAAAGGTCGCTCAGATTGAGTTGTCATTTAAAATTGAAGTTGTGTGCACACGCGCATCAGTTTTTAAATAATTTCAACTTTTTTTTCAACCGTAAATGTCCTTCATTTTGACTTGTCAGGAATTTGATTATCAATTCGCATTGAAATGCTCCTTCAAAACCCTGGAAAAAAAGAAAAAACCTCGCCATATCCTCAACGACCTCCAGTGACTGCACACTAATGGCTGATAGTGTTCAATCGCTCAGTACTACTACTACTACTAGTAGAATTCTACTAATTACTGTTATTTGTTTATCATGTTGAGGAATTCATTTTGTCAGTCCTGATAAATCAAAACTGGAATGAAAGCTGCATTTTCTTGATGCTCGCTTGAGTTAAAAAATTTTGTAATATTTGAACGTCCATTTCAGCATTTTATCACCATTTTCTTTTTCTCAACTGCCATTTTCAGCTTATCAGGGTTATAAAAATAAAGAAATATGTTGCTGTTGATAAGATGTCTTTCTTTATGTTTTGCACTCAATTTAGTGCCCAGAATGCTGGAAATGGCATTTCAGAGCTTCCAGATTTCAAAATTTTCTGGGGGAACATCCCTCCAGACCCTCTTAAGGGGCCTGATGGCTCCTTGTTCATACAGTTGGTTATTCTTCTCTAACCAGCTGCCTACTCCAAATTTTATTGAAACCTCTGCCTGGTAAGTAGTTTATTATATGGCACCCGGGCCATGCTTGTTTTGAATTTGCGAACTTTTGAAAACAAAAAGACACAGCTTGTGAAATATCAACCAAGAAAGAATCAATCAGGATGGTCGGAATTACTTAAGACTACCTTGCCATATAATAATTGTGCATATTTTCTTTAATCAGTCATGCAAAGGGAACTGGTTGCACCTTCAATACCAATCCAAACTTCAAGCCAAAAAGGTGAGAATATAATAATTATATGGAAAGTATGTTACTCAACTGTTACGTTTAAGGTCACGCCACTGAAAGAGAACCTACCCTGAGATTTTTCTCAAACTTTGCCAATTGATTGTTTATATCATAGGAACTTAAATTTGGAAATAAAAATGAGGGGTTCCCGTGTTCATTTAGGAGCAACAGCACCTTGTTTACACCATATAAATCCTTATAATACTACCATGATTATAGTCACGATTGCTTGCTAAATTCCCGTTTCCGACGATTGTGTTTTGCTCAACACCGAGAATTGGCCCATATTTACTAGAGAAATTTACTGTCGGTACTCAATTCAAAACTACAGAAAAAAATGATAGGTCACCGTAGTCATTTGCAAGAAAATGACGATTTACCTCTTCAGGGAGGTTCAGTCGTAAAGAAAAAGCCGCCACTTTCTAATGCGCACGTACTAATCACGCGCAAAATTATGCACAGTAGGAATGCGCAATGTAATACTGGGGAATGACCTTAACTGACAGTCATTTACTGTTTATTCCAGAAATCATCGTTAGGTTAATCTTCAGTTGACTTATTAGTATTATCTGATAGTTAATCCATGGTGGTTCCTCTTCACTTGTTGTCCTGAATTCTTCAACTGTCTTCCTTTGGTGTAATGTTCACTAACCAAGTGGCAAATCAAAAAAGTATTTTACAATGTTTTTGGTTTTCCAAGAAATTAACTTGTAGAAAGGGAAGGAAAGGTGAATAAGGATTATAAGCAAGTACAAGATGTACATGATTGTGAAAATAAAGGTGTCCCATCTCAACATATAATGGTCCTTTTTAAGTTGCCAAATTTTGGTAGCCTTTCCGAGTGAATTGATTTTGTCTCTTCCACATATCATATCAAACAAGAAAGACCATATTTCACCTTGTTTCCAAATACTGCTCAGACAAAAGATGAAATTATATTATCATGTGCAGGTTTTCAATCGACTTTGAAGTGTTCAGAAATGTGTCTCAAGTGTTATATGCTGTACATACATGGAAGAACATGTTCGAAATCTATGATAATTGAGATCAGATATTCAAACATCACCACTGTCATGTTTTCTTTTGGTTAAACTTGATGGATTAATGATGAACTGAGAGTTGTATTTTAATAGCTAGTTCTTTTTTTCTAGGCCCTTAGCAAAAATGGAAAGGTTTATGGCAGCAACATAATGGTTGGAGTTATGCCCTGTATTGAGAAGGTAATTAAAAATTAGGTCAGAAAACAATCCTTAAGTAATACGTGCACTGATTTGTTAAAAATGGTGTTTCTATAACTCGATGGAAACACAGGACTAGCACAAGCTGTTGACGTAATGATAGCACGAGCAAAGAGAATTTACACTTTGATATTCAAAGTTAACAATTTGTTTTCCTCCTTTCATTGCAGTGTTCTCTAAAAGAAATAGAGAACATGTTCTCCATGTTTCTATCAAGTTATGGACCAGTGACATTCATGAAAGTTTTAAAATAATAATAATAATAAAAAAGTTCATGAAAGTTTGGGGGAACTGGAAAAAGTTGTGGAAACACTCGCCTGTGGCTTGCGTTCCCACAGCATTTCTCGTTCTCCCAAATTTCCACTCATGTTTCCATAACTTGAGAAACGTAGTACACATTTAATCTTTTTAAATCGTTTTGTGCAAACTTTAACATGTAATGAAAGCTCAAGTACTTGATCTTGTCTTAAAAAAACATGACCAACACTTTTTTTCAAAGATTGTGTTTCACATTAATTTTGGTTTCAATAACAACAATAATGAACTACCTGAGGGTACCAATTTAAAATTTTGATGTGAAACTTTTTTACATAGCTAGTCTCTTGTATTAATAGTTATATTTAAGAACATTTTGGTCTGTCTTAGGGTCATTAGAAAAAATAGTGGTAAGTTTGGGAGAACAAAAAATGCTGACAGTTTGTTGGGATTATCAAAAGATAAATTCATTTTGCTTGTGCGATCATAAGTACCACAACACCTCATGAACAATAATGATCACCCAATCTTGCATGATGAGGATGCTTAACCTCTTAGTGTAATGTAGCTCGGATGTCATAGGCGTCCTGTTTAAGGACAAATATAAGTCAAATAAAAGCTGCAGTAAAACTAAATGAGCAAGGGGGATTTCACCAATTTATAAGTTAGTATGACTTCCTCTAATCTCTTAGGGTGTCATGCAGGCTTATGGGAAAGAAAACATGCACACATCATCATCATCCGAAAGGAATGAACCCCAAATGATATCCCCAGCATCTAGCAAACCAGCTCCAGTTCGACCACTGACTGCAGCTTATCAGGCTGCAAGAAGCGACCATCAGGTAATTTAAAGAAGTCTGTACACATGCCACTCAGGCCAGGGGCGAGAGCTTCCCTCGGGGGGTAGGGACTCTTACAGAGAAAGGATAGGGGGTGCTTGTTGTACCTTTTAGGGGTTAAAAAAGAGGCCTTGGTACTTTAAAGGGTGTACAGCCTCGAAATATCCACGTTTTTGCCACATCTTTAAGGTTCCTGAGCCAAAAAAAATATTTGACAGGAGATAACATGTTGTTTAGAAGTGGTACCTCTTAGGGGCTGGAAAATATTTCAAGCCACACCCACAAAGCAGGATCTTGGTACCTCTTAGAGGTTCTTTTGATGAGCACCACTGTTGTTTTTATAGGGGAGTCGCCCCCCTGGAGTAGAGCTCTTGCCAATTTTCATAGCGTTTTTAAGGCTGGTTTTCGCTAGCGACAGAGTCTGAGTCTTAATCAAAAGCATAGAGCGATACAATCTAACGAGAATCTAACTGACTGAGTCAGACGACAGTGCCGTAGCAAGGGGAGGGGCCGGGGGGGCCCATGCCCCCCCAGTTTTTTTCCTAAAAGTAAAAAACAGACCTGTATAAAATTTTGAAAATAAAATGTTATCTCTCGAGAGGTTTGAAACAATAACATTTGTACTTCTTTTCATTTTTTAACATACGTAGAGTAATGAACAACAATATTAAACAGCCAAAAACTAAAACAAACTAGAACCACTACGTGGAACTTACCGGGGCCCAGTGGGACATTGAATTGCATAAATATAGTTTTCTCTTATACCCCTTCCTCCTTCTCTGTGGAGGCAAATACTGACGCAATTCATGGGCAGTTATTATCCTGCCATATTTTAAATATCAAATCGTGACCTAGAACAAACATGCATGTTCATGGAGAGCCTGTTAAGTGTTGAAGAATCCCACTAAGTGCAAGATTTGATGACAGAGAAACAAACTGCATATATGGACATAATAAAATGCTTATTTCTTGATGACTGAGCACCATTCATTAATTCATTGCACATTGAAATGGAGGCATTTGTTTGTAAGGCAATG
>Ga0126343_10000819_pt1 | contig 13132 bp, 8 predicted proteins | sample Cyp2metagenome_FD_92531 | JGI IMG/M metagenome (GOLD analysis project Ga0126343, IMG submission 92531) | Coral microbial communities from Lord Howe Island, Old Settlement Bay, Australia - Cyphastrea 2 metagenome | ecosystem: Host-associated > Invertebrates > Cnidaria > Coral ... | reverse complement strand
CGTTGGTGTTTTGCTATATCCCTCAACTCAAAAATAGAGAAAAATGTAAAGAAATTGTTTGGTTGACGCTGTCTGGCTAACAAATTTGCACTCTGGTTTCAAGGAGCAAGACCTGATCACCTGCGAGTCATAAGTTAAAGTGTTTGTTTCCCTAGGGAGTTAGTGAGTTTAATTTGCTCTAGGGAGTTAGTAAGTTTTGGCTCACGGCACATGACGCAATCTCCTCCAATCGGAAATGTATTTGAGTTGGGAGGTAAAACAATAGTGGTTGTAATCACTATATTGGTTTTCCTTGTCATGCTACATGAATTGAGAATAACAAGATAATATAGTTTTATTAACTGGGTTGATAATATAAATTGGCCACCGGAAAAAGATTCAAAAGCTGACGTTTTAAGCGTCAGCCCTTCTCCTCGGAGCAAATCAAAACATGGTCATTCAATTTCCTTTGTTTGTGTCCTCTACGCCTCGCTACCAAGGTGAATTTTAAGTTTCCGTATCCAAGCGAAAACCGCATTTCCACAACCTCTTGATTGTTTGATGATTGGTGAAAAATAAAATTGTGTCAATTGAAGAGTTGTGTCAATAGAATTGAGATCTTGATTACTGTGACTCTTTGCGTTATGTAAATTAAGTGTTATGGAACCTGCTCGGACCTGTATTAAGCCTTTAATTACGGAGAGTAAATTGACTGTTAACAATGGCTTTCTTGATCAACCCTCTTGGGAATACGCTGAGTCTAAGTGGTTCTTTTATTGTCGACTTGGAGGGGTTTACCTTTCCCTTTTTTTCACACTGTTAGTGGTTCCACTGGGATTTTAGATGGAGATTTTTGTTTGTCTTTATATTGCCTAATAAAATACTCCGGGTATCAAAGACTGCGAGATCAAATCTCTCTGCACACTTGAGGAAGGAAACCTCACCTAGTAACAAGGGTATTATCATGGAAACCCTGTGAAAGTCACCAAAGAGATAACAGCACTTAATCTCAGTTGAGCAGTTGAAAATATGCAAACTTGAATATGTAACAAAGCACTTTCCTCGACCATGGTGAGCATGTTTCTCACTTAAGTTACGTAATAGCTCAGTAATAAATTCACGCTCCGTTTTCCACCCGGGTTTTCCAGCAGAGCAAGGAGGAAGGAACAGCCAACCCTCTTACCTTCATCGCCAGGGTCATTCCGCTACTCGATATCTCCTAAGCCAAGCTCTTCCACTATGGATTAGTCCCCTGATCAATCACTATCCTCATATCCTATTTCAACTGAGCATGAATAGGAGTGTTATGAAATAGAATACTCTTGAAAATTAATTAGCCATTAACCACTGAGCTACCTCCCACTTGTGCACGCTGACTTTGAAAGGTGGTTTACAGATGCAATCATCATTCTTAATCCTTTGACTGTATCATCTCCATCAAAGTGTCCCAAACTAGTCACCCCAGATCCTGTAATTAAACAAATTAAGGTACAATAAACAAATGTGATTACGGGTTGATGTATTGCGGTGCGACTATTTGACAGTTAGATTATGCGCTCGAGCTTCAGGCTCGAGCTCTATTTAACTACAGTATAATAACGAAACAAACTACTACAAATAAAACTTTCTTTATTTCAAAATCTTTCAGCGAAAGCCACTCTTTGCCCACTTTGGGGAACATGAAAAAACCATTTCACGTAATCTATGATCTATACCAAATGAAGCAATCTCATTCGTTGCTATGTGAGGCAAAGAATTGTGATTGGTCCAGGAAAATCACACCACTGTCAAACTTGACTCGAGCGTCGCTTCTCGTAGAATGAAACTTACAGCAAAGGAAGAATTGAACTCAAAATCTACAAATCTTAAAGAAAATGCTGGATAAGTCAAGTCAATTATTGTCATCAGAGCAGCCCAGTGGGCCAAAAAAGCTTGGATGTTGCCTTGCATATTGCAGGAGTTGAGAAATAGGCTGGGAAAAGTTGCGATTGCTGTCAACCTGGAGCCCATTCGATTCGAGTTTTGAACAGAAAGGAGCGTTAGTAACTGTGTTAATTTGTGTCCTCTGTGGTCTGTGATTCTCAAATCAGTTTCAAATAGTGTCAGAGACACCTTTTAGCTGCGATACAGTTGGCTGTAAGCTGTACTTTGCTTGTTGCTGTACCTGAAACAGACTGGAACATTTGCATCAGAAAGTGGTAAGGTTACATGTATGTGTTTATTTTCACTGATTTTAAGAAGTGAGGTTTTCACTGATGTTTCACTGAGCACTCCCAACATCAATCAGTGTGGTAGACTGAGAAAACTCGAATTTATTAAATGAATTGATCTCGTAAACGTTTTTAAGAAGTGATGTTTTGATATTTTGCATTCCCGACATCAATCAGTGTGTCAACAGTTATTTTTGAGACTGAGAAAAGTTGAATTTATTAAGTTAATGTCTAACACATTTTGTTTATTGGGTTTGTCAAATTAGAGATAAAGCAATGGTTCTCAGCTTACCAAGACCAATTTTGTGTTTGGCTTGAATAGTTTCGCTTAACTGTCGACTGCTTCGCATTTTTTCTGAGCTATTTTCTAAAAAAGAAACGGCTTTATCTTTCTTCTTCCTGACAGACTATGCTTCTCACTCCTGTTTAATGCCTCAACAGTACTTTTTTTGATATTATCTTTTGCCCAGCCACGTAAAATACCATCTAAATTCTCAAAACTTTGCGCCATTTTAAAACACAAAGAGAAAAACTTTGTAATGATGATGTCAATCATGCACCTGCCCTCTAATAGATCATACACGTAGTCAAGAGCCACTGATCAAAATGCGAGAATAACTTGGGTTATTATACAATTAACAAATAGATTCTACAGTATTGTGCAAAGTAATGCAAATGAAATTTGTCCTTTGTTCTCGCGACTTTTCTACAAAAAGTCATAGAATTTTCGAAAGATGTTTCAAGGGATTCTAAGCAAAAAAATCACGATCTTCCTCGAAAATTCGAGAGCGAAATTCGAAGTAGCGACTTTTTAAGGTAACCAAACGAAAATTCGAGATATGAAACTCCAAGCAGCGAATTGCTACATATGCATGACATGAACCGCAGTTAATGACATCACCGACCAAGCCCTTGTGAATAAACTAAACTCATATATTGAAAATAGAATCAATGATGCGACAGTTTAATCCGCTATTTTCAACTAAAAAAGCGATATTACCTCACAAGTAATTCCCTAAACACTAAACTTTGTGAAAGTGGAGATTGATCACTAATCCTTGTCTTAGCCACTTTCACTTTTAAGCCCGCCTTCTTTAAAACGTAGTGGCCGTGCTAGGGTCGCTAAGGTGAACGATGATTTTCCTTTGTCCGGTGGGTTTACGAATAAAACAGACAAAGGACTTTTCTTACAGTCTAGGTAAAAGGCTGAGAAAAAATATGGGAAGATCGGGACGCAGAGTTTTTGGAGAAAGGGGGTTGTAGTCAAAACAAATGTAAGTGTATGAGAAGTCCATATACACTGTATGCATTGCATTTTGATGATCAAAATAAACAAGTGATTTTGTTTTTTATTAATTGCGGTGTTTTCTAAAACAAGGAATAATAATAGTATCATTATGTTTTCAGAAAAGATAGGCACTACATATTTTTATTTCTATTGAGCCCGAGTAGTCTAGCACAAGCGGTTGCTATGGTAATACAAAATTAAGTACGCGCGGAGTCTGGGCTACGAAAACATTGCGTGGGTCAGCGAGTGGCCTTTGCGGCCTACAACCATAACCCAAGAATGACCGAAGAATGATCGTGTATAAGCTGCGATGCTTTTAATGTAAACTAAACAGTAAAAGAAACCTCTGAAGTATATCCTGGTGAGTCTTATAGAACTGTTATGTAAATAGACAAGCTTACCCTTCCTTAGTGAGATGACAGCACAAAAGAATCATCGCAGCAACTTCGAACTTGGCAAATTGTCATCCACAAAATGCTTCGGAATGTTTGAGCAGAGCTACATGTAATACAGAGCGAAATCTCGCTCATATGCTCCAAGTCATTTATCGAACAGAGCGATTTTTTGCTTGAAAATTCGAAGTCACTTTTCGTTCCAAACAAATAGCCGTGTGAAAATTCGCGTAGTTGCAAACAATAGGCTCCGCTAATTATTGTGACTTTTCGTTGAAAATTCGCCTCCATAGAGAATTCGATATTTTTTCGTCGAAAAGCCAAGAAAAGTCGCGAATTTTGGTGAAATACGTTTGCATTACTATTGCACAATACTGTATGTTGCTGTGTGTCTGTTCAGTAATAACTCACAGATGACGTCAAAATGTGGTAAGAAAAAAAAAGTGGCATACAAGGCAAAAGCCAAGTGTGTCACTGATGTTCTTTTTTGTGTTCAAAGGCGAAAGCCGGCCTTTGAACACGGAAAAAGTCATTTGACACGATCTGTTGTCTATACAAAATGAAGCAATCCCATTGGTTGCTATGCAGAGCAGAGAATTGTGATTGGTCCAGGAAAAACATGCCACTGTCAAACCTGACTTGAGTATCACTTGTCGTGGAATGATAACTGCGGAATCTACAAATCTACAAATCTTAAAGAAATGCCGGATACGTCAAGTCGGTTTTTGGCATCAGCGGAGCCCAGTGATGCACTGCTTGGATGTTGCATTGAATATTGCAGGAGTCCATTTGATTCAAGTTTTGAATGGAAAGGATCGTTAGTGACGGTTGACATTTGTGTTCTCAGCTGTGGTCGGTGATTGGCAAATCAGTTTGAAGTAGTGTCCGAGACACGTTTATAGCGGCGCTTATCCACTGCTAGCTGGACCGCACAAAATCCACGGGTATAGACATAACATAAATCGCCCCCAACTTGCTTAGGAACGCCTTCTTTATTATTGTTGCATTGTATTGTGAAACTAAAAACAATTGATTTACAAAAGTAGGGCAATCAAAAGCTAAAGAAATATTCCAGGGAAATCAGACTTACATTATTGCTGGATCTGGCGAGAGTTGATGCAAACAGAACCTTTCTTTCCTTCAATATAAGTAACAGGCAATTTTCTTTCCTTCCGAGCATGAGTGCTCGCAAAACTGATCAAAAGTCTCTTTTCTTAAATTACATTGAATTACACAATATGGAAATGTGAGACAACTTAAAGAGCGCGTGACGAGCCACCTAGTGTGACGTTTAAAGATTAAATCATATCAAAACAAAGGAAAGAAACTTGTGCTATAGGGGCACTTACAAGTCTTAGCTGCGATGCAGTTGGCTGTGAGCTTGTAGTGAGCTGTGCTTTGCTCGCTGCTGTGCCTTGAAACAAACTGGAACATTCGCATCAGAAAGCGGCAAAGTTATGTGTTTATTTTAACTGATTTTAAGAAGTAATGTTTTCATTGATGTTTCACTGAGCACTCGCGACATCGATCAGTGTGGCAAACTGAGAAAAGTTGAATTTATTGAATGAGTTGGTCACGTAAACGTTTTGTTTATTGGGTTTGTTAAATATGAGATAGAAGCAATGGTTCTTGGGTTTACCAAGACCAATTTTGTGTTTGGCTTAGTCTCGCTCGACTGCCAACTGCTCGAGTATTTCTTTGAGCCATTTTCTAAAAAAGATGTAACGTTGTTTGTATGTATAAGAGAGAAGAATCAACCACAACTGGAGATATAAACTGCTGTGTATATTCTCTACTCTCGACTTGGCTCACAAGTAAAGCGGAAAGCATGGTATGAACAGTTACAATGTCAGCCACAAAACTTAGACTGGAAACGAATCGATCAATATAGATATTGTTACATCTTCCCTTCTTACAGAAAAAAGAAATAAAACTAGAACTAACCAACGCTTAGGAAGTGCGGGCTAGAACACCTTTGAGTGGAGGGACTTTTTTGTTGGGTACTGAAATTGGTTTGCCATCATGCTGTGTAGTCTTTGTTATCCTAAGACCTGGATTGCTCTATTATTACATGTCCATATAGGTATCTTTGGAAAACCTAGGATTTTCCCTTAATTGTTATTTTGGTGACCAAATGTGCATTCCGAGATTGTGCAGTATGGACTGCAAATCAATTAAGGAAATCAGGATATAAAAGCCGGTGAGCTCTTATATAGCACAGTCCAAAAATAATGCACGCATAAGAACTTCTTTTTTGTGTCCAAAAGCCAGTAACTTCTCACGCCTTATTGCGGATCGCTTGCGGTTGGATCCTTCGGAATCTTGGGCTTCAGTATATGGTTAGAGGTGGAAAGGAGAGTTTTCGTTCTTCTACCAAATAGCGGCTGAGCAGGTGAAGAGTTTAGGCCTTCTGTTGGAGTGTTCCTCCAATCTGTAACAGTGACAGATATGGGTCCCACTTGGATTTGGTTGCCTTCTAAAGGAGTGATTCGGCTGTCTTGATGGCGTTTTCCACTTTTCCATTTGACTGAGCATACAGGGGGAGCTGGCCACATGTTCAAACCCATAGGTGCTTGCAAAATTCATGAGCTATCAGATGCATATGGCTGTCACCCATTGTCTGATATGACTTGATCTGGTATGCCATGCCTGGCTAGATGATCTTTCAGCTTCCTGATAACTTCTACGGCTGTTGTGGTTAGGCTGTTGTGGTTAGGCTGTCCATTTCAAACAAGCTTGAGTAATAATCGACAGTGACCATGTAATCTCTATGTTAAGTACTAACAGTGGCGTAATTTAAACTTTAGGTTCAGCTTTTTATGTCAATAAAGAGGTTATGTTGGTCTTTACGCACAGATGATGTATTTAAATTATGATCATGTCAGGCCACGATTTTGAAAAAGTACATAAATGCCCCCCCCCCTCCCCTTCATAAAAAGCACCCCCATCTTCTAAACTTGACATAAACGCCTCAGGCACTAATTCAAGGATTAACGGTATTATTGGAAGAAAAGTGTGCTATCTGTTTGTGTCTCAGTAGTTGGTGCGTTAAATCATTTTGGTTTAATTATGTAAGTGGTTTAATTATATGACTAAAGTGCAGTAACAATTAAAGGGAACCTCCACTTCGACTAGTGAATAATTTTAAACCGACCAAAATCTTGTTTTAGTGGAGGTTTCCTTTAATTAATTAAAACTCTTTTTCGACCGTCGCAACACACTCGGGTGTAGATACACCCAAAGACGTGAGGTGGCCAGAAAAAATTGCGTTACTTCTGATTCCCACCAAATTTGGACAGCGCTATGATCTCATCATTAGCCAATTACAGGCCATTTTTCAGCTCTTTTTGTCATATTCCCCCCTTGGGAGAGCTTTGCCAAGTTAGCTTATTAGTATGCAAGATACCAAAATGGTGGTTGTTGACGGCGAGATGTTTATTTGCTCAAAATTTAGGGCCAAATCTTTCAGAGATGGAAGTCAGGAGATTTGTAAATAAAAAGAAAGTAATTTGGGACCAGTTGCTGGCTTTTAGGGCTCTAACTATCGGGAAGAAAGATTTTTTTGACTTGTTCATGACAGTCCTTCTCGTTGTCACAAATTGAATAAATTATCAGCTTATCACACTATCTTGTCTGTGGCCCGTCGAGGTCATTTTTTCGTCTAAATCACTTAAGAAAAGTTCAAAAAAGATTTTCCCATTCAATTTTCAGTTCTCCGGCAATAATTCTAGCTCTTTTTCACCGAAATGTCCGCTTGTGTTATGCCAGTGTTTTTCGGTTGCTATGGGTGACTGTTGCGTCCTTACTTGAGTCAACAAGGTCAAGTGGGGTCACAAATAAAATTCTAATGATTAGCTCTGGTTTTGTTCGATTTCGCTGAAATTTTCCTTTGCCGATGTATGGTAGCTATTGATGCTGAAGAAATATATCGCTCCAAAGCCGGGTTTTTGAAGAGCATTTTTGCGAAGCGTGGGTTTGGCATGGCTTTGTAATCCTAGGTTTTCGTTGATCCTAAAGAAATAGATATCCGGAAAAAGCCATTTTCTCGATGATTGTAAAAAAAATGTAAATGTAAAATATAATGTAAATGTAATCTTATTTATAGTGGTTATGCACTTAGCTGTACAGCACTAAGCTTAGCTAGTTCACAGGCATGCCACTTACACAAAGGAAACAAATATTTCAAATAAACGTAACAGAGTTAAGAATCCCAACTGGCAGGAGGCAGACCAGTTGGCCATTTACAAAGCGTGATCGAGGATTTGAACTTAGGACTACCGAGAAACAAATCCCGCTAGTGGCAGGGTGGAGGCCTTGAACCCGGGATCTCCGGATTACAACACCAGCGCCCTAAACTACTTGGCCACGCTGCCTCCGATGATTCAAACGAACATAATTTTATGTATGCTCCGAGCTGAATTCCTAGTGAAAATTAAGTATTTTTGACCAGCGTTAGGTTTTTAATTTTTTTCCCGTGAAAACTGGCCGGAATACCAATCATTACTAGTAAACCTGTTCAAAAATAAGTGAGGTATTCAAACTGTTTTATCAGATTCCCCAAACTTGAACTCCCGCAAGAGGCTACATGTCTGATCTATAGTTTGGAAAACAGTTTGGATTCAAGAAGGGGCTTTCTATTGTATCTGCTTTGACACCATTTGCCGATGAAGTCTTTCTGAATATGGAACAAGGTAAACTATGAGGGGCTGTGTTTTTGGATTTAACCAAGGCCTTCGACACCGTGGACCACGGATTCTGTTACATAAGCTTTAAGAGATTGGTTTATGTGAGAACTCGCTTCAGTGGTTTCACTCTTACATCACTGACAGGAAGCAGCGCACATGCTGTGGGAATGAGTTGTCGGATGAGTTGCCTCTCACTCACAGGGTTCCTCAGGGAAGTAACTTGGGTCCCCTGCTATTTGCCATCTACATCAACGACTTGCCAAGCGTTCTAGATGCCTGTCATGCGTCACTCTATGCAGACAACACAGTGATCTACTGCTATGGGTCCTCCTCTCAGGAGCTGACTGAAAAGCTCAATCAAGACCTCCTGGTGGTAGCGAAATGGCTGAATGAACATAAATTAACATTGAATATGGACAAAACCAAATGTATGCTCATAGGCAGTAACAGGAAACTAGATAGCAAAGTTGCTCTAACTGCATCAATTTTTGATCATTGTGTGAACAATGCTACTTGTTTTAAATATCTTGGAATTTTAATATCGCCTGATTTCACCTGGACATTAATCATGTTGAATACATGGCAGGGAAAATTAACCAAAGGCTGGGCTTACTTAAGCGCATTAAGCATTTATTACCCTTTGAGTTGCGCATCCTTTTCTATAAAAGTCTTGTCATGCCATTATTCGAGTATGCAGACCTAGTTTGGGGTGACAAGAATAATGTAACTTTAATGTCCAGCCTACAAGTTTTGCAAAAATAAGGCGGCAAAAATAATTTTAGATCAACCGCTGTATTCATCTGCATTGCATGTGTTAGTTACTCTAAGTGGATATCATTAGAGAAATTGGCGTTTCCAGCGAAGATGTGTGCATGTTTACAAATGTCTAAATAGACTTATAAATCACGAATTGACTTTAGTAACACAACAACATCAACATAATTACAACACCAGAAATAAAGTCAATCTTACAATAGACTCCCCTGTGTTAAAAGAAATTGGGGAAAATAAAGAACTGCCTTTCATGCTGTAAATGATTTTAATTCTCTTAGCGAGATGATATGAGACTCTACCAATGTAAACATTTTTAAACGACAGGTTTATAATTCTTTAATTTAGTTGTTTTTATAAATTTCATATTTTAGTCCTCTTAGATATATTAGTTTTTTATCTTAATCTCTGAGGTCCTTTTCGACAACCACTTTTGTGAAAAAGTTTCCTCAATAAAGATTATTATCATAGTCTTGACTCCAACTACGTCAAGAACTGAGACTTGCCTGTGTGTCGCAGCACAACTATGTGACAGGTTGTAGCATCCTCAGACCCCAATACAATAATATTTTCTAAAAAACAATAAAAAGATATAAAGGGTGATTGATCAATATCAACGAAAATTCATGTTATATATCTTGCTGCATTAGAAGGATGCGTGGCTCCATAACGTGTTGCCCGCTGCACTCTTTATTTGAAATTGAAATGCAGCTTTCTGTCATGAGTTGGTTTCAGCAATATCCGGGTCAAACGCCATACCTCACATGAGCCAAATCGAATGCAAATGCCCAACTTCTGCAGGAGGAAAAGATCTTTTCAATGGTACCCAGATCAGAGTGTTTGGCCCAATGTAGCCTGAGATATGCACAGAAATGCTCAAAAAGTTGAGCGAAAAAACACACCCAGAGCAAAATTTCCAGCCGTGGTTAAAATTGCCTCTCTCGACAATGATTTCTCAGAATTTTCTAAACTGGAATGCCTTTTTGGGTAGATTGGAGCTACAGTACTATTTGGCCCATATCCATTCTGACAACCTCCACAATGTCCAAAACATGACCCAATATTTCGAAAAGATTCTTCCCTTCATGATAAATTTGGGAAATCTATCCAGCTCAAAAATGTCAAGAATTCTGCAAAATTTGGATTTTAGGCGTTTTTGCCAATTGATGCTGGTTGACATCCAAGATAACAGTGTTTAATATTCTACAAGAGAACACAAGCATAATCAATGAGTTGGCAGTATCTCAAAGAAATACAGTCAAAAAGAAGTGAGCACAAGATGCAACATGATGCTGCATAAACTAAAGAAACAGCAGGACGATATGGAGACTGAACTTTAAGCAGTGAACTTAAAAAATAAGCAAGCAGCAGAACTATACACACAAACAAATGGAACAACTGGAACAACAATAAAGAAACAACTTAGAATTTAGAGATTAAAGGCATTCTGGAGACTGCCCATTTCGCACAAGCTATAGTTTTATAGATATATTTTGTTTATTACCATAGTACCATGTTTGGGTATGAATAAATAAAGTTGTTGCTGTAGAAAGGGAAAATAAGGCTAGCGAGGGCTACCGCTGAAGGAGGCTCATAACTTTTGTTTGTGCACAAAGTGTTTTTTTTTCTTTGCTGCAATCTGTTTTGTTATGTACAATGTAAGAGAAGCTAAAATATGATATTTTCTCATTAAATGTGACGTGAATAAGGGATCAAGTATAAAACCTGAGAAGTATATTTTCTGATCTTTTAGATCAGAAAAACTTTAGAAAAATGAATGGGGAGGTGAAATTACCCCCCACGGTACCAACCAAATGTCTGCATTCTTTGACGTCCAGCATCGTCATGTGAAATTGAATACTTAGTTATTCAGTAACATTAGACAGGAGGAATAGTGTTAATTACGATTCTCTAAAACTCTCTAATACCAAAAAAACAGCCAAATTGGAACATTTAGAATTCCTACAATTGTCTCGTGAACAAATCAGCGCTTACAACGCTTATCAAAGGGGGTGAGTGGAACTGCACTTTAGCTTCAAAGATATTACTAGTGGTGCTATCTGGAAGCCATTAATTGTAATCTTAGTTACCGGGAACACCTTCGATGTAGTTGATATTCAAAGACTATGACAAACGGGAATGCAAAAGAACACTTGCGCATCAAAATCGTTAAAAGTAAGATCCAGAATAGACTTTTTCTTAGTAGAAAAAAAGGTACTTCAATACGCTAAGAAAAGTAAAATCCATCCTTCTATAGCACCGGATAAGCATGCCATTTATTTATTTATTTAATTTTTTATTTACTAGTCTTCCTTTTATTTTGAAAAAAGCTCACATACAATACATAATTACAATTAAAGTACTTACAGTACAACACTCACAATAAATTTACCTATGGCCCGTTCATTACCATAAACTACTTGGTAATACAAATTATACAGTGCTTACGTCGGATACAACTTACCAACACAAACAAACACTAACGAGTATTTACTATACGTATAATACTATAACAATTAGTTACAACTGATTTCAACAGGATATATTCTACTCAATTTACATAATGGGATGGAGATAAGATGGAATTTTTGTTTTGTTTTGATTGTGAGACGATAGAGGACAAATTTAACTAAGCGAAACCTTCTATTTTTAACATAAAATTTAGTTTCCTGACAAAAACATTCCAATTACATGCACGTTGCATGGTTGATTTTCTGGAAATGAAAGTAGAATTTGGCTTAGAGGGGACAAAAATTTAGTTTTTTAACCGCGCAGCCATAGGCCGAGCGCGGTTCATAATCTACCTTCGGTTTTTTTTTTGGGTGTCAGCAGACTCAGATCTCTGCTCGGCCAACTTAGAATACTTAAGATAGCCGTGAATCACGCAACCTGACATGTTTATTGTTAAACTTTCAGCAAAATCGACCAAAAGCAGACTTACATTTGATACTTAGGTCAAGCAGGGTCAACTGCTTCAGTAAGCCCATAGCAACTGAAAATTTATTAACATAACATGAAGTAACATTTTAGTCTTAAAAATCCAGAATTATTGCCTGAATGCCAAAAATTAACTGGGAACATCTCTTTCAAACTTTTCCTGGGTGATTTAGACAAAAAAATGACCTCGACGGGCTACGCAGGAGAACGAAATAAAAACAGAGGGCGACAGTGGAATAAGCCGATAATTGTTTGTTCACGGTGGCCTTCATCATGTACAAGTTAACAAAGCTTACTTTTGGATAATTTCAGCCTTAGAAACCTAAACTGGTTCTAGCCTGTACGAAAAGGAATACGTCTACACAGCGCTGCTTTAGCGACTTATAAGCGCTGCAACGAGCGTTGTGTAAAGGTCGCACGTACGCTGTTTCCGTTGCGCTGCAGCAGTGCCGAAAAATGACTGCGTGAGTGCTGCGTGAGCGACGCTGAGCTCTGCAGGAATGATGCAAGAAAGATGCAGCTGAATAACCACACGGAGAGCTATGGCCGAATAACAGTGTTTATGCAGCGTTGCGCAGCGCTGCTCTAGCGCTGCAAGGCACATCTGATGTGCGAGATTGCGATTCAATCAACTGGAACATCTTTCATCAGCCTATGGGTCATATGGGTCATATATCAAGCTCGCTTACCTGGGGTCCTCGTTCTTTGGGTGGTTCTTCATCGAACGCTGTTGCGGTTATGCAATTGTCACGAGCTAGCTAGTTAGGCTTACGAAACCATTTACGGCTAACATAACTGCCATAACTAATACTTTACAACGAGTAAACAGCAGACTAAAAGTTCCAACCTTTAATGTGAATATATAAACTT
>Ga0126343_10000818_pt1 | contig 13143 bp, 9 predicted proteins | sample Cyp2metagenome_FD_92531 | JGI IMG/M metagenome (GOLD analysis project Ga0126343, IMG submission 92531) | Coral microbial communities from Lord Howe Island, Old Settlement Bay, Australia - Cyphastrea 2 metagenome | ecosystem: Host-associated > Invertebrates > Cnidaria > Coral ... | reverse complement strand
ATTTCCTGGGAGTACGTAAGAGTCACTGGAATTATGTTCCGGTGGAAGACTAGGCCGGTACCGGTCCTTCACCTGTAGGAAACTGCTATCACTTTCTGATATGCTTGAACTTCTCAGGTCTAGAGGTTCAATTCTTGTGTTTCTGTAGCAGGAATTAAAAAGAAAAAGAAAGATTCCATGTTGCCGTGTGTCTGCTCAGTAAGTGATAACAGAAGACGTCAAATTGTGGTAAGAACATGAGGCGATGGCCAAGTGTGTTACTAATGATCTTTCCACATCTTGACGACTTCGGTGATCAATTTCCGAACAGACGCACGGCAACATGGAATCTAATTGCATTGTGTAATAAAGGAAAAAATCGTCAATGATGTAATCTATGCGTCTGTCCTCCAATTAATCATAAGTAAGAACCAATCAAAATGCGAGAATATTCAATATTCAACACATTATATAAAATATTATGTAATTACATTATAAAACAGTTTCACAACTCCTGCAAGAATACAGAGCAATCCAAATTATCGGAGCACGCATCAATAGTTGTTGAAACAAATTGCCGCCTCTGAAAAGTCTCTGACTTTTTTCTTCTATGCAAAGTTGTTCAAAGGAGGCAACATCGTTTGGTGGCAATTTTGGACGGAAGGGCATGATCACATGCTAGATTACTTGAGTTAAAATGAACCCACAAGTTGTACCTTTTACAACAGCAAAGCAAGTCACAGCCACGACGTCGTCGATTTTTGTCGATCGCAGTCATTGAAGGGAAGATAGCAATTACAGCAAGAAAGTTGAACGCAACCACAATAGCAAGCTAAAGAGAAAGAAAAAACATTGAGAGAAAATTAATTGTCATACAATGGTTACTGACGCGCACCTCTTCAAAACCTACAATTTCATTCACTCGTTCCCCTTGACCAGCGGTCGGAAAACGAGAGCTCTGGGAGCATCCATTTTGAAATAACAAAGGAAATAACCGAATTCTCGTTTTCCGACCGCTGGCCAAGGGGAACGAAGCTCTGGGAGCGAGATTGTTTAAGGCCTCGTTCACACTACGTGTTTGAGGAAACCTCTATCACATGTAATTATCGTGAAGCCATTTTCGGAAGCTCCATTTCAAAATGTTTTCCGTTTACACGAAAACGCAAAGCCGGCGTTTTCAAATTCCTCTGGTTTGACGATCAAAGAGCGTTTTCGAAAAGCCTCGCTTTCGTGACGGATTAGTGTGGACGGTAATCCTAACCGCAGAAATATAACGGTGTTTGCAAGTTTCCATTAACTCTTAATTCTCTGAATTGCTGAACTGTAGAGTACATAGTGCGTCTCGCACAAACAAGGTGACAGCTAGCTAAAGGATGCCCCAGAAAAAGCCAGAGGCGATAGAATTTGTTAGTCAGTTTTTGGAAACAGAGTCTGTTGGTTTGTAACATCAGCCGTGCAATCGTTAGTGCTCGTATTATTTATCTCTTTAATCCGTTCTGCACCAACCTGTAAGGAAAACGACCTCAAAGCTGGAATGGGTATGGTTGCTACCATAAAGAATGCAAACATGCTATTGAAGGCCGCCAAGAACATGCTTACTCCAGCACTAGCAAGGAGGTAAACTGCTGGTTCCTAAAAAAACAAAAACGCAAAGCTAATAGACATTAATAAACTATCGGGTTATAAAGCGCGTAAATACTGCAAAATTCAAAACAATAGGTTTTAGCTGAAGTAGTCTTTTTCTTATAAACAATTCTAGGTTTGTATTTTTTAGGGGGTTTATATTAGGAGGTTATATAAATTTACGACACTTTGGACACATAACCATGAGAGGCAGACCCCGTGAGAAACTATTTTAAGAGTTAAGCTCACGAAAAGTTGAGCAAACTCTCGTGCGATTTCCTTTCACAAGCTTAGAATCGACTACCAAGCTCGGATAAGACAGGAGCCTTTGGCTAGCGCACGAAAGACGGAATTCACCAGAAGTTCGAGTAACAAGTGGACAAAAACTTTGTACCAAGATTATTTACGTCGTATTGCATACACTCGACTGTTTAAAATATCTTAATAATAATAATAATAATAATAATAATAATAATAATAATAATAATAATAACAGCATTTATTTAGACACGATTAAAAAGGTTCAGCGGAGCTGATGTGGTCGTGTACATCAATAGCATAAAACCTAACTAATTACAAGAAAACTAATATTAGAACTCAATGTATTTACAATATATGATGTGGCTTAAAAAAACACCCGAGTGACTTTTTAAAAGCGTCACTGTCACAAATTGATCTCATTGGGTTTTCCAGGGCATTCCACCGAGTAATTGACTTGTATGAGCCTGCTTTCTTGATCATATCAGTCCTAGGCCTGGGTAACTTAGGCCTGGGTAACTTAAAGGTCATTTTCCTCCTGAAATCGTATCTACTTTCAGATTTTACAAAAAGACAGCTCATGGGACATGGTAAAAGATGATAATAAGCCTGATGTGCTAGAATTAGTAATCTCCTCTCATACATAGTCGCCAAAAAAATAATTTTTAGCAACACCAAACGGCGAAAACAAATGTTGAACTTCGCATGAATCACTTGAAAGTACTGGCTGGTGAAATGAAAGCGATGATGAAAATTTTGTCTAAGTTTGCATAATTTCTCTGAACTTTGGAACTTGTTTTCTTTCGTTCCCAAGGGAAAGGCAGCTATTTTATGTATCTTAAGTATTAAGAAAAAGTAAAAAGGACTATTAAATACTTAAAATTATTCTCGTACCACATTTTTGTCCACTAAGACTGAAATTGCTCGATTTTCTATCGGATTTCGTCGTAATGCTGCAGACGGACATTAATACCAGAGAAATAGACACCTTCAACCCAGAAACCCTGTCCATCGATTTTGAATACGTACCTGGTCATTATCCTTAGCAGATGAATATATGTGAGATAGCAGGAATATATCATTGACACCAGTACTCAGAGCAACAAATGGCAGGATCTACGAGGAAAAACAATGCAACGTGCGTTCAGTTTAAGGGGATAGTTTTTTTTAACCCTTTAAGCCCTTTGACAGGTAAAATCGTCTGGCGTCACACAGAGTAAAATCGTCTGGCGTCAGTGCAATCTCAGGTGGTCAAGGGTATAAGGCGACGAAATACGAGATACACAAAAATCCTCAACTTGTCGCGCAACATTGTTTCGTTGCACGTTTGGGTCGATGTTTTGCGTTTCTCACCTTGCGTGATCTATTTGACCCGCAACAAATGTTTTTGTTGCGGGTTGAAGAAATGCAGCGCGCTGATTGGTTGATTTGCTAGAGCACTAGCCTATTTGTTGCGCGACAAGTTATGAGTTTGATGAAAAACGAGCAACAAAGCCAAAACTTGCTGCTTAAAGTAGACCCGCCCTCTACTTTTGGCAACAACTTTCTTCAACCCGCAACAAATTAAATGTTTTTGTTGCGCGACAAGTTTATCATGCAAGGTGAAAGACGGGGAACATCGACGAAAACTTGCAACGAAACAATGTTGCGCGACTAGTTGAGCTTTTTGTTTCTCGTATTTCGCCGCTTTTAAATTGAAACGGCTTGTAAATCCTTATATCCGCCAGCAATAGCTGACTCACCTGCTTTGATGCGTCACTAAATTTGATCTGGCAAATCGCACAACATCCCAGGCTTGAGACAACTGCTACAGTGACGAGAACGACTCCACCAAAACCAAGAGCACCATGGGTAACACATGCGTAGAACAGCTACAGGGAAAATAACAAGCCATGATGTAACAGTGAAATTTTGCTTGTGTTCTTAAGGAAAATGTTGCAACTTGATTGGCTAAGCTACTCCTAACTAATAAAATGTTGAATTCTCGAGAAGACTTTATAGAGGACATTCGCTATCTGTTGGACGAAATAGCGCCTGCAAGGTAGTAATTGACCATTCAATAGGCGCCCGCATTCGCTCAATGGGGGAAGTCTTTCTATTTTTTAGTCTTTCCTGTAAAACCGTGAACACCAGAGAAAATATCTGGAATGTTTATTGTTTCACGACCAATCAGAAGCGAGATGAAACCGCAAAAGATAACCGCCAAACCGCAGCCTGCATTGGTCACGAACCTCTTTTCGGGGAGTAACGTAGACTGAACATGAAAGAACGGCGGAAATCGAACCTAGATCATGGCTGTAGTCAATCTTGTATGTCATTATCTTACCACAAGCACGTATCCAATCCCTACGTAGAGATTGTATATTTCAGTTATTTGAGAAAAGTCCTTCAGTAAGCCATTCAAAGATGTGGAGGAGAATGCCAACACTGTCGAATTTTCCTGACTTTGACCAACTGAGTTGATGACCTATTACACGGAGATCAACATATGTGTCAGTTTAGGACAAAGCAACACAAACCAAAACAGTCTGTAAATTAAGTAGCGTCGAATTCACTGTCTTTCACGTGGCTTATAAAACATGACCGTGTTTGACGACATCTCCAAACTGCGAGAAGAGAGTTGAAAATACGAGGCGCAGCGGATTAGAAATGTAGTCATGAACACTGTCTCTATGCTAGAGCGGTTTTCAATTGAGTGTCGTAAAACCAAAACCAGAGTAATCACTTTAGCCAATCACAAAGGGCACAGATAATCAAGTGAACCAATCAAAACACGAAGTAATTACATGTAGCTGACGCAAAGCGCGGGAAAACGCGTACGAGTGAATCACGATCGGTTTTGGTTTTACTCCTGATTGGACGAAAAAGTGGCGTGAGTTTTTTAAGCCAATCGCGTAGCGTAGTAAACGCAAAACCAATTACTTTTCGACACTCAAATGAAAACCCCTCTAATTAAGATTAGATATCTAAGCTAGGTCATGGTCCTGATCAGTACTTTGTTTAAACTTGATGAAGCAATAAAGAGTTTGAGAAGTACGCATCGATCCAAGTTCCCTTTACGGTCAGAGCTTATACTGGTCGAGCATTAAAAGAACCAGAGGTATTACTACTCTCCCCTAGATGGGATGATAGTTCATCACATCGTTACCCCACCCATTAAACCCGATAGTACCCATCTATACATCTGTGTAAAGGAAGGTGCTGTAAGAGAGAGAGAGAAGTGTTCCAAAAGCACAGCACAATGATCTCGCTCAGGGCTTGCACCTGGGCTGCTCCAGTCTTGCGCACAAACGATCAGATCTTCGCATCTTTTAACAGACATACAGCTGTAAGTGTTTTGCTTCTCTACTTACTTTGGTGAACTCACTCTTCCACGCTTCTAATACTTGAGACGCTGTATCATTTGTCCACGCTGGAACACCCTCATTCGACATGTGGTTGACTTTTGCCTCTCTACGCAAGCGAGTATAAAGCTGTTGGCTTCCCATCAACATGACAATGCTCTGGTATGCTTCAGCCCTAGATGAGATACATTAAACGAGATGCAACGCGGAGCTGAAGCAAATCCTGGTTTAATAAATCCTTTGTGCTTCCTACGATAAGTAGTTTCGCCTTAAAAGAGGAAAGTTTCTGACGCTCATTGAACAGTATTTAAAAAACAACAACAACGCTATTGTGTGGACCTTCCAAATTTTAACATGAAAAATTTCACTTTACAAATGAAACCTTCTAAACTCTAAAGTACAAGTATTTAAGTTTGCTATTGTCCGCTTTGTTCCCACAATTAGACCGTTCAAGTCAACAAAATCAAACTGCACCATTAATTAAATTTGTCATTGTGGTATTCATGCAATAAATTTGACCACATGACAAATTTCACCAAGTGACGAAAGCGCAGGTAATGGCTTCTTCGCCAAGGACGACGCCTAGCTATAAAAGGGAGGTTATTTGAATTGTACCGTCTAATTACACAATTATCCGGATCTGTTTAGCAGGCCAATCGGTGTAAAAACCTGCGAGGCAGAATACTTAATACTCGCGATAAATTCTAAACTGGGAATTACGAAAAATTACAAGCCCTTGTGATTCACGTTCTTCAAAATACGCAGAACTTGGCCATTTCATGTTGTTCGTTTTTCAGAGGGCGGCTACGAAACGTGACAAAGCCGATTTACAAAGTACGTGCCTGGCCATTGGCAAACCCTTTGGTTGGTGACGTTCTCATTGCCGTTGCCCACGCGGTTCATCTAAGCTCTCTATTACAGAGTTCCCCTTATCCAAAATCAAAACCCACCTTCTAATAGTTCCAGTGCTGTTCTTGATAGTCCCTGCCACAATAAGCTCTTCAGGCCAGTCCATATATTTGGTGGCAAGCCCCTTGCAACCACCAGTCAATTCCACACCTATGTTGGGTTTCTGGCAAAATGTTAATGACACAAGGAAGAGGTAAATTAATGTACCACAGGCGCGACTGGTTGTTCTATCAAAACGACAGTGAAATACTAATGGTTTCTGTCCATCCACTTTACCAATGCCCACGATTCAGAGATTGAGTCTTCTTAGGGCAGATGCCCCAATTCAAAAAGACTTGAGAGAACATTTTCAACCCATCTCTTTTTTTCCTGCAATTTCATCATTTTTGCTCGAAATTGATTACACACTTCAAACATAACGCAAGTTTGACAGCAAATGGCTTTAAACAAAACTCCAATATTTACCATCTTGGTCTTGTAATTTGGCGCAGTTTTTGGACATTCACGGTCATATGGATCAAGACAAGGTTTCCTCATATAGCCAGAGGTGATTCCAGCCTAAAAATCAGTAGAAAGATAAAAACAAGACACTTAGTTAGTCAAGTCAGAAATCACGGTCATAGATGAGATAACCTCGTGCACCATGTAAACAACTTGGTAAGTACCGTTCCCATTCCCATCGTGTTTCACATAAATCCCATCCTCGGAGACCCAGGGGCTACCAGCCGGGACGATGCGATTTTTTCGCGCGAGAGATATTTCCGGCGCGAAAAATATCGGTCGCCCAAAAATATCGCATATCGTCCCAACTAGTAATTCCTGGGTCTCCGAGGATGCATGAATCCTTAATGTACATGCAATACCTCTTTACGCAGCCACATCAACTTCTCGGAGCCCTCAGAAGTTTTGCGTACTGCTTCTTCCAGTGACGAGATGGTTAGGTTTTTCCACTTAGGATCGCTCGAATTCGGTCTATGAAATATTAAACATCGATAAACACTAAAAACGTGACTGTTCCCACATCCACTTTAATTGATTAAACATGCAGTGACTTGAAACCAATAACAATTGAGGTATAAGCATAAACTATAAAGTAGATTATAAAGTCCTATTTCTGTTATTTAACAATGAAAATTATGTAAGTGGCATTGTCTTATTGAACAAACGCGAATGGAAATGGAAGGGTTTTTATTTTGTGCGGCCGATGTTCATGGACCAAGAGCTCAGTAGTGCATGTCTACAAAAAGGTACAACAAAACTGAACGAAGCCAGTATCTAGTCATCTTGACCGGAGAGCCTTGGTCAATAAGAAATTTATTGTATGGTTGCAAGAAATAAAATTTCCCCGCGGGAAATATCGGGTAATTCCGAGCGGACGATATAGCTCCTTCTCACCTACTTGGATGACTTTCTCGAGGTCACTCGAATCTTCTCCTTTGATGTCAAGGTTCGTAGTAAAGACGTTTGATACCATTTGTGGTAACTACATATGAAGTGTGTGGAAAGAGATTCAATTTTCCCGATAGACTGTTCCTACACATTTTCTTAGCTCACAAGTCTTGTCAGATTTATGTCGCATCTTAAAACTTGTCACTTACAAAACGACCTCGACTTGTGGTCCGAGTGGCTTCGCTCCTTCCCAAAAGCAATCCAAAGGACTTATGATAACACATGGCATTAATTGACGAAGATTCTAACATGGTTGGAAAAAAGATATTAGACATTTCAGTGTGTCGTTTTGCTGTGTATATATATCGGCATCTGCGGATGCAGCGTGGCCTAATGGTTTATGGCGCTGAAACCCGTTTCTCGAAAGGCCCGATAACTTTTGTGGCCAGGAAAGCCATAGCAAAATCCCGAAGCTCTTTCATTCACACATTCTTAATATTTTTAGATACAGATAAACTAAAAAAATGGCTCTCCGGACTCGAAAAGTTTCCGGGGCTTTCGAGAAATGGGCCGCAGGTGTTGCATTCTAGAGCTCCCGGGTTCATAGCCTTCACTCTGCCACTAGCGGATTTTGTTTTCTCGAATGTCCCGAGTTCAAATCCTTGTTCACGTCTTATAAATGGCCAACTGGTCTGCCTCCTGCCAGTTGAAATTTTTAACTATGTTACGTTATATTTTTGTTCCCTTTGTTTTAGTAGCATGCCTGTAAACTAGCTAAGCTTAGCGCTTGTATAGCTAAGTGTATGAACACTATAAATAAGATTTACATTTTTTCCACATTTTACATCTGAAATGTTAAACTTCTTTCATCTTGGGTTCGCCATTACATTATGCGATATAAAGTTTATTAAAGTATTTTTTCTTTGACATGCGAAAAACAACTGTGAACTTTTACAGGAGCTACGGAGCGGTTTCCGCTTCTTGAAAGGCTTAGCCAAAGTTTTTCAAGTTCGCCTCGTTTGTAATCCGGGTTAATTTTCTCCATCCTTAACCATCCTTGTTCCTTTATGCCTTGTTGTTATCTCTTTGGTGTTTTTCTATCTTAGTAAACTACTATATTCAGGTTTCCTTCAATTTAAAGGTAGTTTTGTACGCGGCCAAAATATAATTCAAAATACTGTGCAAACTGTGCAAAACAGGCATTTCTTTTCACAAGTTTTTCCCCTTATGTTCTAAACTTGGTTTTTTGGCAAAAAATCAAGTTCATGCACAATTCACAGTTTGTTTGACGACACGACGAATTTAAGTTATCCTGAAAAAGACAACAAGCAAAGAAATCAAAAGTGTAGAACTTACCACATCCTTAAAAGGTGGAACCAGGGTGAAGCAAATATCCCTCAAAGTCCAGGTTCTAAAGTAAAATATTAAAAAAATACATAAATTGTGTGGTTGCAAATAATTGATAATTTATTTTAAAATCTTTTAGGAAACATGTTCATTGCCGGCTACAAGGCTCACTTGGCCCTTTCGATCCACCTTGAAAGCTGTTCTCATCTTGCTGGTCGGATTAAGCAGCAAATCCATTAATACTTAGTGACTTCGCGATTCTACTGTTTTGGAAGTCAATTTTTGGCTGAACCAACTATCTCAGAAAGACCTAAAAGAGACAGTTTTGGGCACAGGCAGCAAAAAAGAGGTTAACAGGGTTGATAAATCACTACGAGTTTAGCATTTGCTATAGGCTAAAGACCAACGAACTTTCAGGATATGTGTTACGCAACTACATTGACTGCTTACTGGTCAAACAAATCCACTGAGACATTAGTGACTTTCATTAAAATTTCCAAGTGCCGCTTCATGGCTTGTACAGTAAGTGCATTTGATCCTTCTTCTTTGGGTGTTTGTATCAGTAGTTCATTTGTGCTGCCATAACCTTCTCCAAGCGCTTTCTTGGTATATTCTAGCTCTTTCTCCAGTCGTCCATCCGCTAAAATCCCGGACAACAGGCAGGTTAAAACAGTCCACATGTAAATAATATAACCACTAAATTGCCTTTATCATCACTAAAAGTCATACGTCATGAGTAAACAAGATGGACTTGAAGAAGTATAGCGAACAGACGGCAGTTTAGGTGCCGTTTACATAAATTTCGCCGGAGACTTTTGAAAATGCAGCTTAATTTCCACGGATAGGCCTACCGTCTACACAAATCAGTCACGAAAACGGAGCTGAACGAAAACGCTCTTCAAACCGGAAGAATTGAAAACACGACATTATTTTTACGGTTAGGTTACCGTCCACACTAATCCGTCACGGAAACGGAGCTTTTCGAAAAAGCTCGGCTTCTCACCCGAAGAATTTGAAAAGGCTCGGCTTCTCACCCGAAGAATTTGAAAAGGCTCGGCTTCTCACCCGAAGAATTTGAAAACGCCGGCTGTGCGTTTTTCTGCGGACGAAGTACATTTTAGAAACGGAGCATTTCGAAAACAATGACCTCACGATAATCATTTGATTTCCTTGAACGCGTTTTCCTCAACACAAATCCCAAATCACCGGTAATTATTGTGTTTTCAAATTTCTCCTGGTAAAGTGTGGACAGGAAACATTTGATCCCTTTTTTCATATCTCTCCGTTGTAGTGTGGAGGGGGCCTCGATTTGAAAACATGTTTTTTTAAAAAAAAAACTAAAGGGCTCCACTCGTTAAGCAAATTCTCATTGGCGGGGGACGCCGTGTTTGTTCATTTGCGAACGGTGGAAAGGACGTATTATCCATCCAGTTAAACAATTAGATTAAGAGCTCGAGACTTCTATCGCGTAATGTTGACGAGGTGGCAGCCCGCGTCAACAACATAGAAATCGAGAATTGGCATTTTGTTAACAATCGCACACTACTAGGATCCCCCCTATCTGCTTAAGAAATGGAAAACATGTACCCTGTTACTGTCGTGTTTTATAAAACAACTGAGCAGCTACGCGCGCTCTCATTGGTCGATCGATAACCGTGTTTAGATTAGAGTATGCAAACGCGGTTGTGACGTTTTAGACTCGTACGTACTTTTGACAATTATGTTATAAAAGCACTAGAGCACTTTTTCGCTCTTTACATAGCCTCATCTAAACACTCGGAGGCTGGGAGCATTCTCGAAAGTTATGCAAACCCTTGACTACCTCTCGGGTTTGCATAACTGTCTCGATTTCTCCCAGCCCTCCTCGTGTATAGATGAGGCTATGTAAACACTGAAAAAAGTACTCTATTGCTTAACTATTATGAATCTACTAGCATTGTAGCATTGTAACTGCTTTTTGTGTTTTGAATTGAGAAAAATTAAAAAAAATAAGTAAACAAATCTACTAGCGTCCTATCACGAATCAGTGCCATTCTCTAATTGGCTGCACCACTCACTATCTATTTAGCAATGAGACTCGCAGCCTGCAAGGGCTACGGGCCAAATGGATTCCTCTGGACTACAAACCTTACCTGCCTTTAGATCGGTATTTCAAAATAAACTAAAAAGCGAACTTTGTAGGCATCGTTCTTCTGTCGAAAGTCCCTCTCAAACTCACCTATTCAAAACTGAAAGCTTAACTGAAGTCCAGTTTGTGGTTGACAGCTGTCGTTTCGTTAACCAATCAAATTATTTGAACAATTCTAACAAAGATTGTGATTGGTTTATTTTAGCGTGCTTAATCAGAGAACAGTTCACGGCTGACGCCCATTTTAATCGGTTGGAAAATGAAAATAGAATTCAGCCGACTGCGTAGGAAAAATGTCAGATTCTTTATCACAAAACAAATAAAGAAGCCTCGACAATGCTCTGTTGTGTTGTAAAGCATTTTTTTCTGCACTTCTTTCGTGCTCTATCGCTTCCTGCGTGCTTTACTGAAGAGCAGAGCAAACTAGAGCCTTCTTTATTTGTAAAATAGAAACCTGATTCTTAACCAATCAGCGCGAGGATTTCTTAGGACTGTTTTCTAAAAACAGTATAGATAGTGGGAACTGTAGCCAATAGAGAACGGCATTCGTGATAGATTTCCTGCGTTCTACTCCCATATTCCGTCGTATTGGGAACCCAGCGGAGTCGGGTATTTACCGGTACAATGTTTGAACCAATCAGAGAGTGCGCGTTATACCACTCATAACAGGGATCAGTTAATTCGTAAATAATCATTGTTTGGCTGGCTCCGTGAGCGGGCAAGATGAATCAAATCCTTCACTGTGATTAACTCCCCGTGCGTGCAAGATAAAGCTATCTCGCCTGCCCAAGGCTACCGCCTTTTCCCGCGATAAAAATTTCCCTGAAAACCATATACTAAATCCATTATTGACCAAGCTCTTTCGGTCAAGATGGCTTGATATTGGCCTCGTTCTGTTTTACGAGTTTTTAGGCCTCGACTCCGTCTCGCTCCATAAACACACACAAAAAAGAATTTGACCAATAATAAGCCATCTTGACCTCACATTTGGTCAATAACGCATACTTATACAAGCGGCAAGCGGTGTGCAAACAGCGACATCTCTCACCTTCCATCCAAAGATTCTGAACGTTTGTTTCGAGTTTGGCCCAGATTAATCCAAATGCTAGAGCGATCAGGACAACGAAACGCTTCAAAATAAAGCCTCCATTGTGACGGTGAGTAGACATGCCGAGTATTTTAAGGACTGACTGTATTTTAGATTGCACAAGCAAACCTTTCCTGTTTCCCTTTGCATGACCCTGAAAAACACGAAAATATCGGTGTTATCATCCATTTAGAGCCGTTCTTTTATTGAGTGTCGAAAGTGATCAGGGAATTACTTCGGTTTTGGTTTAACTACGGTTTGAGATTGGCTGAGTAGTCTAACTGGTAAGTAACTGGTTTTCGAAGCTCAATCGATTAAAAAACGCTCTATTTATCAACTGTTGTACCTCGCTATTTCAGTCTGAGGGGAAAAGAAAAACAACTAGTTCGAAATATTGGGGGTTCAAAATAACCGGGTCAGCATTAAATATCACAAATGTAACGAGTTGTGCCTTAATTTGAGGCGCTCGAAGGGCGAGTCAAAATACAAACAACGAGTTTTCCAGCTATGTTCAAAATACGGCACAACTCATAAAAATAGTCAGCGATACTACAAAACAAAACGTCTAATAAGATATATATACTGTGCTAATATGTGATCGCCTGAGGACGAGGTTCATTACAGTACAAGATTATTTAAGTGCAATGAAATGCCCAAATTGTAGTTTTCCAGCTATGTCCTGGCGTGGTATGACCCCATGAATGTTTATTTTTCAACTCTACCAGTGGAGGCCGGAATAAACCGCGTACAGGACTGATTTTAGGAAACAACTGGGAAACAGACAACCCAATTGAAAAAAGCGGGATTTCGAAATAAGCGAGCCCGAGATAGTCGAAAGTAAATCACTGGGAAAAGAACAAGGACAAATCTAATAGAGGTGTCCGCGTGATAACGGGGAATTCGAGATAACCGAGGTCGGGAGTAACATTTTGCATGGCGCATGCGCGAAAAATGCTCTTTTGAGGAGCTGACGTTATATATAGTGTTCTCTTAGTAATGTGCTAAATCCCGTATCAACTTGCCGTCACGGCCTGAGCTGACCGCCAACATCCGTAAACTAAATGAAAAAATCCGGCTCT
>Ga0126343_10000817_pt1 | contig 13153 bp, 9 predicted proteins | sample Cyp2metagenome_FD_92531 | JGI IMG/M metagenome (GOLD analysis project Ga0126343, IMG submission 92531) | Coral microbial communities from Lord Howe Island, Old Settlement Bay, Australia - Cyphastrea 2 metagenome | ecosystem: Host-associated > Invertebrates > Cnidaria > Coral ... | reverse complement strand
TGTTTATTGAAGTGTGACAGAGGTCGCGTGTTGGCAGAGGCCGTGATTATTGAAGTTCGACAGAGGTCGTGTGTAAAGTTTGGCAGAGGCCGTGTTAAAGCAAGTGTGACGGAGGTGAAGCTGCAATCTCTTTGCCTAGTTTGAGCTTGTTGTGAAGTATCGTGTGGAGTTCACTACATCCGTGTGGAATAAATAACCTAGCTGCTGTTCCGACAACCCTGCGCGTTGACTTAGACTACAAACTACCTACCACTTTAAACATTCGAACACGCAACAGAATATACATAAAACGTGATAATATTATAATTAAAAGGATAATTTCAGATTTACGTGATGTAATTGCTGATTCAAAGAAGGTTGTTCTCTTTTAATATGAAACACACGCGTGCGTGAGCATTTAGTCAGTGATAGGGCCTCTCACATTTTGAAACACTTCGAGAATTCTGGACATTGTCGCGCCTTGGGTTCAGTAGACTGTTTTCACATTTTAGATCACGCCCCTACCAGGTTTCAACTTAAGATAAAAGAGGCATTTCATATTCAAAGAGAACAACCTTCTTTGAATCAGCAATTACGTCACGTAAATCTGAAATTATCCTTTTAATTTTAACATTGACACGTTTTATGTACATTCCTTTGCTACTAGTGTAAGTAGCATTTTTTCCTAATTATAAATTCAACTTCCAACGCCTTGCAAATCAATCTACTGAAGATGACAGAAGCTTATGTCGAAACATGTTTTGTAAAGTTAAGAGTGTTGTCGTTTTCTTTAAAATTCTGTATATTTCTAAAAACCTAAGGTGAAATATCGGGTTGGTTTCTTAATCTTGGCTAACTCGTCTCTGACTCGCCTTTCTGCGAGGCTAAGTTGGTGCCTGAGTGAAACGTGCGTGTTTAAGGTCATTCCCCAGTATTGCATTGCGCAACCCCACTGCTCACAATTTTACTCGTGATTAGCGCGCGCGCATTAGAAAATGGCTGCTTTTTCTGTACGACTGGACGTCGCCGAAGAGGTAAATCGTCATTTTCTCGAAAACGACTACGGTGACCAATCATTTTATTCTGTACTTTTGAATTAAGTAGTAAATTTCTTTATGTAAAGTAAATTGAGCCAATTCTCAGTGTTGAGCAAAGCACAATCGTCGGAAACGTAAGTTTAGAATAATCATGGTGCTATATGATAAGGATTTATATGGTGTAAACAAGGTGCTTTTGCTCCTAAACGAACACGGGGACCCCTCATTTATATTTCCAAATTTAAGTTCCTATAATATAAACAATCAATTAGCAAAGTTTGAGAAAAATCTCAGTGTAGGTTCTATTTCAGTGGAATGACCTTAGTTTGATCTCTTTACTTTAGTGAAATATTAATACTGACCGACCGTGACCCAAATCCTCCATGTAGGTACCAAAAAAGTGTTTTATGCTGGTTACTTCTTGCTCATTTTACTAGAAATGCCTGAAAAAAATTAATTCCCACTTTTCAGATTCCATGTACGCACTTCAATTGCCTGCTCGATCATAATTCGGCCCCTTTTCAAAATCTAAAATTGTTAAGTAACTTTTTTGCGCTTCATTAGTGGTAATACGTCAGCAAAGATAAGCCCCGTTGTGGGAAAGGTTGGATAGGAGCCTTCCCCTGTCTTCCTGCATGGTAATGAAGCGTCTTCCTGCATACTAATTTGGAATAGGTTTACTAATGAGTGTCAGTCTAGTACAATGAAAACAATAAACTTGCCTCGGCTTGCCTGCCAATGATTAACCCTGTTTAGCTCATGAGCAATCCATTATTTGTTCAAAATAAAAGTGCGCTCTCCGCTTAAACTCGAGTAAATAAAATTTTTCTTGAGTGGATAGCTTTCAAACATGCAAGTCGATTCTCCTATCCGCTATGTGTTGAGTGAAGGAATTCACTGTTCTGACAGAAACAAGAGCAAGAGGAAGACGCCATAATAGATTATACGTACAAACCCTATTCCCCAACCAAATATCCAAAGTTAGAGTAGAAAAGAAAGAGAGTACCCAAGAAAGAGAAGGTAGAAACCAAAAACCAAGGATGTCAAGCGAGAACCCGAAGGTACGAGTCAACGCGCTTTGGACGAATGGTCAAAGAAAGAATCTTCTTTAAAGGGTATTTTAAAGAAACAATCTTCTTCGTCATCAATAAATGAAGGAGAAATGGAGGAAGAAGAAATCTTTGACCCTAGCGTCGTTTTGGACGGGCTTGCACAGCAACGAAAACAAGACCCTTCTAGTTTCCGTGAGCCAAAACCCTTCAGGAATTCGTCACCACCGACTCGAGGGAGCACAGAGATCCTTTACTCTTGCCCTGTGCATCTGAACGAAAGTCTACAAAACGGAGAGATCGACACTCAGTACGGACATTAGGCCTACTACTAGTGCCCCGTTCAAAATTGTTTTGTCAGCTGTGGTGTGGACAATTTAAAGTATTGCTTAGAGTCTGCCAAACGTCAACTCCAAAACTTCTACTTGGTCAAGTCCATGCGTGCCATGAAGTGTTACTTCCATCGTCCATTGATCAAGTCTCAGTCAGTGAAGAATCCTGGGAGATTATTCCTGAAATGTTCCAAACAGCGGTGTGATTTCTTCTAATGGGTGAGTAAAGATCCCCTAGGCAAAACAAAACCTTGAAGGGCCAACATCGTCCATTAATCAAGTCTCAGTCAGAGAAGAATCCTGGGAGATTATTCCTGAAATGTTCCAAGCAGCGGTACGTGTGGTTTCTTCCAATGGGTGAGTGAAGAACCCCTGAGCAAAACCAGACCTTGGAGGGCCAACCTTGGATGGAAGAGGGTAGATTCCGCAGAGGTTCGAGTAGGGTATCCACGACCCAGGGAATTTTTTAAGCCTTTGCAAAAAGAAATCGAGAGGCAAAAGGTCGAAATTCTAGAAAGAGAAGAAAAAAGAAAGAAGACAGAAGAATTAAGAGAAAGCGACCGAGAGTATTCTCAAAAACTGAGTAATGGCAACCCTGAAGAACAGCAACAAGAACTTGTGTATCAGGAAGAAGTGAAGAAGAATGGATGGGCCAATGATCACATGGAAGGGCGCCGGTCGGGATTAGCGTGAGACATTACCTTACTCGGGCTCTTGCAGCATCTATTATCTATCCAAAATGTAAGTCCCGCTATGATAAGCGACCTCCAAGCTTGTTCAAAGCTGGATGAATGCGTTTATCGACACCCGCATAGCAAACTTGAAAGTTTTCACGAGGCTATGAAGGTACGATTGCAAAGTTCAAACAATAGTAGTAAACAGGTTATTGTATTAGGTGAATCAACATAAACTTCTGCAGTATAGCAATGATAATCGAACCGCAGACTACCTTGACATGCTTCTCGCAGGGTTTTCGACATTTTTGTAAAGTAGCGGATATGTTTTTGAAAGCGTCCTACGTGACATATTTTTGGCGCCGCAAGGCGCCTTTATAGCGCTGAATGCGCGATCTTCTAGGGGGCCTGGAAATTTTTAAAAACGAACACTCAGAAACGTTGTTTCCAGAGTTTCTGGAAACTGAGTGTCCGTTTTCCAGGCAAGGCTGGAGTTCACTCAAATTCTCTTTAAAAAGTAAAATATTTAATGAAAATGGACAAATGGTAGGGATGCGGGAGGGGGAAACGCGACAACATAATTTTCAGTTGTTATCATTGCATACTTAGTAGAATTTCAAAAAAAGACATAAGGTAACGGAGGTTAATCTAAATCTTTGTCAGCTTCAACTTGTCTATTGATCAAGATCAGAACCAAAGGCTGAATCATGTTTTCTCTTGGCCTTCGGGAAAAAAAATCGCTTATTCTCTTCATCTCGCCAACAGATGTTCGACAAACACGTGTAGTGTGTTTTGCCCCGGGATTTCCCTTTCAACTTGGCCGAGCAGGAATGATAACGAAATGGTCAATTCAAATAACGAGAAACCAATCAAATATTCCACTCGATAAGCAAAGAAAAAGTAATTTGGCAGTTTTGAAGAATTTAATTGAAGTATACTGTTATCCTCTAGTAAGTAAACTCATGAGATGCTTGATTAAAAACAAATTATAATAATAAAATAATAAAAAAAATCCGTCAAATATTGAAATCAAAGGAGCGGGCATGGAATGGAAAACGACATGACGAAACGTCCGGCCTCCGGCCTCAAACGAAAACTCTGCTGAGTTCTCGACTCAAGCTTCATACCTGTTATTACTAAGGTTACCCGCATAACCCACCACAGCAAAACATAAATTATATATTGACCATTATACAAACATTTCCCAAAAGGTATTGAAATCTGGTATTTGCTTAGCTGGTATTTCAGATCACATTCCGGTTTTCTGTACTATTGCTCACAAATCTCCAACAACAAATGAATCACGCAACAATAGATATTTTTCAAATGTCAACCAAAATTCCTTACTTCAAGAAATTTCAGAAATAGATGTTGCAAGTCTCATTGGAGATGACGTCAATGAAAGTATGAATGCTTCTGCCGAAACCCTTCAGCAGATTATAACTACTGATAAACATGCTCCAGTTCGAAAGCCCTCGAATAAAATGCGAACACAACTCAGGAAGCCTTGGATAACGAGCGCTATTCTTAATCAATTAGAAAAGACAAAAGCTCTTCACCACGCACTTTCTAAGTAACGACCCAAACAAAGTCAAAGAATATAAGAAATTCAATAACAAGCTGAACAAAATAAAGAAGTTGCCCCTGAGACAAACTACTTCAAAACTCCATTTGATATGTTTAGTGATAGCTTGAAGGCACCGTGGAAGTTGATAGGAACGATTATGAATGGAAAGTAAGCCCAGCACGGTACGTTGATTCAAAAACTGTTATAGAAAAGAAAATGTTACAATGATAAGGCAAGCGATATTTGTCATCAGTTAAACACTCACTTTATAAATGTTGGGCACGACTTAGCGGCACAGCTCCCAAATTACAATATAAGTCCTACTTACTTTATTCAGAGCCGGTTCCAAAACAGTTTTATGTTTCGAGGTATACACAATCACGAAGTTCAGGATGCATCGATTGGGCTAAAACTAAATAAGTCTTTTATAGGCACACCCCCCAAATGCATTAAATTAGCATGCAATGTTGTAAGTGAACCCGTAACTAGAATCTTCAACTTATCGCTCTCGCAAGTTATCATGCCAAACATCTTAAAATTTCAAGGATCTCGCCGGTTGATGAAGGCGGAGAAACAACTGATCCGCGTACTTTCGTCCTGTCTCAAGACTCTCAGCCTTCACACTAATATTTGAAAAACTGGTTTACAAACAACTTATTTCCTATTTACAGAAACTTGACATTCTTTTTGAATATCAATTTGGATTTCGTAAGGGAAGGTCCACCGCTCAAGCCATAACTGAAATGACGGATACTTTAAGAAAAGCAATTGACAACAATAATTTGTATACATGCGGCATTTTCTTAGATTTCTCGCAAGCTTTCGACACGGTTAACCATAGTATTCTCCTACAAAAATTGGAATCATTCGGAATAAGAGGGGTTCCTCTGGCTGGTTTGAAAGTTATCTTACAAACAGGAAACAATACGTCGCCTTGATACTGATACTGAGTCGTCCTATCAAACTACGGTCTGCGGTGTCCCTCAAGGAGGTTCGTTAGGTCCTTTCCTATTTTTGATTTACTATGACGACCTCCCTAATTGCGCTTAGTTCCTTTCATTTAAGATATTTGAGGACGATACTAACTTATTTGCTTCTGCAAAAGATATAAAATCATTCGAACTGAAAATGAATCTAGGACTTAAAAAGGTCAAGGAATGGTGTGAAATAAACATGTTATCGATAAATTTAAAGAAAACCAATTACATGATTGTAAAATCCCAAGGAAAAGGAACATGATTGTTAATATAAATATAACTAACCGAGATGGATCATGCCAGTCCTTAGAACGGAAGGACCACTTTAAGTATTTAGGAGTAATGATCGACAGTGCTTTAACTTGGAAATATCACATCTATTGCGTGTGCGCTAAGATTTCACGGAATACAGGAGTATTCTCTAAGTTGAGGCATTATCTATCTCTCAAACAACTTATGCAAAATTATTATAATCTTATCTATCCTTACATTTCGAACGCTATTGTTGCCTAGGGCAGCACCAGCAAGACAAATTTACATAAATTACAAACTAAGCAAAATTATGTTATTAGGTTAATGTTCTTTGCAACTCTATCTGGCAAAAATACCGATAGTACACTACCTTAACTTAATATCTTGCAAATGTTAACGGTAGCTAGCATATATCGCTTGCTTGCTCTCAAATTTGTTCATGCATGGCACAAAGGTGTTTTGCCAGAACTCTTTAACCATTTCTTCCAGTATGCCAGTAACCGGCGTACATAATTATAACACCAGGTATGCGGCCAAACAAAATCTTCACAAATTTCGAGTATACTGGCAAGCAAATGATCTCATTTATGGCCATTGATCTTTGGCAAGAATTGTCATACAAGTTTAAAGACCCAAATCAATTTGCTTTCTCCAAAAGTGTAAAAAACTGTATTCTATCTCAGCAATATCAAACCTCCATCATTCATCATTCAAGTAATATTAAACGTAAGTTTTCCTCAATTCTCCTGGCTTTTCAAACTTGATACTCCGTCCCTCTACTCCCAGTTTCTTCTATGTTTATTCAAACGAGATGGTTTTAGTCTCCATGCACTAACTATAGAACACTGTTATCTTTAATTTTTTTAGATGTGTATCCTTTCCTGTTTTTTTTTTTCTTTTATGTTGATATTAACTAGGGTGCTAAATAAAGTTAAAGTGTGGCCCCAAAAAAGTTTGGGGAGGGAAAAGAAATCGTGGGTTTATGTTCTAAGACTTATCACGTGTTGTAAATAATATTATGTATACCTACACTCAAGTGCACGAAGCGTTTTCATATTTTTACCCGAAACGAAAAGTATTGATTGATGGTTTCTCTACCACCCTCTTGGATATCAAGCCTTGTTTGGAAAAATGTTTCTATAAATTGTAAATAAATTGTATACAGTTTTTCACTTGTGTTAATTGTGCATTTGCAACATGACAGCTTGCCCTTCTGACCACCAGAATCGTGTTTAAGATATTTTGGCCCAGGCATGTGCAGAAATCAAAATTTTGAGACGAGAAAGTGACCTACGGCTTTAGGCTTTTGGACTTTTGAAATGCTTTTTTTCCTTTCCTTGTTTTCCTTTGGTTTTCCTTTATGCTGCAGTGATTGGCCTTCTGCCGGGCTTACTTGGGGTTAAAAAATGTTTAAGGAAGAGTCATTGATGTAGGCAAATTTTTACCATAGAGCACAGGCTTCCCAAGCTAAAAATACGTGGTGTAAGGGACAGTTTGTGTATATAGAGAAATTGTATGGGAAAATCACTTATCGTGAAAAAATGTGTAATTAACTTTCTTATTGGAAATAAAAATTTCCTACCTCAAATGTGTGGCCTACTTGTCTCTTGTACCGATTTTAAAGTCATCCCGACGCTGTTTAGTGAAGTTATTTGAAACCGCTACTCTTCCTTCTAAAAGAATAGAAAGGCAGACCACCCCATCCATCGCTGGCCAGACGTCACTCCACAAATTGCTTTCTCCTTAAACGGAAAAGTACCAAATCGCAATAAAAACAACAGTTCCCTAAAGCCCAATAAATTTCACTTAAAATACGTGTGCTTCGGCTGCCGAGAGACTCGTGAAGAACGAAAAAATTGCCTTAAAATTTCCCTCTTCGGCTTTCCTCAGACGCTCGTGTACGGGCTGGCGGCAACGGCCGCTCGCAAGGTGGTTTCACCCTCAACTCTGATTCGTCCATTTGAATTTGAGAGCGCGCTGACAACACGGCTCTTAACCGGAGGGAAATGTACATTTTGTCTCGAGTCAAATGTGCCACTAGGGCTCCCAAGGGCTATTTTCTGTCACCTGTATAGTTAACAATAGCCAATTACAGCTATGTTTACATTTAAAATTTTGTGGTTCACTTTAGACATGTTTAAATACGTCTCCCGTCGTAAAAACGAAAGTCCCTGGTTTGAGTGAGGCGAACGATAGTGACTTGCCACAGAACTTTTCGCTCCGGTGGAGGGTCGTGTTGTCAGTGCGCGCTCAAATTCAAATGGACCAATCAGAGTAGACAGTTAAACCACCTTGCGAGCGGCCGTTGCCACCAGCCCGTACAAGAGCGTCTGAGGAAAGCCGGAGAGGCGAATTTTAGGGCAAATCTTTCGTTCTTCACGAGTCTTTCGGCCGCCGAAGCACACGCATTTAGAATGAAAGTTATTGGGCTTTGTGGAACTGTTGTTTTTATTACGATTCGGGACTTTTCCGTTTGAGGAGAAAGCGATTTGTGGAGTGACGTCTGGCCAGCGATGGATGGAGTGGTCTGCCTTTCCATTCTTTTAGAAGGAAGAATAGCGGTTTCAAATAATTTCACTAAACGGCGTCGGGATGACTTTAAAATCGGTACAAGAGACAAGTAGGCCACACATCTAAGGTAGGAAAAGTCTATTTCAAATGAGATAGTTGATTACTCATTTTTTTCACGAAAGGATAAAAAAACTGTCCCTTTCACCAGATATTTTTAGCTTGGGAAGCCTGTGGTGTGATATGATGACACATCGATGGCGAGTTGTGACAAGGGATTGTGACAAAAAATCACCCTATAATCTGAATTATGATTCACATTAACCTCTTTTCACCAGATCGTGAAAATCGAAAGATGTGTTGAGTACGCGTCCATTGCGACGTGAGAATACGCATTAATTTACACATTCCGTTCATAGCGACATACTTTACGCAGTGATTTATCTACAACTTCATAATGACGCATTGATGACTAGGTGTTAAAAGCAATCGTGGCAAAAAAGCACACAGTGATCTGAATTATATTTGGACATAAAAGGCTATACACACCAATCAGCCCTTTACCACTATAGCGGAAATCGAAAGATTTGGAATCTGTTGGAGCAGACATTTAACTTATAACTGTACTGATACGCATCAATGATGACACACTATGCCGAGGACGCGTCCAGCGTGAAGGGTGAAAATGCTAAAGTTTTCGCTCAAATTCGTATTTGGATGAAAGGACTAGAGGCCGTAGCATATATGAAGTTAACGTGATTTACGATTTTCGTTTGTTTGAATTACTCTACAAACAAACCATAAACAACAATGAACAATTTATTAGTACTACAAGCTTTAGTAACGATGATTTCTCTTCATTTAAAAATTCGACCACGGGAGGAGAGACTGCTAAGAAATGAATTACTAACTTTAAAATTTATCGCTCAGATGTTTCAAGCAGGAGCTGTGACAGAATGTGCCGCAACATTAGTATCTTTTAGACACCCTAGTCCTACAGGTAAAAAAAGAGCAAAACATCACCACTAAAATCCACGCGAAAAGGGACGACAGCTCGATGGTGTGACATCCGTCGTGAGATCCTCGAGTTCTTCGTCCCAAAATATTCCCTGGAGTAATTGTGTGCTGCTCACTGGTCTTTAAATAAAATTAGTTAACTTAATACTAGAGGATGCCACACGAGAAACTGAGCATAGAAGTGCAGTGCACTCAGCTCCCAGTATAGAAGTGTGTGACACTCTACTGGTATGTAGTCAAATTCCGACCTTAATCATGCTAGAGCCCTGGTGGTTCAGTGGTTAGAACGTCCGATCTAGAGTTGAGGAGTTCGCGAGTTCAATTATCGCCCGGGGCACTAAAATTTTCGTTCCTGTGTGCGAGCATAGTTTCTCCTTTTTCCAAGAGGAAAATATTCCCTGGAGTAATAGTGTGCTGCTCACTAGTCTTTAAATAAAATTAGTGTATTTGAATCATTTTTGTATTCACTAATAAAAAAAATAATTAGGAAACGTGTTGTTCGAGAACAGTCACTCGTCTTGACAATTAAGCGCTCCGAAGGTCTAGTGTTGTTGTTCAATGGTAGAGCTGTCCCAATGGGCTTCTTCTCTCATTTGAGTTTGAATGCAAATATAGGGTTGAAAGTAAAGGCACTACAGAGCGCGTTTGCAAAATCTGTGGCTAACGGGGCGCTGTTGTTGCCGCTATTGTTTAGTTAAACAAAGAAATGTATGCATAATACGTGAATGGGGTTATTCGAAAATCTTGCCAAAACTTTAGCAATATGTTTTTATTTTCAAATTACTGGTGCAAGTCAATATTCGCGGAATTCAATTATTTACGATTTTTGAAACTTCAGCATACAATTACTTGATTCGACAGTTGTAGCATTTTCAAAAATCGAGGAGGAGTTTAATGACATAGCGTTCCCATTTGAAAGTTCCATTTTCTCACTCTAATTTTGGGAACTCTTTATTTAGAATTTTAAAATGGTAATTGAACTGAGTAATTTCAAATGTAACGGAGGAAAAACGCGTTCCACCCCAAGCGGTTATAATTACCTCAAGTCATTAGCAAGACAAAACAGTCCACTTGAAAGTTCAGTCTTCGTCGTCTGACTCAATTATATAAGCTATTCGTGTCTTCCGTGGTTCTGACTTCTCAATGACGACTTTGGAGTAGAAATTGAACGTTCAACCAGTGTTACTGGGTGATGGAACGGGGCTGCTAGAAAAGGTGGCCTTGCGGTGCTGGAACTGCTACAGAGAGCTTGGTGGAAATCCCGAACATCCAATATTAATCTCGACAGATTTTTTTTGATTGTGTCTTAATTAAGACTTTGGGTTCTCGACAAAAGGTTCGGTATGGCATAAGTGAATTTGCTTCTCCTTCACTGTCCTTTTGTTTTAGCAGTTTTATTTTTACGTACGCCAATACCCCGAGTGCTGTATTTCAGTCGAAAACAAGCACATTCTCCTCTCAGCGCTACAATCTCCGTTCGTTAAGTGGAACACTCAGTGATCTGTACGTTAAGCTGCAACGATAATCGTTTTGCGCAGCGGTTATCAGAGAAACAAGGACAGTTATATAATCGCAAGACACATTTCGGCGGTTAGATGCACTTAAATAAGAGCCCTGCTTTGGACATGTGTTCATCTGAGCGGGAAAAATAATTACGATATCAGTGTTTGTTGTTTTCAGGAAGGGTGCAGATGATATTTAGCTTGCGTGGCATGCCCTTAAATTCTAAGTATTTCAAAGTCACGCAGGTTAAAGCAATTTTCATTTTTTTCTTCAAATCTTCCAGGTTTTCCAGCAGGTCTTTGGTCATTGCTGATAAGGAAGAATGGCTATGCAGCCGTTTGAGGACAATCAGTTGAACTATTTCAAGGTTGCTTCTATTGTACTGGATGAATTCCCCGAGGCCTTACGGCAAACGTTCAGATCCATGTGGGACAAAAAATTTAAACAATTCCCTGGGTTCCAACCCTGGGATGACTCTTTTGCAGTAAGAAAAATGTTTCTTGACGCAGAAGGTGGCAAGACGAAAGTTCCCACAGACCTCTCCTACGAGAAATGGGATTGTACAGCTTTGTTCCAGGCCACTATTTACGCTAGGAGCTTTGCTATGGCTGACAACGCTGGTCATCAAAAGACACTCAGTGATCTATACGTGAGGCCTCGTCGGTTGGAACGTGGCAGTTTCCATCAGTTATCTGAGGTATCTCCGGGCGCAAATGAGGATGAGACATTTGCTCTTGCAATTGACCAACTTCGACTGCTGAGAAATTCCGTTTTTCACTCAACAAGTTCTAAAATGGACAAAGCAACATTTGATCTATACACGCGACATGCCAAAGATGCATTCAAAGTTCTTGGAGTCAAGACAGACCCCATTGATGCCATTTGTGCCTTGACTGAGTCGGAGTTCCCCACAGAAGAAGTTTACAGGTTGAGGCAAGCCTTGAAAGACAAGTCCAGCGCATACATCAAAGGTCAACTGGAGGACAGGAGCCCAGATATCGACGAAATAACAGCTGTAATAAAGGCAGTCAATGCAAGTCAAGAAGACATCGCCAGGTCGAAACAAAAGATCAATGATCTGAGCGAAGCTTTAGGTCAGGACAAGCCAGGTGAAAATTCAGTTTTACCATTAGGGGTAAATTGGCACAATCTAAGTTCATGAGCTCTAGCGAGGGTGAATTTATAACTCCATGGACGCCTGGGCCTTGCATGCTCTCTTAAATGGGCACTCAGTGTTAAGTTAAGAATTGGCTCATGCTTAGCGTGCGTATATGGAGTTATGGATGCACGCGGGAAGTTTGGAGAGCACGAAAGAAGTGTAAGAGTTGTGCATCCATAATTCGATATACGCACTGCTAAAAGCATGAACCAATTCAATTCTTTCATTAGATGGCGACAGCAACTTACGCACTAAAACATGTTTTATTGCTGATTGACCACAATAAGTTCTCACGATGCACGGAAAAGGGAGACAAAAGTCTTTATCATCGTAACACGACACAATCAGTTAAGCAACAGTTGAACGAAAACGCTTAACCTGGTCTCTAAAATTGTCAATGAAAAATTCGCTTCTTCGAACTAAGCTTACTAAATTATATTGAAAACGTAGCCAAACAATGAATAAATACTCAATGAAAATACAGACGAACAAAGTCAAAATACTCACGATGAAGTGCACATCTTTGCTAGGCAAAAGTTAGGCTTGAAGTAGGGTTTGGATTGTTCAGAATAATCTTCACATTGCCGAAACTTAAACAAAGGAACTTGCCCTAAACTCGACGGAACTTTTGCAGCTGAAATGAAACTGCCCACGTCGTTGCACACGTCAGAATGAACAATCTATGAACCATCTATTTCTTTAATTCATAAAAATTTAGCCAATAAGAGCGCGCGGTAGCATATGACTATGTTTCATTGATTAAAGTGCCACTAACCCCCCAAATTTTTTCCGCTAATATAAATTTCCTTTTTCCCCTGATCACCACTGGGAAAAAATTATCGCTGCAGCTATTTTTGTTAATTTTATATGAGTTTTTAAAGTTGGTAAATTTGCCCTTTTCCATGTTCACGGCCGTGGAATAGTGGAGAATGGGACGAGTTGGCTTCTGACGTCACTTCGGAAGAACAATATTCTGTTTCTGAGGCCCTGTCCACACGTATACGGATATTTTCGAATCCGCAACTTTTTCGTTGCGGATTCAAAAATTTCTCCGTCCACACGTAGCGTATTCAAATCGTATTCGCCCGTCCACACGTAT
>Ga0126343_10000816_pt1 | contig 13164 bp, 3 predicted proteins | sample Cyp2metagenome_FD_92531 | JGI IMG/M metagenome (GOLD analysis project Ga0126343, IMG submission 92531) | Coral microbial communities from Lord Howe Island, Old Settlement Bay, Australia - Cyphastrea 2 metagenome | ecosystem: Host-associated > Invertebrates > Cnidaria > Coral ... | reverse complement strand
TTTTCTTTACCTCGTGTGGTTCCCTGATTCCCTTTACTAGGGCTAACGCTCAGTGGGTTATTCATGGGTTCAAGTAGCACTTTAATTTACACTTCAGAGTTAATTCTCTGTTTCATCATTGATGTATTGTAAGCTGAGTCAAGAGACTCATTTTCTCTTGAAGTAGTTTATTGTAAGTATTGTATTGAGAGCAGTTTAATTGTTATTATGTTTGTATGCGAGCTTTTTCAAAATAAAAGGTCACACTTGGAGAGAAATAATATGTCACATCAAATACGGAATTATGCTGGGCCGTTATTATGCCGCAAAAAAAATTCACTTTTCCCCATAATTTTCTTAATAATAATGGGAAAAAGTGCAAGTGCAAATTGAGATAATGACTGATGACTTGTCGAACAAGCAAGATTTTGAAATTTCAGTTCCTAAATGAGTTACCAGCTGCTGAGCAACCTTCAGTTTCGAGCAGCATCAAGCTGTTGACAGAAGGAGAGGGCGGTCCTTGGGGGTCCTGGGAAAATTTACTCATGTTTACCAAATACGAAGGTGAGTGCTAATAGTCTGAGAGCTTAAGAAATGTCTAGAGGAGTTGGTATATGGATTTGAAATTCGCACTGGAGACGAGACACTCTCACTTACTACTGTATGCATGTTAAAAACGATAAAAGGTTAAACCAAAGTTACTCAAATGGCATTCAGAAGAAGTAGAACGATGGGAAAGAATATCAGGTGAGGCTTTATTTTAGCTTTGTAAGATAGATTATAAAACGAACTCATCTACAGAACTCCATATTAACTCGACGAAAAAACACAGCCAGTCAAATATCAACTGCATGACAAGGATGCTGCGAATATATCTAGATCGATCTAGAGAAGCTAGAATCGAAGTTCTCTTTTGATGTTATTTTGTTTGTCAGCGGGAAATCAGAATGTCTCATTCGTATTATCCTTCAGCAGAATATAAAGAGTGAAAAAGGTATTTAGGAAACCTGCTTGTAATAGGTCAACTCCTTTGCTTTTCTCTCCCCCACCGACACATGCACAGGTTTCAAACACAGAACAGTGTTGACGCTAAATGATGACAGACGAGCCTGTTTTTTTGAGGAACCCTTGTGACGTCACGACCTTAGCTGGAGGATTGCTGTCATCGGAAGAACATGGCTGACGGCAAGCGAGTGCTCTTGGAATGCTCTGGTGAACAAGTTTTCACGCACAGAGAATTCTTCATTTGGTTGGAGTGATCTTTGGAAATACGAAAGCGCTCGGTAGAAGCCATATCAGCGTTCGATCTGTTTCATGGTATGAAGTTCAGGGATTAAATTAAATTCTAAAAAGATGAACGAAACAGGCTCTCGACCTGGTACCGGAATGACTTCACCACGACATCCTACGCACCAAGCTGTAATGGCTAGATTACGCCAACGTTTCAGCCAGTACAGAAAGCGTCATCATGATTGCCAAAATAAATATGCGCAGTCGTTGCCAGCTGTCCAGGACTTGGAGAGACAAGAGGCATCGAATTTGCACAAGCGTGCTCTAGAATGCCGCAATAGAATGATGAATATGAACGGGAAGGCATCAAAACAAAATGACGGCGAAGGCAAAGTAGAACAGCAACAGCAAACGCCAAATGGGCTCGAAAAGTCGACGAACGCTATCTTTCAGATACGCGAGGTATGTTTTCTTTGTTGCACGAAATGCGAAAGGATTTTTTGTGTAGAATCGATTTCAACAGACGTTTTGATCGACGTTTATTATAATCTGTTGTTAACGGTACCCAATTGTTTAGTTTATGCACAGGCGGTTTCGCGTAAAACACGTGTGACTTTCCATATCTTGAACTGACTTATTTTTCTCTCATCTTGCCAGCAGCAAATCTTGAAAAAGAGGAAACACGAGCAGAATATGAACAGTTCACAGAATTCGTACGTACCATCGAATGACGACAACCTTGCAGGGGAGTGTGCCAAGTTTCAGAGACAGGATGGTAGTTTACTTCTACAGACGCAATCAGGAGAAGGCCCTAACGCAGTCGTTTCGGTTAAGCAGCCGCATCAGGCCGATCATACCTCGACGCAAGTGCATCAGTCTCCTTTTCATTTGGGTAGTAATTCGTTCGTCCACGATGGCTCTAGAAAACCGACCACAATCGGCTCAGAGACTTACCCTAGTAGAGGTCAGGGATTGTTATCCTCTTCGTTTGCAACTCCAGATTTTAAGCAGGAGAAAGCTGTAATTGGTTCTTGCGATGAACCCACACATTCTAATAATGGTTCAGGGGCAGCAGGTGAAGAGTACATTCGACAAGAACTTATCCATTTCGAGAACGTTATCAAACGCTTTAACGAAGATAGTGCACCTGCGACTTCACAGCCAATTTATCATCAAACCGCTACTGATAGAGCTTCTATGCCTAGTGTTGATGACAATAGAAATCAGGTGCCAGAAACTCAACAAGGAAGTCACCATCCACAATCTCTTCAGCTGAAAGAGATTGCCCGAAAGTCACAACTTGCTCATGCTCAGCAAGTCATGCCATTCATGGACAGCCAAGATAGATCAAACCCACAATATCAACAACAGCATACAACGCAGTATACCTTAGGCCCAGCAGGCCAGGAGCCACCCAACTTGCAACATCCTTACTCATCTGGCAAGTATCCTGAAGGTATGTCAGTGATTTCAAATGACCAACAACAAATGCTCCAAGACCAAAACCACCATAGGCAATTTGAATCTGTGCAGTATCAAAGAGTTCTCTCATCACAGTCACAGTTGATGCAACAACAGCAGCGACACCACCACCACCAACAACAACCACCTTTTTATGGCTTTTCTCAGGAAAGTTTGTCATCTTCAAAACTAACCCACATGCCATCACAACTTCAACAGCTATATTCTCAGAGATTTCCCAGTCAGCCTGTTCTGCCTACATCACAGGGAACAGGATTAGTTAGACCAATGCCTTCTCATGATTTAGCAAGGTACCCCATACCTAGGTCACAAACACAATATCAGCGTCAAAGCTCAATGCCACCTTTACAGGGTCAAGCATTCCAAAACTCTGATTCACCATACCAACAACAAGGAAGTGGCTTCCAAGGGGACATGCCTGGCTTTGCAAATGCTGTAGACCTAACAAGTACTTACCATTATCAAAGGCGGAACTCTTTTCCAATTTATTATCGCAGTAATGGCCAACCTTTAGAAAATTTTGCACGTGGTATGCGCCACAATTTGGGATCTAGTCAAGCCAGTCTTCTGAGAGGTGTTTTGCAAAATCCTTCGCGAAATACTCAAGGTGACAGAGACACCTTCTTAACTAATCCTAACATGATTTTGCCTTCGTCTACTACTATGCAAACAGCACCTCTGTTAACAGGAAGGCCCCCATCAGCAAATGGCAATTTAAACTCTGGTGTTGCTAGGTCACAGAATTCCTCCATTGTGTATAGAGGCAAAGGCCCTCACCAGCAACAGTCTATATCGGTTTTGCCACATGGAGATGAATTTCAAACTTCAAATAATACAAGAAAAGTCACTTCTGAAAGCAGTTATTCTGTTTCAAGTGGAACGTCTGTCCCAGTAGCAAGCGGTGATACACATTTTAGTGCACATTCACCTCTCAGTGCACTGGATAAAGCACCCTCATTTACCTCTCTTTTGGAACAGTCTGCTATTAATCAAGGGAATTTAGAAACCACATACACTGGATCAATACCTAACCTGGATTTGCTTGGAGAGCTTTTAGGTCAGTGATGGTAATAGCAGCAATTTGCCATGAAGATTTGTTCATGTTATTGCTTGTTTTATGTTCTAAACACCTATAAGCAATAAGTTATTTTATTTTCACTCTGTCATGTTGTGGGAAGTTTTAAAACCCAATCAAAATTCTTGTTGGGGTTTTATATACACTTTCATATTTTCAACCAGGGTAGGGAAAACCCTGATCACCTAGGGAAAGTAATTTAAATGCTCTTGGGAAAGTGAAAATGGAAGTTTGGTGGTCCAGTGGGCAAGTGAAATTAGCCTCAGTAGTCTTGCCAGTGATAATTTCAATTAACTTATGACTGCAAGATGGGCAAAACAATGAGATGAAAGCATGGATAAATTTGGAATCCAAGTATACTTTGCTCGTGTTTGTTGCACACCTATTGGGCAAGTAGTATTTTAGTGACGGCGACTGAAAACTGTAATGTGGCAAGTGGGTTTCAATTTTTTTCCTGTCCTGGAAATCATGTACAGAGCTCAACTACTAAGGAAGAAAATACAAGCAAGTAAAGCACTGGTACCAGATATACAAACTTCACCTGCAGTTTACCATTTAAGATATTAGGTGATCCCTTTTTAGCTCACTTCCTTTACTTTTGCTCTTAATTTTAGGGGGAATAATCTAAATTTTGGTATTATCATGTTTCAATCCAATTTCAATTTTTCTACAAATTTAGTCAAGCACTACCTAGAAGTAATCTTATGTAGGGCCAAATTTACCAAAAAGAATGCAAAATGTTGCTCAATAGCCCTGTTTTGTTTCACAATAATTGCTATATCCATGTTATCTTATCTCTGTTGTGGAAAACTGATGCAATATCACGTAACACAAAGCTTCTACAGTGCAGTCTCCAAACTTCTTTACCTTCAAAACATTTTGGGTGACTGTTAGTTGATATCTACATGTAACGGCAGCAAGATTGAAAAACGAAAATGGAACATGAGAAAATTTTGAGCACAGACAATCTTGTGGTGGCTTACAAAAGTGTGGGTAAAAAATGTGAATTAAAGGAAAACTGTCAATTTACCATATTGCCCCATTATATTCTGCACTCTTTTTTAGCACTCTTATCAAAGCCATAATTCAGAAGTTAGTTACACACAAGTAGCTGTCAATTTCTATTGTCTGTCTTCCATTTAACTGCTCTATTCACTGTTGCTCATTACACATGTCGCTGTTTCTTTCTCGAAAGGTTCCATAGTGTAGTTTTTATAGGGGTTTCATTAAGGACCGGGCACTAGGCAAGGAAACTATTATGAGGAAGATTTTACCCACCTAGTTTGACTATCTTGTTTTGTAGTTTTTGATTTTCCTATGATGACTTGTTTTGTAGTTTTTAATTTTCCTATGATGACTTCACAAAAGCAATAATCATTGCAAACAATATTGTGGTGCAGTCCAACTACTGCTACATATATCTCACCATGTCATCTCAGTCTGTATTGTACAGGGAAATGGAATAATAACTTTAGGTCTTTAAGATACTTTCAAGTTGGTCACCATCATATACAAGGTTGGTTGGTGACTTTTGTAGTATGTATTTTTGCATTTCAATTATTAGCAAAAACAATGGTGGCATTCAGATTTGGTGCCGAGCACTGTGCCCGAGAACGATGCTTGATGGGCGCTAATGTGAACACACCTTTTTTTCAAGTACCCACGCCAGAATTCACACCGTGCCCGAGTACAAGGTCCCTTGTACCCGGGCACTGAACTGGGCATTGATTCCCTGTGTGCACACGTTTTTGGTAGTTTTCTTGCACTTTACCCTTTATTGTGGGTACGCAAAGCAGTGGTTTGTGGGTACAAACCACTGCTTTGCGTACCCACAATGCCTTGGTATGCTTAAATGCAGTGGGTACGGGCTTAGTTTGTTGACGGTGAACATATCAACATATCGGGTACCCAGTGTCTGAACACAGCACCATTTTGTGCCGGTACCTGGGCACTAGTGCTTGGGCACTAAGTGTGAACATGGCCAATGTCACATACATTTATCCATGTCAAAAATATCTATATATAGTGTTGCTAAAGAACTGGAATTACTGAAAAAAAAGGTTCAAGTTGAAATGGAAATACTTGTAAGTTGTATGGAAATTAACAAATCACAAGTAACCACATAAAGACAAAATACAAGATATGAAAGCATAAAGTAGCAAAGTTTATTGAACATGCCCCAGTTCTGGTTCTTTTTTGCATACGAGGTGTATAGTTTAGTAGAAAAGAGCACATTCTTGTCCCCAGACGCTGTGTTCCTTTTGGTGAGCACCATGAATTGCGACCTCAGGGAGGGTTCAATTTTTCTAGGCATGGGGAAATCAGATTCGTCAGATCTGAATTGTGAATTTTCGATGTTGGACCTTCCCAGAGGTTGCGATTCTTGGTACTGTCCAAAAGGAGTGCGGCCTCTGGGGACCAGAATGCAGACAGCAATACTATGTCAGTGATATCTTGTGCACTTCTGAAAATACATGGGAAAATGAAGTAACCACCTAAGTGAAATTGTGTTTCCTCAACATCACTTCAAGTTATTCAGTCCCAACCTTCATACAAGTTGGAATTAAAACAAAGAGATAAGTTAGAAATAAAACAGTCCTTGGGAGTAAGAGTCAACAAATCAAACTAAATATTTAACAAATTATTAACTTCTCAAGTGCAATCTTTTTATGATCTACACCACAGAATATAGCAGCTGTTTGCTTGCCATTGCATCTGAGTGTACATTAGTTTTTTTTATCGGTGCAGAGCTGGAAATTATAGAAGCATGGTTCCCTTAATGTTGGGACTTGTTTTTTGAACGCTGAGGAAGGACTCCTGAGGTCTGACTTCCAACTCGGGACTTCCAACATCTGAGTCCTGACTCCTGATCTCTAAGTTCTGATCTTCCATTTTTAAAATTTAAAAGATTGATTTTTGATGTGCAACTTGACCAAATCAGTATCAAATTATTTTTCGTGTTGGAATACAATATTGCTGCTGTTATATTCTTAACCAAATCAGACTTCATGGTTCAGGCCAGATGTCGATATTTGTATCATTTTCTTTGGGTAAATTAGTGTTGAGCTGTTGTGTCTCGGGTCAAATTCTTGTTTACTGAGTTGGAAGAATGATAAATCAAGAATATAAATGGAACGTTGTCTTCATTTGTGAACATGTTTCTAAATTGGAAACAATAAGATGTCAATAAGGTGTAAACTTTAATGTTTGTATAATTAATTAATTTCAATTAATTGATTAGGCTTGCAGTGAGTGCTGGGATGGGGTAGGTACTTGCTAACATCTCATAAAATGGGTAGTGCATGTACCTATGTTACTTCTCAGATCACGTCAAAAAGCTATATATTTGTTACAGACAGCCTCTTGCTCTCCTTGTGGTACTAATTTCCCGTTAGAACAAACCCAGTATTTGCTCTAAATGCATGTGCCGATTACTGAGTGGTAGTGTGAACTACATATACAAGATCACAAACTAACTTCGAGCACTTTTCCTTGTTGTAGAACCATATAACCATACAAGTCATATATACATACATGCGTTCTAGCATCGTTAGTGTGATACAAGAATGCGTGCGTGTCATTTGGCATTAGACCTAACTTATTCAAGAAATATAATATGTTTTTTTTTTAAACTACCATAGTGCATTTATCTCATCCTTTAACTATCTCTATCAAAGAGACTAAAATGTTCATACAGGCAGACGGAACTTTCCCGAGTAAGTAGCATTAAAACTTGTCAAATTGTACAACAAAACCAGGAAACTGCTCAAATATTGCACCAGACTTGGTGGCACCTACTGAAAGCATGTTATCTGGCAGTCTCTGAGGGGTCTCTTTCACCAATGAAGGAAATAATCTTGGTCAAGTAGTGTTGTTTACCTTCAATACCTTTCTGACATTAAAACGCTTCTCAGTTAAATTTTCAAAATCGACATCATTGTGTATTTTTAAATTTAAGTTTTATTGTTAACGCCAAAGATGGCAACAGAATGTGCTGCTTTGTGACAATTTGATAATTAGATTAGTTCTTGTTTATTGGTCCAAAGAAAATTTAGGTTTTTAATAAAGCAAATCGTTCCTCTTCCATTTGTTTATCCGACATTCAACTTTATTACTTTTATCTCCAGCTGTGAAAAGGATACAAGCACATCCTCTGGGTGTTTTCAACAAAACAAAAGCATTAGGTTACATATTTTTGAGAGGAAAACAAAAGTATCAAATTACAAACGTTATCATGATGAGGAATTGTCATGTTCATTATTCAATTTAAAATGAGCAGAAATCAATGTGAAACACTACCGGTAACACTACAGTAAAATTTGAGCGTTGTCTTGACAAACAGAATGAATTTGTAAGTTATTCTTGGACTGTGAATGAAAATAAACTCAGAGAACATACACACTGCTAAGTCTACGTCTCATCAAAATCCGTAGCTAACTAGGAGTGAATGGCATCGGTTATACAGGAACTGTGTTATGAGTTCTGCGTCAGAAATATACATACTACACTCTGCACTATCTGAGATTGTCTCACTAGTTTAACATGTACAGCTTGTACATCCACTAGAAGCTCTTTAGATATGTGTGCATTATTTTTGTACTGGTAAAAAAATTGGACAAGGTTAAGGACATTCACTCCAAAATGATCTTACATGCAGATTTTTCTAAAAGCTTGCCATGTAACAAGGTAACAGTCAACTTTTGCCAGAAAAGACATGGGGGTCACAATGGGGGGTCGCAAGCTCAGTCTTGAGATAAGGCACATTCAACAAAGAATAGGTGTTTGTAAAAGTTTGATTATGTTTAGGTGGGTTGACAGCTATCACCAATAAAATAAGCTTAGCAAAATTTAGCTTGGGTAAACATAATTAAGTCAGTGCAAGTATTTGCAACTGATGTTATTTCTTGCAGTAGAAGAGACCTTTTAAAAGAAGGTATATTAGTCTTGCCCATTCACACTTGAAGAAATCTTTGGTACTATGAGAGCTGAAAAGGTGAAAAATTTGCACTTTGCACACACATTTTTTTGTTGTTTTATGTGTAAGTGCCACTGTGATCAAATTTTCAATACTCATACAATAGGTCTTTTCCAGATACATTACGAACAAGACTCATTTTTTTTTGGACCTTTATTTTTTAGAATTTAGGGCTGCCACTAATATTCCTTGTTCCAAGTCTTGGTTGAGAATTGGAGAAAATGATGTCATATTCTTAAAAATACCGCAGGGGTTGAAATTTTATTCTCAAACTGATTTAAAATTATTCATCCAGCTCATACCCAACCAGAGCAATGTATTATTGTCAGGTGGATGGGTTTAGAAACCCAATGAAAAACGAGTTGAAAACAGCCGTGTTTGAAACGATTTCAAACACGGATGCAAATTTTCTTAATTTGCATATTGATAAAGCAAGAAAAACACAGCACATGACAATAAGCAACTTTATTTAATAACACATTTTACAATATAAACTAAATTGTTTACTTTCCACGTTAAATGTTGCGGTACAGTCACTTAACTCTCCAAAAAAGACTGAGTAATTCTTTTTCTAAGTTTAAATTATCGCTAAAATTATGGTGGCGACCTCGTCTTTCAGTTCGCTTTCAACCATGCTGTACACTTCTGACCTAAAGTGTCAGTGACGATTGAAATTCCCAGTGCTAAGGCATACTAACTTACTATCTACCCCTGCATTTAACAGACTAGACACACACGTTCACTACCTCGGAATAGCGCTAGCCACACACTTTTTCTCTTCTTCGCAAGTTTTAGGAGGTCTAAATCTGCACTCTGCCAGTTACTTTGCGAAGCAAGGTATTAGCTCAGAACTGACAAACAGCTAGGTAACAATGTGACATTCATGATTATATTCAAAAATTGTCAGGGCAGCAATTAGGTGTTAGAATCACATTTTCACGTATTTGAATTCAAAAAACTTATTCAAATGATAATTTAAACTAATTTTCTTTTGTTGGAGAAGTAATTTAAAAAACTTGTGCTTTGTGTTTCATCGGGGTTTCCAAAGAATGAAAACAATAAAAGTTTCAGTTTTCTCGTGTTTGGAAACCCCAATGAAACATGAAGCACTCGCTTTTGAAATACTGCATAACGCGCAGCAGTTTGCATAAAGAAAAACAAAAACTTTCGCCTATATAATAGTGCAATTTTTTACATTTGTTATTATAATTTCAACGTGTGTGGTATTTTTGTGAATATGATGTCATTTTCTCCAATTCTCAATCAAAACTTGGAACAAGGAAACTTAATCGCTGTCGTAAATTCTTGGAAATAAAGGTCCAAAAACCAAAAGTTCTAACGTTCGTAACAGATTGAAATTTGGCAAGATATCTAAGAAAGACCAATTGTGTCTGAATGTAAATAAAGGGATAGCAAGACTTTCATCATAGTGGCATTTTACTGTAGTATGGGAAATTCAGTAAAGGATATGATCAATGAAAAGAAAAGAGGGGGCCACTGACCATTTGAGAGAGTCAAATGCAGGTGAAGTTAAAGCCACTGGTACCAAGCCCTATACTTGCACGCATGTTAGATGTATGACATGGCATGACATTTGCAACTTGAATTCCGTACACAGTAAGGATTCACAGACGCATTAGGTACATGAACAGTTAAAACAAATGACCATGACAGTGTTTGAATTTATGATCTCAATTAATTAGCATAGACTTTTGCAATTTTACTCCTCAGTTTTAGCTTTCATTAAGAATATATATTAAATAACAATATCACAACATGTTTGACCACATTACCAGAAAGACTCTGCTATTTTTCATATTTTTAGCTCTTTTCTTGCTGTTTGGAAATGTGGTATAACACTGTCAGTTAATTGTGTTTCATATCATGTCATATCAATTACATGGAAAACCATCTTCTACTTGGTAAATGGACCATAGACATGATACCATAAGAATAATGTTCAAAATGCAGATGGAACCCCAAGTTGCAGGTAAATGGGCATTTTTGGGGGTTTCATGAACGTTTTCACAAGGGAGGCAACTAGTGTTCACAGGTGGGCACAACTATTAGAACTGGACATCTTCAGAAGATTACCATTACATTAGATGGTCAAACTAGGAGGCAAAAATTGTCCTTGCACCCCTCAGTTTGCCCGGTGGCTTAGTTTTGAACTGTATGAGTAGACTGTGGTAAATGTGGTTGATAAGAAGTGTTTCACACATTTCAATCAGCTCCCATGAAGTAACATTTCAATCTGTGAAGTTGGCAAATCATTTCTGACATTTCACAACTTGTCAATTTGCATTATATGGAAATGTCAAGTCAATTTCTCAAGATTCCGAAATTTGCATTTTACTGTGTCAGTTTTAAACATGGTCAACGCTCTCGTCAATCATACCTCCAAATCATTGAGCATTTAAGACTGAGCTCTCACTAATTACAACCTGATTAGTGAATAATGACTTGGTTTATTGATTATTATAGCATTAGTAGGTGTATTATATTTAGCAGATTAACAAATAATTATATTACCGGTACATTTAGAAAATTAGCAATGAGTAATAAAGCATTTTTTTTATTTGATGTTGTAAAACCAAAGCACAGGTTGTCATGTTGTGAGAATGCATAGTAAGATGTGTTTGAGTCAGTGGCAATTGGTTTTGGTTTTACTTCTGAATGGTTGTAGAAGAAGTGAGGTTAGGTTTTTAAAATCATTCGCTACACATAGTGAAATGAAAGCAAGTGTGAATAATACTTTAAATGTTACAGTGATGTTCTTAATTTAGAACTCAAAGTAAGTGCTAGTACTTGTAGATACTTTTGTTAAGTACCCAATAGCCAGTTGGTGGCCTGTGCATACATAATACATACTGTAAAACAAAGTGCATCAAACATAAGCAAATTATTTACAGTTTAAAGTAACCTTTTTGTATATCAGTGTACTCTTATTTTTTTCCGACAGCTGTTAGAGTATTTAGGTCATTGATCTAGTAAAAAAAAATTTAACTTATAGAATAGGAGGAAAAATTATCTGCCTGGGATACTGGTGATAATTGTCACTTAACTTACACTGCAATTTTATGAGGTCGTACAGTATGATTATAGTTAAAGACTGTTTTAGCTTTTGTTCAACTAGGGTTTTCTTGTTTTACTTATTTTGGGCATTGACATTTCCACAGTATTTATCAAATTGTCCTGTGAACCACATTGGCTGAAGTTGTTCTACCAATAAATATATGTTAAAGTATTCCGAAATTAATCCTCCTTTGGTTGCTTACCTTGTAACCACCTTGTAACCAGCTGAAAATGTTTGGTTTGCCAGGCGGGCAAGATGGAGCTATCTTGCTCGCTCAGGACTACCCACCGCATTGTGCAAGAAAAATTTCTCTGAAAGCCATGTAATAAATCCTTTATTGACCAAGTTTGTTCGGTCAAGATGGCTGAATATTTACTTTCTTTTTTTGCGAGTAAAAAACTCTGTCTCGGTCCATAAACTCGCAAAAAAAATAACTTGGCCAATGTCCAGCCATTTTGACCTCACACTTGGTCAATAACCCATGCATATTGTAAAAAGAAATATCACAGCTGAATTAAACAAAACGTTCTGCTCACAGTAGTCAATCTAGTGTGATCTGCTCAGCAAAATTTTGAATTTTTGAATCTTGAATAATTATTTTATCCAGTCCATGAGGAATACCCTGCCCCTTCCGACTTCCCTACCCCCAAAAATATCTTTTCATAGTTTGAGCTGATACCAATTTATTTTTAATTTTATTTTCATAAATTTAATTTTACATATTTTTCTCATTATTATTATTCAATGTTCTGGAATGTTCCATGTTCCTGGTTTTATTGACGGTCCCCCTAAAGGAACACACCCTAAGTTTTATTGTATGTGGGATAACGATCTGCACATGATGAATAGATTATAGCCTTTTTAAATAATGAAGTAACTGTATTGGACACAACATTTTGCAGGAAAAATTGTGACCCTGCAAGCACAGTCTTCTGTTATGGTACAAATGCTTTGGCAAATTCATTTTCAGATTGAGAACACTTGTAACAAATATTGACTAGTGACCCTGCAAGACAGCCCGTTGCTAAGTGTCTCTCTTTACAGCACCTTAGGACACTGAATTTTCATTCGTTCAAATGATCTCAAATCTCATTAAAACTCTCCAGGATGCAAAAAAGTCTTTATTCCGTAAATTACATATGCATTTAAAGTGCCCCTGTGATCAAAAAAATCACTTCCTTTTTTCTTGAGATTTTGAAAGTGTGTCTGCTTAATACTTGACTAGCAAAATTTTGACCTTTGATTTTTATCCAAAAGCTGTTTACTTTGAGAGTAAATTTTGGATTTCACGATCCGCCATTACTCACGTTCAAACCTGACCGATTGGACCTCAGAGGGTTGGATCCG
>Ga0126343_10000815_pt1 | contig 13165 bp, 7 predicted proteins | sample Cyp2metagenome_FD_92531 | JGI IMG/M metagenome (GOLD analysis project Ga0126343, IMG submission 92531) | Coral microbial communities from Lord Howe Island, Old Settlement Bay, Australia - Cyphastrea 2 metagenome | ecosystem: Host-associated > Invertebrates > Cnidaria > Coral ... | reverse complement strand
GTAGCTCAGTCGGCAGAGTAACGGTAGATCTAATCCGGAGGTCGTGGGTTCGATTCCCACCGAGGTCAAAAGATTTTTCTTTACCTCGTGTGGTTCCCTGATTCCCTTTACTAGGGCTAACGCTCAGTGGATTATTCATGGGTTCAAGTAGCACTTTAATTTACACTTCAGAGTTAATTCTCTGTTTCACCACTTCTCACCATAGACTAGCCACGCGTGGTGGAGGAAATTTTGCTCTGAGCTTTTCACTTAACATTTTGAGCATTTTTGTGAATATCTCAGGCGCCATTGGGCCGACCACTCTGATCTGGGTATAATTGGGGAGATCGTTTCCTCCTGAAGAAACTGAGCATAGATGATGCCAATTTTAGTCAAAGTTGATGACGTCAGAACTGGAAGAAAGGCCAATGCTCGTCCCAGCCGCTTCCGATTTGCACACGTCAGGGGTCAATGGGTTAAAACTGTGGAACTTCAATGGTTTTGGTCTCGTTATTCGTGACGTCATAATCTCGCTGAAAACGAATATTCTAACCAGGCAAGATTTGTAAACTCAAACTTAACTAAAAGCAAACCAAACATCAAAGCGGCAATGGGAAACATAGAAACTGATAAATAAATAAGCAAAAGACTTTCGCAGCGAACACAGATTCTCTAACTGAAGCTAATTCACTTTTTTCCGAAGGTGTAGCTGTTCTAAAGCCTACGCGTCAATCCTTACCATATTGGTTTCACTCAGTTCTCCAAAGGACAGGATGAGTAAATCCATTTGGACATCTAGTGTTCTAACTGCAGTACAATGACAATAGTGTGCGGGTTTCATTGAATATAATTAACTATAATTTACTTTCCACTTTCTGTTTTCATTTCCATCTTAAGTTGGCATTTTTTCATTTTTCATGTTGTTGTGCCCGGGTGAAAGGACAAAATGCCTTAGCTTCTTCCCTGTTTTAGTTCTTACCACATACAAATTCTTAAAACGCGACTCGAACGATTGTACGGGACACTGCTATAAATTGTTAGAGATATTGTGCACTTTTTAATACGGAGTTTTTAAGCTGTTGAAGATCTAACACTTACCGTCATAAAAGGGTCTAATTCGCTTATCATAGGTTTTGAACACTGCATCTAACAGGCGTGACATGTCTTTTCCGGCTAAAGTCTCGTTCATGTAAATGTTTTTAAGAGCTGACAAATCGGATTCTTCACCAGCCGAAGTCTTCACATCCCTGGCCAGAAGCAAAAAACGAAAATGTCATAGATGCAACAGATGTTATTTTCTTGTTTTGTTTTCGTTATTTGCTGCTGATTAAAAACTTTATGCTTACCAGGTAATATCTCAGTAAGAATGACGGATCGGGTCATCTCAGAAAAACGCCTCAAACCAAGAGCTAAGACAATTTCTAGGAGAATTGCAGACTATCTGGAAGACGTGCACACTTCCGTTATTTCTCCCCAACGAAAACCATGTTTAAATTGGCTTGTCTAATCTTTTTTGGGGGGGATGGAAACCCTCCCAGACCAATGCTCATTGTTCAGTGAAAGGTAAGAGAGAAAAAAAATAGTGGCCTTTGGAACCTCGAGGTTCCTTTAGTTGCTGGTTGTCCATTAACTTTCCGCACACTTGGATTGTCTACTCTTGAGTCTCGCAGGAGGAAAGACAAACTCACTGGATTAGTTTCTGATATGTAATTTCCTCTGGTCTGACCAAATCTTAAGCAATTAGGGTCCTATGCAAAGCAGAAACTTGCCAGCAATGGAGAGGCCCGATTCATGACCGTGCACATATTATAGAGAAAACAAAAAGTCGAATCACAGAAACAAATGAGCAGATACATACGAGATTTCCACAGCATCTGCCACTGACACGTTTCCAAGAATTATTCGAGTCAGGTTAGAGTGTGGGTGGATACTTCGAACAGTTTTCCTGTAAAAAGGATTGTATACAACATTATTTGCCGACTTACCGATGCAAGATGGTAAGGAGATAATCATTCCTATTATTTTTTGTTGCTGTTACTGTTGTGGTGATATGTTGCTGCACTCAGACCTTTGAGAACAACTATGACTGTCATATTTTCATAATATTCCACATCTAACCTTTCCATTGTTAATATAGCAAAAGCACGACGTATAGCTGCAAGGTTTCATAAAATTTCTGATGGCTTGTTACACAGAATTGTGTTTAGCAAACTGTAGTAAATGGAAAGCCTTCACAAAATGCTAGTCGCTCATCAAGGGGCTCGAGTGTGCGTTACAGGTACATCGTTACCAGATTTGATTTTGAGCACGTTATTCAGTATAGCTCTCAAGTTTTCTTCATTGCACTTAAATTTAAAGCTACACTTACAAAATTGTATACAAATTATATTGCAAACTGGAATGTGAAAACTAAAACCTTACAATTATGTGTTAGGTTTGATTATGAAATTCTTGTTACCTGTTCATAAAATGTACATCATGTTCGGCGGGTTTGGTTTCGTTCTTCTTCTTGGTATCCGTTAAGGACCTCGAGAAAATAAAAGAAGTGTTTATACTGTTACTGCAAGCAGTTGACAGAACACATCACTTGATGTCAATCAATCATCTTGCCTCCCAAATTCTTCCTTAAATGACCTATTTTTGTTCGGTCCATTGCAATAATTGTTAGATATTCTAGCTTCTGTAGAACACTGATTAAGTGGTACGTTTTAGATATGTTCAGGATTGAACGCTAATGAAATTCAAATTCCTCATGGTAAGCATGACAAACTCCCCATTGATAAAAAGTCACCAAAGGTAACACAGTTCTGTCAAATATGAAGCAATAAGAAAATGCCAAATAACCCTGCCAAATATGAAGTACTTATTAAACATTACCTGTTTTCAGTCATGGAACAAAACGGTGAAAAAAAAATATTTGTGATTTTATACCGTTCTTGTCACATTGCTTTATTAGCGTCTTTGTGCTCTCAATTATTGCAACAAACAAAAGCTTTCAGAAGTGCACGAGAGAAAGATTAAAACTGCAAAGTCCGGACGTTTTTGTTCAAGTTGAAATTGTTTTCGTTTGTTCACAGTATAACAGTATCTTGCCTAAATCAACACACGCCGGGCTATACTTCTACGGAGAATATTGCTAAGTTTAGAGTATACAGGTCTATACAGGCACGCGGATGAAAACTTACTCGAGTATGTCATACAGATTGAACTTTTAGAACGAAAATATATTATTCCTATCAAAACTTTTAACCTGAGAACATTATCCCTGAGCAATCGATGCTTAGAAGTGGCACTGGATGAAATCATAGTATTTACCTGCTCTCTGAAACAGATTTCCACAAGTGGATCTGGCAAAGAATTAAGACAATGATTTGCTGACTGTACCACATCTTGGAAGGTAGAAGATTAATTTAAGGCTAGAGCAGCAGCTAAATTGGATATAAAAGAAATAAACACCGTTAATGAGTCTACCAGGATTCCTACATACACTTCATAACCTTCGAGACTCAAGAATTCTCTTAATCTACTTTTCTTCTCACTATGTCAACGCACAGAGCTGCGCAGAATTCGAAGTGAAAAGAGTTGAGCATTTTCTCATCACATCGGAGACAAACGCTGTGGATCAGTGAATCATTTCTTGTACCAATTTTGAACAAATGGATACAGAAGGGTGATTTAGTGTTGATAGGTTGGACCTGCGCCTTGTAAAGTTGTTGGACCTACCTCAGTCTTGTGAAGCTGTCAGTCCTGCACGTACCATCATACGTCTCGTCAGGCTTAAAAGCCTGGCTAGACCTATAAGCAGCACTACAGCTAACAATTACGCCTTTTCATTTAGACGCTAACCTATTTTCGAAACACAGTACTTAGTTTGTTTTAATGTGTGACTGGTAATTTGTTTCGTACAACTGAGACAAAAAACACGGGCCAAAAAAGAAACCTATGGTGGCAAACAGGTTATAATAAAGGATGAGTAGCTGAGGCACAACATCTACGCTTGAAAAACATTCGAATGACAGATGTTCGAACTTCAACTGAGTATCGGCTCCATTCTAAGATTGTTTCTTGTCCTGTTTCCGAAATAAAGAAATATTGTTTATGTGTTGTTATTTTTCCCCGCACATCTTATCAGAAATCCATATAATCACTGAGAAAATACACACGGCACCCTGCTCGTAAATGTGCGATTTTTCAGTTACGCACTGAATTCACGCTGTATGTGGTCAGTAATTAAATGAGTTTGAGACGTGAGGTTTTACTCGGATAAGGTCTCAGAAATGGGAAGTTAACTCAAACAAGCCCTTCCTCATTGAGTGTTAATTAATCAACAAGGTGTACATTGAAAGTGTGCCAGGGGTATGAGTCAGATTGCACAACTGATGATTCGTAGTTTCCTTAAAACCATTTGTCAGGTTTTTCTTTTATAAAATGCTAACCAGTATCAAAGCTTAAATTATCAAAATGTGTGTGTTGAAATTATTCATAGAACACATTGCCATCATGCCAGTGACGTTACACAATGAAATTGCCATTTCCCTGACCCTTTATCAGAGTTCAGTTAATTTCACTGTTCTTGGCGATTCCTCAAATGGACATATACCCATGCGATAAATATGATTCATGTTTATAGGAAACATATACTATAAAAGGTTCTTATTGGCAAAAGATAAGATGACACAAAAGAATTTGGTATAGGTAAGGTGAAATAAAGGTCAATAAAGGACACGACTTATCTGGATTGAACTGGTCTGTTTAAAGATGAGAAGAGAGACACTCGATACAGAGTGGTAAAAAATTATGTTCATTTTCAATAAATCACAGTCAAGTGCTCTTTGCTATTTCCTTTTTTGCTATGTTTTTTGTTTTGTCACAAAACCTTAATTTGTCATCGCCAATTAACAATGCCACATTGATACCTGCAATAACAAATATGCAATTTATGATACTTTAGTTAGGTTATGATTCACTATTGTATAAAACTCTCAGGTTAAATTTGGGTTAGCATATGTTGTCATTCCTTTTAAGCTCATCACTCTCTCTTGATAGGCATCATCACGGCCTTTCCAGCGACGGCTCACAGAACCATACATGTTGTTCACAAATGAAGTTGCAATTACAACATGTCCGGTTCTGTGAGCTTAAATAAATTATTACACATGAAAGAATTAATTCGCAAGCTTTGAAGTAGCTTTCATGAGCAAATCCCCGCGCTTTTAGGCTTTTTTAGATTATATATGGGTCTCCACATCTCTGATTACAGTGAAAGACGTTTCGGGGCAGCAAAGTTCAATTCGAATCCCCCTTGCATTGCCCTTTCGTGGATATCGTGGAATAACCACTTGAACCTGCTCAAATAAAGTCATATAAGCCGATGTTGCAAAGTTGCATTTCGCCAGTCTTTTGCACGACTTACACTAAAGTATTTGCCACATCCTACGGAATCTCTTTAAACAGCGCAAGTTATCTTGCCTAACATCCAGGCGCTAACAAGGAACAATTACTTACGGTCTTGTTGTGCCTCACCACAAACAGTGAGCATGAGGAATATAATACTGGCAAAATCCAATCAACAAGATGACACTGTTCTATTGGGTTTATGGCCAAGCACAACATCTGAGATAGTTCAGACACTTGCCTCGTCGCCTCATACGTAGCACTTAAGAAAACATGTCTTTCAAATAAATTCGTGCCCGCCCAGTAATAAGTATGCTTCTTGCTTTATCACTGTTTACAATACGGCATACGTGTTACCTACAGCCGCCGTATCGCGGTAACAATCGTTTCGGAAAAGCCGGTATTCAAAATGATGACCTGTCTTATCGCTAAGACAATCAACCATGAATGCACCGTTATTTTCACTTTCACGATCTGTTTTTTCAAGGCGTAGAGGAATCTGGCAAAAGTCTAAGACAAACTCACATTACGAGGTTCTTGTAGTCTCATACGTACTTTTGGCTGCTATTTCCTCTAACTCAAAACAAGATGTTGAACTATAAGAAACATCGGGTAAACTGCCATAAGATAAAAACTACAATGTACATCACACGACCCGTGTACAGGCAAATGTGCAAACAACACATCCTCTCTTGATAAGGAGAACAATCATGCACTAATTACTTTTGCAAACGAATGTCTTGGGCCGATTACTTGGGTCAAGTAGCAAGGAAAGCAATCAAACGGCAAACGATAGTTACAGCGGGTGGCATGATGCTATTGCCGCAGGTTTACAAGTGAAAATACTATCCCCTCCATAGAGCACCGGGCGCTAAATATCTAGGCATCTTCCCTCTCCATTGAGTATGTGCCACAATGCACTGCTGTTTTTTTCTGACCAAAACCATCTATGACTACACTAAAAATTAATTACATTAATAAAAAAGTAAGCTTAACACTTTCTTTCGAGTTCCTGTGATATCGAAACGCGATAATCAAAGCATTTCATGCAAATTTTCGGCAATTTGGGGCTTTTTGACAGAAAAAAGGAAGACAAAGTACTGATTCGTCGCAAAAGGAGACCGTTTTTTGTTTTAAATATATCTATATTTAGTCTTGCTGTTGCACTGATGTTTGATGAAATGATATTTGTCCTTCAACTCAAGAAATGCCAGGTGTCTTCAAAAAAATTGTTGATTCTTCACTACTCAGCTGAAGAATTAAGAAGCAAGCGCTACAAGCTTCGCCAGAGTCAACCGGAAATTAATTCACCGTTTACACAAAACAGAGTGCCAGTGTCTTCATTTCATTCGGTCAGCGAAATTCTAAAACTTGAAGTCAGGGATATTTATAAGTGAGGAGTACGAATCATAGCACAAATAATAGAAAGGACAAAAATCACATAAAATTATGTGAACGGCGTGCAAAACGGGGCAGTACATTAACATATTACGGAGAATGACTATGTATATCGACTAGTTCATGACGTAAGACCAGCTGATAGTTATTTCGTCCAGCGATGATATCTATTTATCTATGATATCTTGACTCGTTTGCATGAAGTCCATCAGCATGGTTGTTCCAAATGCCTGAGTGTCCCACGTGTATTACTACCAATGAAAAATCCTCAAAACGCAAAGACTGTGATATATTTTCATATTTATATCAAACTTATTGGATCAGTAAACTGCAAATGCCTACAGTAACAAAAACTTGAGTTCAAGTTTAAATGTTTTAATCTCCTCATATTGCATTATAGCTGAAGTGTCACGATATTAATGAGAGCATACGGCCAGAGGAATTACAGGTTATTGCCTTTTCGAACATGATTTGGTTTTCGCCATTATTATTAGATCAAGTGAGTCCTGATCACTTCCGTCGGTAATTGTCGCAACAGATTAATCATGCAATGAAATTTCCGCTGTAATCGTCGTTTGCGGCGAGCAAATCCATTTTGACGTTCTTTAAGTTAGCATTTCTTACATGTTAGCGTTGAAGAAGATTTTAATTGTTACTTTCAGGCAATCTGGTATTCTATAGAATGCCAATAAGCTGACACATGATGTAACTTTAGGGAACAAGTTTTAAATCTCAATTAGAAATGTTCAGATCCGACACTCACGTGCCTCTATATCTAGTCGCAAAAACTAACACTTTGTATCTACTGTTTCAGTAACAAGTTCAGCGCCTACATCATGTCGTAGCATTTTAAAAATCTACTTCATTCCGTCGAAGAAGAAACGCTGGTTAGTAAATTGATGTCAATCAAAGTCTCATATTGTTGGCTTCTGTGGCTTCAACACCTTACCCTAAGTTTCTTTCAAAAATCCTTTGAAAAGCTAATTCGAGTGAAAAACACAAACAAATGAAGCGATCCTGAGTGAAAACCAAGACATCCTAACAGATTTCACTATGCAGGGCTGAAAATTATATACACTATTCATTGCTTAGTAGCACACGAAACAAAACACAAAATATGAAGTGATTCCTTCAATGCAAATGTAAATATGCAAATGAAATATATTACGATTGTAGAATGGTAAATTGAAAGTTCAAGATATATTATTGCTTTTATATGTATCTGAATTCAAACAGGCTTCTGAGAAGAACACAAAGAAAATCATTTTTCTGTCTATGAACGCGGTGTACTACTGAGCTTGCAGTGACTTAAAGATCCTCTTTGTAATGTTTGCTAAAGTCGCCAACGGCCGAATTCACCACAAGCAATGACAACTCGCCCAAATACTTTTTTCATATCTGAAAACGCAGACGACATTTTTAAGAAACCAAATTAAAGAAATATGATTAACTCACCACTAAAACGACAAAGCACTTATGGTAAATATCCTGGCGTTAACTTGTACGGTTCTTGCTCGGTCTTTAACCTTTCAGGAACAGCAGAAGTAGAAACTTACAGTTTTTGGCCTTCGGCAAATTGCTCTGAAATTAAGTTAAAAATTGTGTTTATACGTGTTTAATTAGATTATACTTAATTATAGGGAGCTTGATTTAATTAAATCAGTCGTCTGAAAAATTAACACGAATTTTCGATAACTTCAAATCTGATCATCTGTGGGTCGTGAGCTTACCATAGGTTTAGTAAGAAGGAAAATAATTATTCAGTCAACAGGAAAAATGGAATTCAGGGAGATATGAGTTAGAGATAACGGCCTCTTTTCATTGAATGCTGTAGTGCCTTCTGTAAAGCATTTGATCCGTGAAATATCATATCCGTAGTTTCAACAACAGTTCATCGAATCGACTGTAATATTGTAAATGACCTTGTCAGCGTTTTAGATATACGATAGGTTTGGAACTAAGGCAACTAACTTGTGCCTTACATAATATGAGGCATAAAGCCATACTTCACCGCTAGAGAATTTAGCAATTGCAATTTATTTTAAAGTAAACCTATAATAGGTTTAAGGTTTTTCGGTGGCAATTTAGCTTGAGGCATGAATTGCAATTTAAGAGTTTGAAACGCGACGCAAGCATTGTTTTGAAGAATGGCGATAATATTTTCAAAGACACCGCAACCTTCAGGCATGTTCAAAATTTTGTTTCGAAAGACTTGCTGTAAAACAAACCAAGATTGTTCTCGAAAATATTGAGTTATAATGAACATCTCAGAGCGGCAAAAAGAGCTGTTAAGGTACTATAAGGCCACAATAACAGCAACAGGTATTTTAGGTCAGATGCGACAACCTTCATAAACTTGGCAGGTTTCCTCTTTGTCATCACATTTAATTCAAGTCATTTTAATTTGCATCGATAAAGATTTCACTGAGAACATATCTCCTTACTGAGATAATTCTGAGCTCAGCGCCTAAAATATTGATCACTGTTTTGCAAAAGCAATAGACTCTAAATTGCAGTTATTTTGTATTTTTTATTGTTTTATCTCTCTGGCTATCAATTTGTTAATGCTGGAGAAAAGACCCAATGAACAATTTGCAGAAAGATGTGTTCTCGTTGGTTGTTTATAGAGCTTATTTCGTTTGAAATTCTGGTAACTCTAGCTACTTGCAAAAAGTGTTTTTTTCAGAGAAAAGGCCGAGAGGAGCATATGTTAAATAAACTGGACACACAATAACTTCCTACTTAAAGAGAGTGAACTATTTTCTTCAATGAATACCTAAATACCGTAATATGGATTTGATGACTTCTCATTACACGGTTGTTCCATTAGTTGGGGGCCGACACGGTTCATTCTAGCACCTTTTGACTTTTTACTTTGATATTGTAAAGAAAATCTATGCGTTGATCATACATTAAAAATGTTAGGGTTCATGCATTTCCAAAGTTGCGCTGTAGAGGAAAGTTACAAATACCCGAGTGGAAGTTTGGGATTTAAGGCGGGGGTAAACATGAAAGCCGTATTTTGGCTGAGTATTGGTGATTTTAAGGTATATTTGGAGATGAAAAGTTTTTGTCAAAGGATTAGTAAAATTTATGGAAAAAGGAAATTTTGAAGATTTGGTGTTGTTTTAAAATTAGAATTTGAAATTAAAAATTGACAGATACACACCAAACAGTTGCCCACCAACCAGGGGTGCCATTGTGGGGTCGGGCAACTGTCTGGTGGTGTTCCATAACCTTTTCTTTTCCTTTTTAATCTCTATTTAAACTGCCTAAAATTTCACTTCAATTCATGTTAACCCCCGCCTTAAGTCCAAGCAAGTGCTGCAGTGGAACCAGTGTTAAATTCCAGTGTTTTTTTAAGTTTTCTAAAACTTTGCCAGTTTTACTATAGAGAAAGGAAAATCACTCGTTTAGTTTGATTAACAACACATGTACTCAGTACGCAGGCCTGTGTCTCTATCGATTTCAGTGGAATTTCACCAGTAAACTGGTAACTGATGCAAATGCCGTAACAGGATTGATTGCAATCGTACACTACTAGTCGATCCGAAAATTAGGTACGCAGTGGCTGTAAGTCTTCCAATTATAAAATGATTCCCAAGAGGTCCAAGAACACCAAAGGCGAACCTAAGGAAATGGGCAGCCACACGATAATGCGACTTTAAAGCCTCAATGCAGTCCAGTGAACTGATGAGCAGATGTAAACAGCTGCAAGGTCAAACAATGAGATTCACATAACTAAGAGTTAAGCCTTTTCACATTGACTTTTTCCGTGGTGTGTATAAGTTGTTTTTTCATTCGGTATTGTGAACTGATTAATCTCGTTGATAGAAGTCTGCCAGGGTGAAATACCACAGAAATAATATGTCACCATCCAGGGGCCCGTTTCTCGAAAGCCCACTCCGCACGCTGTCACGCTTGTTTCCCCAAAACAAAGAAAGGAAATAAAAACTTCTAAATATTTCAAGAGAGTAAACTTCACTTTCAATTAATTTAATTTTGATGCCTGAGAAACACCAATAGGACCCAAACAGGCTGAATGTTTTCTCTCTCCTGACGTAAGCCTTGATGTAAACGACGGATAATTAAGGGTTGGTATCTTTTACTCTCACCTAAAACTAGCTCGAATTATATTTGAAACAAAGGCCAAGTTTTCGATCCGTTGAACTGATAATGGAAAGTTAAGCATAATCAACAGAATATAGTTTGTCAAATATCAGTTTCCTGGCTTTCCCGACGGTTTTATTTGCCACGTCTGTTATTTGACGAACCTCTTTATTAAAGGGGTGGACAAGTAAAAACTTCACCATGGTCTTGACAACTGTCAGCTGTAGAATATTACACGTTTTTGGAGCGAAATGCTTAACGTATAAGTGATCTAAAGAGAATTAACGGAAATTCTTGGAGAAGACGTTGAAGAGATTGAAGAGGATTGCATGAACTCAATTCTAGCAACACGATGGTTATCACTCCATAACGTAGAAAGCTTGCCTAAAAATCAAATTTGTCGAAACAAATCCAAGTTACCTGATACAAGACAAAAGAACAAAGTCATTTCATTAGAAATACAAAACAACAGTATTTGATTGTTTGGACGAACGTTTTGCGATTGAATTGACACTGAAAAGGTTAATTTGCGCAAAACAATGCAAGGCTTTTAGTTTTCTGTTATACCATGGCTCGGTACTTTTAGACGAGAAAATTATGGAACGCGCTTCATTCAAGAGAATGACAAATTTTGACTTTCTGTAACCTCTTGTTTGAATATCTTCAGGAGTCAACTGATCACACCCCCTACTGATTCTAGTAATCAAAATTGTAAACAATAAATATCTCAATGCAATGTTTACAAGGATTAGCTAATTGAGAATGAAGGACAATATTCACCATCTTGGAATTGGTGGGAGTATTTTTGCTTCCGTATCTGCAAACTAATAAAAAGATGTTTTGACACAATTACTTAAGTCCATGGTTGAATCATTTTTGTTAGCTTTGTTTCTTTCCCTTCCACTTCGTTCTTTCTTTTCCTGATGTCTGAATCGTATAACTTATTTGATTCATCGACCGTTAAAAATACTCTTATCACTTGATGGTCGCCGATCCATCGTTCAACAGATGAACAAATTCTAATTTACATTAACTCTTTCAAAATGCAACTTTTGATGAAAGGAAAGAAAGTACCGAAAAAAGACATCCCCAAACTAAGCACCCCTTCAGTGTTTTCTTTTGATGAATTGGCTTTCAATTGCTGCCAATTTGCAGGCAGGTGAGCGACTGATTGATCGATGGTTGACTAGTATCTGTAGTTAAACTTTCTAATTAATTTTTCGTGTCTGCACTTTGCCATGTCACTGGATTCTGAATTGTTTTGCGGAGTCTTGGAAGTGAACAGCGGGGGAACTGCATTACAAATGCTTTAGTTTACAAAACTGTGACAGCAGTTGGTCTATGCTGTTTTAAACACTTGACGAAGTTTCCACCGAAATGTACTTATGACGAACTTGAAAACAATCACCATAATAGAATCTATCAATCTTCCCTTTCACGCGCCGTAAATATAAAGATAATATAGCGTTTCTGTCACAACAAACTGAAATATAAACTCAAACAATTCAAAATAATCGATGTTATTTCTTGGGAATTATATATGAGCGTCAATTTTACAAAGATAAACTTTTTCTGCTTGAATTTTTAACTCATAAGTCGCCTCATTCATAGAGGAGGTCAACAAGTGTAAAAACACTGTATTACTCCTGACAGAACACTACACAATTAACCGAGGTTGATTATGAGTGATCAAGAAATCCGTTGCAGATTTGAGTTTAAAGATGTCTTTGGTGACGTCAGCTTGAAAACAGTTTTAAAAGGCGCTTCAATAATTTAACGTATTTATTTTCTTTTGTCATCTACAATTTAAACAATAAGTGTTACTGACGTACTTCCTATTCTAAACTCCCGCGATAGTGTGATAATTTTCAGTTAAATCAGTCTCCTAGCCAACAAGGGATGATAGAATAGACAGAGAATAAATCACAATTTCCCTATTGGCTTCAAGCGTTTGCCTGACCAGTAACAAATTTACGTGTAGAGTTTTACAAAGTCTCACGAGCATGTACCAGCATTTTCTAGCAGTAGCTTATGATACAGTTTATACATCGCAATTTTTCCAAGACTGACACCTTAACAAAGCCACAGTTGAAAACCGAAACTCCATGAAGCTACGGCGATATTAGAAAGTTTCGTTTTCTTTGAACTATCCGCCAACGTATCTCAGAAGCCTATACCGAGCCTCAATTTGCATTTGAAATGAAAGTGAAACAAAACGATATAAAGGCTAGCTTCTGGTCTTGAATGTTTTGCGTGCAGAAAATGGCGAAGGCGACAAATGATG
>Ga0126343_10000814_pt1 | contig 13166 bp, 11 predicted proteins | sample Cyp2metagenome_FD_92531 | JGI IMG/M metagenome (GOLD analysis project Ga0126343, IMG submission 92531) | Coral microbial communities from Lord Howe Island, Old Settlement Bay, Australia - Cyphastrea 2 metagenome | ecosystem: Host-associated > Invertebrates > Cnidaria > Coral ... | reverse complement strand
TAAAGTTGGCAAACTCGTGTTGGCAAACTCAAGTTGGTGTGTGTGAACGGCGCAAAAACAGTCGGCAAACACGTTCTATTTGTCGCCAACAGTTTGCCAACGTGTTTGTCGACTGTTTTTGAGCCGTTCACACACACCAACTTGAGTTTGCCAACTTTAGTTCGCCGTGTGAAGGCCGCTTTAGGCCTACCACTCACACTAATCCGTCACGGAAACGGAGATTTTCAAAAACACTCTTCAAACCTTACGGAAAACATTTTAAACAACGGAGCTTTCGAAAACGACTGATGACATCTCGATAATCATGAATTCTCCCGGGCCGGCCGAGATTTCAGACACGATTTCAAAGTCGGTGTAGTGTTGACGAAACACATTTATTGTTGATGTTTGAAAAGGAGGAGAATTAGAGTTTGCATTTCGCGTGGGTTCTGAGAAGAATATAACGAATTTAGTAGATATAACAGATAACTTGTGGTGGGTTTATTTTTTTATTTATGATTTGTTCGACGATGGAGATAACTCGAACATGGCCGGTAGTCTTATCAAGAGGGCTTTATCGCGTCCCGAATGGAAATAGCACCTTGATCAGTCAGTTGCATTTAGATATTAGAAGCGTTTGGTTTGGATGATATACGAATTTGTTGAGAACTGCGTGCAGACTTGTCGACGATAAAAAAGTTGTGTAAAGACAACGAGAATGTGATCGCGAGGGCGCGTTTCCGCTTATGAAGGGTGCTATGACTAATTCGCGTCTATATAAGTTTGTTAGTTTGCGATGGCAGGTTGATTTTTCTATTCACGTTTTGCAGCTAAATTGGAAACGAAAGAGAGATTGCAGAGCGGAGAAGATCAGTTTAGCAAAGATTTGGATGATTGCGTTCAGAGTTTCTTTAGGGTTGGTTAAACTAAAGACGCGTGGCCATGGTGCGACAGAGGTCTCGGCGAAGACAGTACATGCTGTTTCTCGTAACAGAACAGAGAGACTAGCATCCTTTTCTTCCACAGCCTCGATGGAACCGCTTAGAATCCATTGCCCTCTTTCTGTTGGTGTTGTCGTGGTACTTTTGAGTAAGTGCCCCATGTGCGCGCCTCAAGTTTTTCTTAGTATCCTGTCGCTTGGTCTTTTTCTCAGCCAACGCGCGGCTTCTTTCCTCGCTGAAGTCCTTGCAGCAGACACTCAAATAACGGCCCCGTGGAGGTTCACGAAATACGGCCCCACGACTCCCTTGATCTTCGGAGCATTCCACAGAAAGAAGCTTTTTACTGCATGACAAAAGTTGCAGAATCTGCGCCCACAGGAACATTGCTGCTCTTGGCACTTGGTGTCGCAGCTGCGTGGTCAGCTGAGAAGTCCTTTCACAGATGTCGCTAAACGTAAACCACTTGTCGTCGACTTCGTCCGAGTCATCTGCTTGAAATTCCGCTGGCCACTCCTCTGGCTCTGCACGCCATTCCAATGCTAACAGAGCTTTAGGGGTGTACGCGGGCTCAAGACAAGCCTGGTCAACAGTAGCTGACTCGGCGGTTTTTGCGACCGCGTTGAACTTGCGTCTTTTCCTGATTGACACCTTTATCAAGTCGTACACGAGATCTTCTCTCAGAGTCATGCGCGCTGGTAGCTTCCTAGAGTCTCCGTCGATTCCTGCCACAAACTCAAAAGCTCGTTTCCGTTTGATGTTATCTAGGTCCCACAGCAGCCTTTTGACAGGCGAAGGCTGGAATTGGACGACAGACGTGCATAGGTCGTCCACGAGCACATGCTTGGGTTGCGGGCTTACTGACTTGATGATCGGCTCGCTCCTTATCATTTGCATTCCTTTCACGTTTGGTAAATCAAGACTGCTTAAGACATGAAATGACATGACTATTGTTAGTTTCAATCTACACAAATGACTTTCATTATTAGCTATGCTACACGTAGTCTCCTCCGCAGCCGTTATTAGTTGCGTGACGACCCTATACGGCTGCGGAGGAGACTATGCCAGTCACTATCTATTCTGTTGTATGTGGTTGTTAGCACCTTGGCGGCTGCTTCTGTCTCTGAAGGGGATTCAGATGATTTTTTTTAACCTTTTAACCGGCAGTTTTATACTAAGAGGTAGATTATGACCTCGAAATTTCTATCGCGTGATAGTTGACGAGGGCTCACACAGTTTCGAGCTCGTAATCTAATCGATCAAAATTAAAGAACCACTTTAATTTAGCAAGTTTCTTATGGGTGTTTTCTCAGAAATATTATTGTGTTTTGGTGGAGGTAAGGAGTTAAGTTGAAACCCGTGGGGATGGGGTTCATATTTACCTCTTAACTTTAAAGCGCAAAGTTGAAATATCACCCAACGTGCCAAGAGGTCGTGGTACTTTCGTAGACAGCATTTCTAGCCAAACATTCATCTGCTGTAATCGCTCCGTATCGCACAAGTCGCCGGCTGCAATCTTGCACTTCAAGGGACGCAAAATCTTATAAGGTTGCACCATCTTTCTTGGAAGTACCCGAGAGATCATTTTACCATGGAAGTATTTTTGAGATCTTTTGATTTTCCCCTCGCTCCCTTCCTCAATGGATAAAGGTTTTACTCCACCATTCTTAAGTCGGAAAATTCGCTCATCCACGACCACATAATCGTTCAAGAGTACTGCGTCTTCGTCTGTCAGTTGTACATCAACCAGCAGCCAGTCTCCCTCCTCGGATTCGACGCTGAAGCATTTCTGGCTTGAATTTATGTCGTCTTCTGAAGCGTAAATCCATTTTCCCAACAAGCTTATCATTACAGACGCGAATCCGGCAGATTGTTGTTAGTTTGGCCTCCTCTGAAGAAGGACGTTAATGATCTTGGTAATTACCAACTGGAGGTTACGTCATAAAGTTCTGATTTTTTATTACGTCATAAATGATAAGTGATCTGCTTGAACGCGCGTGATTCGATCGAATATCACAAAGAGCCCAGGGCAAGACTGAGAATTTGTGAGACCTTGCATCTAGAGCTACATGATTAGATTTGTTTGACGGCAGTGACATTTAAAGTGGTTAATACGTTTCAATTTGTGCGATTTGAGTGCGTTTGAACAACATAGAGTACTCAGATCCCTGAAACCTAACGCAATTTATGCTGTGAACGCAACTGAATTGAGAATTAAGAACGTACCTTACTCCAAACAAAACAGTCACTTTTAAACAGAAAAAGACAGAAAAAGCTTTATACCTGGACGGTGAAAAAGGCCTTGGCTAATACTAAATATCAACGATAGAGAATTTTTTAATTGTATTATTTCTCTGGGTTTCTTCAAACAGCCCTTGTAGAGATTTCGGTATTAAAAACTGTCAGTTTATAGACTGAAGAGCGTTTAAGATCAACAAAGAGATCTTTTTGGCGACTTACCTTGCGAGTGTCAAACAATATCAGCGGTAGCCATTTTCAAGAAGGACCTTTTCGCTTTCTTTTATGAGCTAAAATGCGATTGATCTTTAACCCTTTGGTCTCTTTAGCCTCCATGAGTTTTTTTGTTTGCAGTTACTGTTGTTCTTCTTTTGTAAACTGAAACTTTTGCATGACAAACGCGTGTTTGTTTCGATGTTTGCTCTAGACAGTAAAGTCGAAGAGCTTTAGTCAAAGGTCGTCTGTTTTGTTCACCAATGAAGAGAATTGTTTGTTCCGTCGCGAAGTAACCCGTGCCATAAACAGCATTCAAATAAAGGCCCCTTGTTGCTTGGAAACTTAAAACAACCTCGGGGTAGTCAAAAGTGGCGAACGTCTGCGAGTACAAAGCGTTCTCACTAGCAGTTTTGTATTCAACGGCTACATTACTTTAAAAACATGAGTGATTGGTCGAGCGGTTTGTTTGCCTGTTTCGAAAATGTTGGTATATGTGGCAAGACGTTATTCTGTCCGTGTATAGTTGCGGGACAAATCGGTGAAGGTTTGGAAGGAAGTTGCTGCTTTCACGGCTTCTGTTCTTTGCTGGGCCCCATCGGAATCTACTGCGGCGCCAAAAATCGTGGAAAACTGCGAGAAAAATACCAAATTCCGGTGAGTTGGTCGCTTCCTTGTTCACTAGGTGATCGACTGAAATACAATTATGATTAGAAAAACGGCTCGGAAAATAAGCTTATTCTTTGATGGATGTTTGGATCACAAATGCTAGTTTTCTTTGAGCTCCCAATTGAGACATTCATATCAATCTTTCAAAATTCCAAGGCGTTATATTTCGATGATCTTACACAGAAACAAAATGCGATTTAATAACGGATTATTTTCGGTGGATTAGAAGAAAAGCAACTAACGCTTCATAGATTTATAGATTTTAGTAGGCCCTCCAATAGATTCTAGTACACCTCCAAAAGCAGAATTTGGCAGGCATTACAGACTGAAAGAGAGTGTTGATCTTTCTACTTTTAATTAAGTAAAAAAAGATAAAATACAAATAGAACGTTGCATCGTAACATGAAAGTGAGAAAATCGCAGGAAGCTTCGAAAGCTTTTCTATCGCGAGCAGATGAATTAATTCACCTTTAGTAGACAAAAGCTATTTCTTAACAAACAAAGATTGTCACGGTATCAACATTCATTTGTTTTCATGCGAGAAACATACTGAAACCTCGTGAAAAGAATGACACCGATAAAATGTTAAAAAAAATACAGCCATAGAACAACTGAAGAACTGAAAATGAAGAAAATGTTTTTATTATGATTGTTTTCACGAAACGCCATCTGCCGAATGATCTCGTTCCCATTTTCTATTTAATTTTTTGATTTTAATTTTAGCGTATTTCTTTTCATATAATGGTACATTTTTTTCCTCGATATGGGCTTAAAGTAAATACATCATAGGGTGTTATAATGAAGTCTCACCAAATATATTTTATGGTCCCAAAGTCAACAGTAAGGGAACCTAATAAAACAACTAGCTTGTTACTAGGAGTAAAAAAAAACAAAAGATGATTAATTCTCTTTGGCAGTAAAATTGTCACCGTGCGTTGTCATGGAAACGGAACTACCGTACAAAGAAACACAGAACTAACTCGAACTCTTATTGTGATAATACTACGGGAGAAGAGAAACTTTACGTTTTAACAGTTGAATCTAATGAGAGATTTTGACTTTATTCTCTTGCAGCGCTTTTCCTACAGTAATTTTCGCTATATTTTGAGTTGTATCGGGAAAATATCGGTTAATATTGCAATTGATCAATTCTCGGTGAACGTGCACACAAAAGGAAAGTATACTTACGCTTTAAGATCACTTCCGTGAAAGTTAAACTTATACTGTTCTTCAAATATGGAGGGAAAAATATTAAATTGACAAAAAAACTACTACATCTGTGCAATGTTGGTAAAAGCAATTTATTCAAATTAATTTGAGTGGTTCACTTAAGCGCTTTGTATTGTAGAATAGACCGTTCACTGAGAAAACCAATTAGAATTCTCCTTTCAACTTGGGCAGGTGTCACGTAATAAAATTCGGTTTTGGATTTCCGGTCTTCCGTCCGACCAAAGGCTCTTCACTCCAACTTATGACCGTATATCATCCTTATGGTCTTGAATAAATTTATGCCCGACTGATTGAATGATTGAGTGACTGCGACGGATGACGCCAACGGACGGACGGAATGACTGACTGACGGACTGACTCACTGACTCAGACTGACTCACTGACTCACTGACTGACTGACTCAGACTGACTCACTGACTGACTGACTGACTGACTGACTGACTGACTGACTGACTGACTTTACTGACTGTGAAGGACGCGCGGACTGACTGACTGACTCAGACTGACTGACTGACTGTCTGACTCACTGACTCACTGACTCACTGACTCAGACTGACTCAATGACTGACTGATTGACTTTACTGACTGTGAAGGACGTGCGGACTGACGGACTGACTGACTGACTGACTGACTGACAGACTGACTGACAGACTGACAGACAGACTGACTGACTGACTGTCTGACTCACTGACTCACTGACTCACTGACTCACTGACTCAGACTGACTCACTGACTGACTGACTGACTTTACTGATTGTGAAGGACGTGCGGACTGACAGACTGACTGACTGACTCAGACAGACTGACTGACTGACTCAGACAGACTGACTGACTGACCTCACTGACTGACTCAGACAAACTGACTGACTGACAGACAGACAGACAGACAGACAGACGGACGGACGGACGGACGGAGGGACGGGTGGACTAACCGACCAACTAAGGAACCAGCGAACGAAAGACTGGACAAGCAGACGGACGGATTGCATGACGGAAGTCAACAGCTGAACGACCGAAAGACGGACGGAGGAATGAACCTAATGAAACTGATGAATAGCTGAACGACAAACGAACGGAAGCACGGACGTAACTAAAAGATTGAAAGAAAATTACGTTATATTGATTTTAATTCATTTCACTGCCTGACCAACAGGGAACGTTTGGTAAGGACTGTCTTATACATTTGTGCTGCCCATTCTGTGCATACGCTCAGGAGGCCAGGGTAGGTTGATCTGAATCTTATAGTTATAGGAAAATCGCATTCCTATCTACGTTTAGGTCACAACGTGTTCTGTAGGGAAAAATAACTTGTTTCGTTCTGCTTGATTCAGATGAGTTAAGGGGGGAGAAACTTTTAAATTACAAGTCTGTTGCTGTCTGTTGCTAAGGAAATCTCAAAATCTCCTTTTTTTTGGCTCCTGAAGTCCAGTGGGCATCAAAGTTTACCGTGTTTGTTCGATTCACATTTCCTTCAAATGTTTCGAACCACGCCCACATTTGGTATGTGACGTGACCCCAATAGAAAACGGCTAAAAACTCGCACTGAGCTGATCGTTTTTGAAATTCACTACTTGCACAATACCATAATGCACCTCTTTAACCCCCCAAAAATTTTGCATACTCATTGTTTACAATTTCTGGGACAGAACATGTCCCAAGAGTAATCTAAAACAATGCCTATGCAAATTTTTGGGGGGTAAAAGAGGTGTATTATGGGATTTGTGCAAGTAGAGAATATAACAATACATTTTGCGAAAACACGTCATTGTCTACAACTTGTAGTGTGCGTTTGAGGAAATGTACAATATTTTGAAAATTATTGATCTTTAGCAGGCTATGAAAGCACTTAAAGATCTATAATTTTCGAAATATTGTACATTTCCTCAAACGCATACTTCAAGTTGTAGATAATTTTTTTTTTGTAGTTGTAGATAATGCCGTGTTTGGCAAAACGTATTGTTATATTTCGAGAACGATCCACTCAGTGCGAGGTTTTAGACGTTTTCTATTGTGGTCACAAACTAACTAATTCTGCGGGAGTTGGACTGTTTTCCTATGTAACAAATTTGCACAATTTATGTCCAGTTTGAGTGAAAACGGCTGGTCGGACGTTGGACGGTAGAATAACTGATTTACTTTCTTTCATCACAGGAACTTCAATCCCGTATGCCGGCCGGTAGCTCCATGTCAAGATCATGATTCTGAAGAAATCAAGATCAGTGCTGTTTCTTTCCAAGAAATCTACCGTCAACGTTTTGTTTGTTTGTTTGTTTGTTTCAAAGCCTTTTAATTTTTATTCTTACTTTGTATGATATTATTTTGTTTTAACGTTTTATACACGACGCCCCTTTTTTTTTCAGTTAATATACCGTGTAGCAATAGACGTGGAATATTAAACTTCATCGTTATATAAAACAGACACGCACCACGTGTGTAAACCACGTGACCTTATTTTCTTTTCGTAGTGCTGTTCTACATGTACCCCCATAGCTAGCCTCCATAGTTATGGCTCTTGCATTTGTTTAATTCACAATTTGCTCCCGTGGTTAGTATGGAAAATTAATATAAATGGATCCTTTTCCCTTATATTCTTTGCACTAGATATCCAACGGAACAGGTTTATTGTTTTTTCCCCAGCTCCTTTTCTTATCGTCGCTTCTTCGAATTTACTAGCTCTCTTGTGTATTCAAATAAATTCACAACAATTTATAAATATCATGGGGTGCACAATAGAACTGTCCTTCGCGCAGAAAGATTGGAACGTAAAGCGTAAGAGTTGAACGAGGAGCAGAGAGCAGCTCCAGCTACTTGAGTGCTCTCCGAACAACAGCAAAAGACATGAATCAGCTAAAAGCATGAACCAGTTCTTTTAATTGGCTGCGAAGCGATTTTGTTTGTTCACGCCCTGAGCGCGCATCATTTTATTTCATCAAGTAACCGCGCTACTACGTACCCTCTCGTTGGTCGATAGGTGTGTTTTAAGACGGTTAGGGTTAGTGACCTTTTAGATTCGCGCGTATTTTTCAGAATTATTTTTATTTTTAATTACAACAGTAGAGCGTTTTTCCCATGTTTACTTGACCTCCTCTAAACACTCGGGGCGGGAGAACGGTTGGGTGAATTCTCGAACGTTCTGCAAAACCTCGACTACATCTCGCCCTGACTGACAACTGTCTCTAGTTCTCTCAGTCTCAGATGAGGCTATGCGAACACGAAAAAGTGCTATACTGCTTAAATGATGCACTCTTATATGCTGACTTTGAAGGCGCTGCTTTGCTAAGACCCTCTATCTACAGTGGAATCCCGCCTTACGGTCACGTGGTTAGTACGGCCACCTCGTCATTACAGCCACCCATTTTTTTGTCCTGGTGAAACGACCATTAATGCCTTCGCCCCGTTGATATGGCCAACATCAGCCACATTTTGAAATATCCCAACCTGTAGGATCCTTTATATTTTTCCCGTTGTCAATACTCTATGTACTAATTGAGGGTTCATTTTTTTAAAGATTTAACTGCATTTCGATGCTTATTAAAAAAGTTGTTTAGAAGTGGAGTTAAGATGCATCTGTTAGACGTCACTCCATTTAGACCAGTCATGGAATTTGACCCTACCTCGTTGAAACTTCGGGACATACAAGCCAATACCCCAACTGTGGCACATGGGGGATGGAGCCTCCCCTCCTTGGGTTGTTCATTTAAGGCACACTGTAATAAATTTACATTGATTAGATAGCCCTGAGCATGCTCTTCGAAATGATACCAAATTTGTTGCTTGTGACGTCATATGACCTTAAATGATGTCATTTTACCTACCATCTTGGATCCGCCATCTTTGATTTTACTAATTTCTTAAAAGGTCAAGAAAGGACGAAAATCAATACAAAATCAAGTCAGAACGCTTACGAAATTTAGTTACTGAAGAAAACTGGAAACTGCAGAATTATGCCAAAATTTGCGGTTTACGTGACATATCAAATATTTCTGCGAAGGATGAATGAACAGCTATTGAAAGTTTTAGCCCCGTAGAGTAAATCGTCTTTTCAAAACTATGAACAATTCCCCGCTTCTTTGCATGCGGCAGCTGCGTCTGCAGTACGAACGGCAGTCAAAGCTTAGCTGTCCTACAGAAAGTTGCTTTGCGCCTCTTTTAATAGTCTACTTGAGAATTCCGGTGCTTAATTTGGAGAGAAACAGCATATTTTGCTCAGAATTACAACTGTTACCAACCTCAGCGACACTCGACGTGAACTACGAGCGAATTGGCATGCCGGACGCCAGCGAACTATTTTTGGCGCCAAATTGCTTCAGCGGGGATACAAAATGTTTCACATTTTTCACACAAGGTTTTTGGAATTGTGAATTCCTTAACGTGAATATTTAATGCCATCTCCAGTGAGAAAAGTTGCCTGATTTAATGCCATTCTTGTTAACTTAAAATGACGTCAAGAGTGTAAAGTTTCTCCCGCCTGCTGAATCCTGATTGGTCAATTTAAATTTCAGGCGCACCAAGGTTTTTTTGTACCGCCAAATTTTCATGGCTCGTTGCCTTGTTGGTGTTTCCACTGTAGTGTTTTTCCCCAAAGAAGAAATGAAATCAGGGTCGACAGCTTTGGAACTTTGAATTAATCTGTTTGAAAATCGTTAGCACATCAGACCCAAAAGCTAGACTCCTTTCTGTCACCCTGAAAATCCAGTGATCCCCCCAAAATCACACTCCCCCAAACCCGCTCCAGGCGATAACCGTTTCCATGTACGATACGTACGACAGCAGTAATTATAAACCTGTCTGATCATTTATGAATCACTAGTGAGGTCCCGGTCGATAGTTAATGTAAATGAAATCCACCGAAAACGAAATTCACATCCTTTAGAGTGGAGATTATTCGCGTTAAAATTAAAGTACGCAGCTACAGTAAGGTGGCATGCCGACTTCTCTTTTCTTGTCTTTTTTCGGAAATGAACACCAGAATGTATTTTAAACCTCAGTGCATGACATTTCAAGATTACGTTATTTTCTCGATTAATAAGCCTTTAAACCTCCTCAGCTTTTGTTAATGCCTTAAAACAAAAGCTGAGGAGGTTTAAAGGCTTATTAATCGAGAAAATAACGTAATCTTTACTGACAATCAGGGCACCACCAGAATTGTTGCTATCGGAAGCTCCAAAACTAATCGTCGTGTCCTTCCTATTTCGTTGCGTTTCTTGTTTTTCTACTTATTAGAACGGAACGGCGGCGGAACGTAGTGACATAGCAGAGAACTGTTGCTATCACTGATGAGCTCCAAAACTAATCTCCAGGCTCTGGCTATGGACATTTTTAATCTCTGTCTTGCCAACAACATCGCTCTGGAAGCGCAATGGAACCCAAGATTGCTTAATGAAAGGGCAGATCTTCTTAGCAGGTTTGTTGACAAAGCATGACTTGTCCATCAATCCGTCTGCATTTATTTCGAGTAATTGACACCAAATGGGTTCCCACACACAGTCGATCGGTTTGCGTCGCATTACAACGCCCAGGTTCCAAGGTTCAATTTGCCTTCCCCGGCTGCACCGGCGTCGACGCCTTGAACCAGTATCTTATAAAAAAACCACGTGTTAAGTGGCAACCTTTAAAAAGCCGCCGACATTTCCCTCAATTGTATTCATACTCCCCTCCTTTTGTTATTTATAAATGAACTCCTGCAGCAAATTAAACGACTTCTGTCACTTTTAATTAATTCATTTCCTTATACGCTTAATAATGCAGGTTACTGCGCTACCTTTCAGTGTGTCAAGCACGTATGCAGTGAACATGACTAACCCGTGCGCGAAAATAGCGAGAAAGAGCGAAGGAACGTGGGCTCTTTTTCATAAAAGAGTCTCATCCATGCAATTTGTTTTCCGCTGACGTTTATTCATTTTTAGACAACAAGGCAGAGTCCATCGGCAGTTCCATGCATTGGCTACCTCCTTCCCTCAATTTTGACCAGCACCGCCTTTGCACTTAGAAGTCATGGTGCACAACTAATGGTTGGGACTCATATACAGCCCATCAACCTCTTCACCATCTTCACTGGTTCCAGATACTGGCAAGTCTCCTGCAATTGAAAAGATCATCAGTCCGTTACGCGAGAATAATGAAATTGGGAAAGAGATTGTGATCAGCGGGTCAACCTCTTTCGGTCGTGTAAAAGTGCTTGCTAAACATGGAAAAGCTTTTGCTTGTTCCTCGGAAATCTATTTCCTTTCGATCAAGCTACTGAAAAATGATGAAACAGCATCAGGGGACATCCAGCTTCTATGCAAACTCTTCAGTGGAGAGACCGCAACTTACCACTTCGCGACGGAGAACCGAATACGCCTCTCTGCCTCCTTGGAGCCACCCAGCTTCAGAACGCTTCCAAGATCATATACAGAATGGACCAAGGGCATGGCTTTTTAGATCGATTCCTTGTCGCGATTCCATTGGCACTCAGACCGACACCAGAGCAACTTGACGATGCCACTACATGCCTCAACGAGATGGCCTTCAATGACTCGGATTTCCAATCGTTATTTGACGCCATATTTGCTGCCCACACAAACATTAACAGAGTTTGCCAACTCGACGAACAGTGCGTAACAATTCACCGCGATTTACAGCGTGATTTCGTAGCAGAGGTGAATGAAGAAATTTTGCATGGAAACATGCCCCCCAAATCAAAGGAAACGGAAATTATACCCAGAGTGGCTGTTTGCCTGTCAGTGTTATTGCGCAGAAGATCCACCCCGACACTTCAAATACCGAAGTTCCAGAAAACATGACCCCACAATTTTAAAGAGCCGCAGTAAAACAGCTCGTGGGACATATGGAATCGCAGAAGGAAATGTTGGTCGACTTCTTGAAGTCCATAACTGAAGTTGCCCGTGAAACGGTGAAGCAACAGCCACTTGCTACCGACATTAAAACTGCTCTTATGCTGTTTCTCGGGCCATTAGTTATGTACAAAGCATTGAAAAAATATGGAGCAAGGGCTATGCGCTCAGTAGCACGTCCAGAATTTGAAACCTGTGCAGCAAACTTAATACAGAATGGAGACTATGTCAAAGTGAGAGTGCCACGTAGTGCCAAACGAGTGGGGGTGCTTGTGAAGAGAATGCCAAGCATCTGAACCCCCAACGCGCTTTGTACAGAAGATTTTCAGGATAAGAAAAACGCGCCGCTAAATGTATTGATCACTGGTAACATTCTACAAGCGTTGAGTTCTGCTGGCCATTATAATGCCGATTACGAAACAGACTGAGCTTGTGAGCGAACAAGGTTGTTTTTCTAGTTAAACAGTTGCTCACACGTTATTTACCTTTTTCCATCTCGTTTAACTTATTGCTCATAATCCACTGCTAAGCCAAACGCCTTAAACGAGCCGCTAAATATATGAACCCAAGACTTAATTAACGCAATGCAAATTATTCCTCGTTCTATCATCCACCGCTGAGCCAAACGAGCCGGCTCGTTTGGTGGATGGTCAAAAGTGGCCCTGCATTCTGTAGTTGCTCCGAAGACCTCTTGTTGGGAGGTCCTGGCTAGAGGCAATTTTACAAGGCGCGTCCCTTGGTCTTCAGTGGCTGCCCGAGATTCAGAATGTTAGCCGTACGGGTACATTTTAGGCGAACTTCTGTCATCTTTGTTTACCTTGCGTGTCTCTTTTCTTTCAGCTCTACTCCTCAGCTTGTCGTTGCTGAGTTTAGCCTCGTTGTGTTTTGCCTGATTCGGCAGTGTCATTTTGGTCAGTAATAATAATAATTTAATTTTAATTAATAATTTTATTGATTTGTATTGCGCAAATATCAATCCAGAGAATTTTCATCTGCGCATCACATTACTCAACAAAATCCTAAAATCCTAAACATATTCAAATTAACAAAAAGTCTAATTTAC
>Ga0126343_10000813_pt1 | contig 13168 bp, 7 predicted proteins | sample Cyp2metagenome_FD_92531 | JGI IMG/M metagenome (GOLD analysis project Ga0126343, IMG submission 92531) | Coral microbial communities from Lord Howe Island, Old Settlement Bay, Australia - Cyphastrea 2 metagenome | ecosystem: Host-associated > Invertebrates > Cnidaria > Coral ... | reverse complement strand
CTCCAACCCAGACCGCTTGATCCAGAGACGAGCGCACTAAACATGAGGCCACCCCACCTCCCAGCAGCAGTACTTGTTCTTATCTGGGGCCTCGGCATCCCATATATAATAAATTCAACACAGAAACCCTCCTTCGTTTCACACCCTATTGGTTTCTGACGCTTTTTTAGAAAACTTGCTGAAATGGTATTTTTTTTCATAAAGTACACTTATTACTGGTGAGCTTTCTTCTTATATGTATATATAATTTGTTAGGGTTTTATTGAAACTGGTACGTATATGAATGCTTTTCCAAAGGGCACCCATGAAGGCGGGAAGACATCAGCAGTTAAGGTGATGCAGTTGGCACTTGAAAAGCCCTGTGACATCATAAATGTTATTATCAAGTTGTCAACATCTAAGTGGTCAATTATGTCAACAAACCTCTAGTTGAACCCACTGCAAGTGTTCCTCCATCAGACATAAAATCAACAGAAGTCAAAGGAGATTCTGCTGTCATAACTTTCACTGACCTTAAGAAACACAAAGAAAGAACCCAATACAATAACTGAATCATGTCATAAAATTCTTACTTGTCTGGTAACATACAGTGCATGTCACAATGTACAAAGACTTTATGTCTTCACATTCAGACTGTATTTTGAACCTTTTTTGGGAAGAAAAGTAATCATTTCAATTGTCTGGGCAGGATTTAATGAGCATGATGAGAGGGGTGCAGTCTTTCATAAAAGTTTTTGCACTTGTGGCTTGTTACTCCAAAATAATTTTTATTAAACATGCATTCATCTTATTGAACTGGAGGGATAGATGAACACACAGATCACAGATTTATGGCTGGATGCAAAAGTGCAAAGACAGATGGATAAGAGTGTTGAAAAAAAATTGAACATGTGGGAAAAACATTTTCACCTACAGGTCCTATCTGCGGGCCAGTGTAACAACAATGAGACACATGTCATACACAAATGACAGCCTCCCATCACACCAGGGAAAATACAATCCACTTATATTACATATTTACCACTAAAATACATGTACACAAGAAAAATGTGTAATAGCTCTATCTTGACTACATACAAGTGATAACAGATAGCAGAATGATGTTCATTGAAACCTGCTTGAAAACCTTATTATATTGATTGCACCTTAATGCACTTACATTTAATAATTCAAAAGAAACAGAGCTAACTTCTGTTTATGGACAGTAATAATTGAAACTTGAAATGCTGTTTTGTATCATTTGACAGCTGCAATCTTTTATCAATCCTATAATTCATGGTATGGTATGTTCAGCGCAAGTTGGGATGAATATTTGTACCTACTTCTTCTGCTGAACATCATAGAACACAATTCTTTTGTCCAGCCCCACACTACACAATAACATGTCATTCATGGGTGAGAAACTCAGTCCAGTTGCTGGTCCTTTGTGATCAGAGGCAAATGAAGTCGAAAGCTTTTTTGTGTTAGAATCCCACAAATTGAGGGCTCCGTCATCACTGACAGCACCAAGCAAACTCTTTTTGAAGTGAGAAAACTGAATGTCCCGCACAGCCTGTTCCGAAAAAAAATATAAATTTAGAGTAAGTAACGCAGCTTGCATTCATCTATTGCAAGAAATAATTCCATTTTTTGGTTGCTCCCTACAACTATGACTTTTTTTAGAGGTACCTTTGAATAGTTGATTAATGACTTCACTACTGAGCTTGAGAAGTGTCTCAATCACATATTTACAGATGCCGATTGAAGTTAAAAAAACTAACAGACTTTTCAAGTTAGGAGTTGAGGACCTTCTGGTTACTAGTCTTCCATCCAACCCTGGTTGAGCCAACCACCATTTCTTGTGGAGTTTGAAAAAGCAATGAAGAGAATGCCCCCAGGAAGTCTAGTGGTCCTGACAACATCCCATACATATAGTTTACATCATGGAGAGTGCGACATGCTGGGTTTTATTCTCGGTTTTCACCAGTCATGTGATCAAAACTAAAACTTGTAACCATTCAATAAATAAATTCAAGAATCTGGGATATGATAGATGATTGCAATATAAACAACCTTGCCAAGAATTAGGTCTCTGTAGGTTTTCATTTGCACGCTTTTTGCAGAAGTGTATCAGCCAAATTTATAGAGCTTTGTATGGAGACACCATGTTTTTGCCCTTCGGAGGGACACAAACATGGTGGCCGGAAACCAACAGAAACATCTGTCACTAAGTTTTGCTACAAAAGCGTAAATTTATCTCACAAGGAACTCAAAAACAATACAGTACTACTTTCTCTCATGCACGAACTGTTCAGATGGCCAAATTCCTCGAAATAAGTCTCGGAATTAGTCACTTTCTACCAGCTCCGCCGTCATGAAAATATCATGTGAAGCAAAATCTTAGAAATTCAAGCATAGTCTATCGCGAAACAAAGAACCCATTCGGAACAAAAATTTGTATGGATATTAGTTTTCAGCTGCTCTTATACATCATTGAAGTAAAATATCAGGAGGATCACTTGTTTTGTAGTTTGAACTTTTGTGACATCATGTGAAAACCGGCAATTTAAGAGTTGTTTGTGCCAAAATCCCAAATGAGCAAGGTACAAGTGAGTGAGGGCTTTTGACACAATCAACAAGTGACTAAAGCCCTGTACAAAGCACTTTCTCTGTCGTTAGCTGTTAATTACACATAACATGAGAAAATTATTGAAAGAAACAAAAGCTCACTAACAATGCAAAATTTAATAAGAATGGAAACTATTGCAGTACATGTATATCAAGGGAATAACGTGCTGAACAGAAAACTGCACTTAGTATACAAATTAAAGGTTTTTTAAATTAAGTACAATATCAATAAATAGGAATAAGTCTCATTTAGTCACTGTTTGATTCAATAACTAAGTGACATGCTTTTTTGGACCTTGGAGAACGCAAGGACAAAGTGGGACTTTCGTTGAAGGGATTTACAGAAATGTTAAACATTCCTCCCTGAATAGAAGCACCTTGGAAAAGAGTCCAGGGCTGCCATTGTTGTTGACTCCTGTACTTGTTTAGTTGCAATCAGATTCAAAGCACTGGAAGTAGCTACTTAGAATCCCAATGACCCTGGCACTCCGGGATGTCCACACAGAATGTTGGAAATGTTCGCTCCAACAGTGCCCAGATTTCCATGATCTGGATGGGGTACTCCTTCATCATTCAGTTTCTGGATCATACTTTCCCTTCCACTATGATTGGTTTGATTTTTAGCATCTAATCCAGCTTTCACTGCTGCTATTTTCATATTAAGGTGGCTCGAAATAGTTTCCTAACACATATTTTGATGGGTCTTTATAACCACTCCTTATCACTTGATGCTACAATAATGGTATCAAAAAACTGCCCAACCATTGGTGAACACATTGTTACCATTTTCGTGACACAGTAGGTTACCATAGGAACAGTGTTACCTGCTAAAACACCCTTAATTACAGCTTTAGGGGCTTATAATTCAAAAGCGGCATGGTGAAATTTTTTGATAAACATACCGTATTTCCTGGTGTATAAGACAACCCTTCATGCCCACAAAATCGGTCTAAAAATTCGACCTCGACTTACACTACCCTGGGTGCCTGAGGTTTTTCTTGCGCGGTGTCGGTCATGTCTCTATTGTGACCCACGCGAAAAACCCCTGGAGCAGAGCGCGATTTCTTTGAGAGTGCCAAGCCAATGACAACAGAATCTGGACTAGAAAGCTGAATTGCTCCTAATGACCTCCCAAGGGTTTTCTAATCTAAACCACACGGTGATTGGCTTCTAAGAATAAAGGAAGCCTGTGAAATGTTTGTTTCTTGGTGTAGTGATGATGGAGATGGCAAACTTTGACCTCGGTGTTTGTTCGCAATGAAAGTAAGTGACCAAGATCTGGAAAAAGCCATAACAAAAGTTCTCGAAATGTTCAACGGTGTTGAAAACTAAACTGTGGAGCAAAGGGATGGACTTTCGAATTTTATACGCGGTTTTACCAATGGGATTCGGGAAGTCATTGCTATGTCAATTATTAACTTCTCCATATCCGGGAGAACTGCTACAATGCTCTGTTCTCTGGTTTTGGGCTTCGTTCTTCCAGCGAGCTAAGTTGCTTTTATATGTTTCTTTGAAAGAACTTACCACCATTTTCGTTGATACGCGACTTTGGAAAACAAAACACCCGCAGAAACGTTTTTAAAATTTCCGTCAGTCTTAACATGTTATCGACAGATCAGATCGAAATCCACCAATCACAGCCACTAGTGTGACCTTCTGACCTTCTCTACATCATGTTAGCAGGCTGTGATTGGTGGATTTCGATCCGATATGTCCATAAAACGCAAGACTGACGGAAATTTTAGAAACGTTTCTGCAGGTGTTTTCAAAACGGTGGTAACTCTCGGAGAGTAGTCCGAAACATTTCTTGTACAAAATATGCGGTCCGACTGATACACTGTCGTCTTTAACCCCAAAAAGCTCTGCAATTCTCTGCTGCACTATATTTGCTTCTTTCAACTTTCCAGTCACTAAAACTATAAAAACCTCCATTAACGTAAAATTGCGAGCCACATACTCTCCATGGAGATGCAGAATTCGAACAGGAAACCATTTTGATGGGAGTTGTTTTGACTCCCGCCATTTTGGAAGATGCGAACTTTCTACTGTAACCTAATCTGCCATTTCATTCATGTGCTTGTGCATGTGATCACCATACGAAACCGCCGGTCTGATTGACAGATTAGAGACGGGGTCAAGTTCCAGTTTGCACAGTAAATCAAAGCGCTCTGCGCCAGAGTTTTTTCTCGCGGCTTTGCCTCTCATGTCTTCGGCCGAACAACACGAGAAAAACCTCTGATACCCAAGGTACTTACACACCGGCCAAAAGTTGAGAGTGAACTAATTCATCCAGAAAGCCGGAATTCATTAGCATAACATACCGGTAGTTTTCAGGGTTAAAAAAATCCACAACAAAACTCGCAGGTATTAAGCCGACATTTAATGAGTACTTGTATCAACACTAAACCTTAATTACATTAATGTTTCCAACTTAATTCCGTATTCTTGCTTTCTACGCTACATTTCAACGTTGCAGTTTTCTCGACTCTATGATACATACTGTTTAAGAACACTGTAGTGTTTTTTCCAGTCAAAAATGCAAGGAAAAATAGTTAAAGTGCCTATGAAATGAAAAATCAAGCTATTAAAAAATAATTATGCTTATTTAAAAGGCCTTTCAAAGAGAATAAGCATAGCGTTTTTCTTTTTGTGATATCTTCTTTCCTTCAAGAGATATTTAGGTTTCTTCTAATATGCAAATTAGGTACTGATGACATCACAAAGTGTGAAGTTTAAGGCTCAGAACACAAAATTAAAAATATAATTGGACAATCTACTTTAAACTTGCCAAGCTTGTTGCACCCAAACGAATACACCAGCCAGCATATATTCTGTTGTTGCCTTGGCAACAAACTCGGTTCAAGATTTCTGTTCTGCAGAAATGATAATTCCTGTATTTGATCTTCAACAAAGATTGTCTGGTTTCTTAAGTTTGATTAGGACACCTGGTGTAAAGTAAGTGTTGTATATTTTTCAAAAAGAGCGAAGAACTTTGCCTTGTAAGGTGACAAATGGTTAAATTTGAAATTAAGAGGAAAGAGACTGGAAACAAGACTATTGCCATAGCAACAGCAAATTATGAACCATGACGTGTATTATATAGGGTTAAATGTCCATGCAAAGTTTCCATTGCATTGCTTCATTCTTTGCAGAGATGTGCTTGATTTTCTGTTTTTGACCCTCACAAACTCACCTTGTGACGTCATCAGTACCTAATTTGCATATTAGAAGAAACTTTAATATCTCTGGGAGGAAAAAAGATATCGCAAAAAGAAAAACGCCATCCTTCTTTGCTTTGAAAGGCGCTTTAAATAAGCGTGTTTTGTAATAGCTTGATTTTTCATTTCATAGGCACTTAAATACCGGAGGAATTTTCCTGTATCACAGTAAAAATCCTACTTTCATTCGCCACTCTTGCCCAACGGAATGTTCAACACAACAACAAGCTTGGTAACCTCACAACTGGCTTGAGCAGGTGCTTATTTTAGTTACCAGACCTATCACTTTCTGTTGCCTGGCTAAAAAGTCAACCAAGATGGCCTCTTGTTCACTCAATCATTTTTCTGGCTTACTTCAGGCTTGCTTGGTGTTCCCTTGTCACAAATAGCTTCAGGATATCTAAAATAGTTTGGGGCACTTTTTATGAAGGTACATTGTTGAAATGAGGACAAATTTTGCAATTTATTGACGTACTGAAACTTTCATGGTGTTACACTATCATTAAAGGTGATCTACAACAGAAGCAAGACTCATTTGCCTTAAGAATGGAACACGACTTAAGTTCAGTAAACGTACCTTAAATAAAATCGTTAAATAAAAATGTCAATTTAATGGTAAAAAAAGTAGGGTCGACTTATACACCAATGCAACTTATACACCAGAAAATATGGTAGTAAGCCGCAACTTTTGGCAAAGTTTAAAAAAAATTCTGTAAGTGGGGTTTATAGCCACCTTAATTTTCGAAAATTTAAGGTGGCTCCGAGTCTAACAATTTTGTTATCGTGTAATTCTAAAGGATTATTCTTCCACTTTTATCTGAACTGAAAGAGAAATTAGATCAAATAAGTATTGGTTGGTGGACTATAGTTGCGACCTATTTACATATCATTACGTCGGTTGTATAATGGGGTTCCGAAATGCTTCTTGATTGATCACACACCTTTGCCGGCTACGATTAACACTGGGATTGGAAGATGATAGGTTGTCAGTAGTATTTTTACAAATTGCTGGTTGGCTTTCAGCAGAAATTTTGAAAATAGCAATTGAAAGTCTGCAGAACAAATTCCACTGAGCGTTCTTCAAGGGTTCTAACAGAGTTAGTTCGCTTGGTCAATCAGTTCGACAAAATCAACCATCGTCTACAGTTTTGTTGTACCATTGACCCATCATCGCCTTCAAATTGTACAGTATATCTTTCTTTAAATCTGGGATGTTGCTTGCTGCAACAGCCAATAGCTCTGGAAGGCGTTTACGCACTCTTTGAATATGTATTGCACCACCTTGAAGCGACTGGACCCATTCTCCTCAAACTCGGTTGTGCAACCAAAATGGCAGTGTTTTGGAGCTATTTTCGAGATTTCGTCAGGGCACAGAAAATCGAGAATTTATCAGAATCCAAAACTTTTTTCATGGAAGTATTTCAAATAACAAGAAGATTTGTTTTAGCGAAAAAATTTGGCGGGTTAGGTGCACCACAATGTTAGCCTGCGGATACAGAAGCCTGTCATTCGCTCCCGCTACTACATGTGAAATGCAAACAGAGACGTGCACAATTCATGGCCAGAAATTCTATACTGATGACGTAAACCTCCTGGCATTAAAATGGCATAATTAAAATTGCGAGAATAACAAAAATACCCCACACGAAAAGCTGAACGATTCTTGTTGTTGCTTGAAGTGCCCCATTCGGTAACACAGTGGACTTCATCCACAGCCACGCCGATCAAACTCTCCTAATAAATTTCGCTTTCGAGCATATTTTGCCAGCTTTCCACTATAACTTCAGACTCTGGAGAAAGGTAAACAAATGTCACATTCCCTCGCTCGATGCCCTGCAAAATTTTTGGATCTTACTCTGGGCCCACAAAAGTAGCTTTAAATCCAAAAGAAGATAGTTTCTTCACTTGGTCTTGCATAAGCGCTAAAAGCGGACTGATGAATCGCCAATACGTTCCCATGCATCTACATGTGGACAAGGCACCAGATTCAGGAAAGATTTACGTCATCAGTATGGAATTTCTGGCCGCAAATCACAGAAGTCTCTCTTCCCATTTCGTACATAGAAGCGGAAGCGAATGAGAGGCGGCATTATTTCGCAGGCTAGCTTTAAGGGGCTAGGTCACGCAATTTTAGGCAATTTCAGCACTGATCAAACAGTCACAAAATTACCTAAATTTCAAAATAACGCCTCAAATCTATAGAAGAACTTTAACAAAACACAGAAAAGCAAAGAAGGGGCATGGATGGACAAAACTGGTCCAGGAGAAGATTAAAATGAATTGCATTGGGGTAAATTTGAAAAACGTTGGCCCACGTTTTTTCAAATTCATATCAGTTTATATCAAAATGACATTTACACAGCTGGAAAATCATTCTCAGTTGTTATGTGGTCGTGGTTTCCTTGTTTTCTTGATGCTATACAAACTCATTTAAGGAGCAACCAATCAACACAAATCTAGAGCTTTCCTCTGCCTTTGCAATTTTCGCAGGAAAAATTTGGAGGTGGTGCCGCTAAAAAGCCACCAAATCTGGAAAGCTATTTGAATGCAAACGCTGCACATTTGTGATTGGCCTTTACACTTTTGTTGATTGGTTATACTTGGATACATGAAATAGCTGTACACCATTCTGATTGGCTGTATACATTTTTTTTTCCACATGTGAAATTAAAGCATATAGATTTCTACATATGAGCTTTATGGATTAAAATTCCCGTGTTATGTGTAATTTAAACTGAATCAGCATGGTGGCTGTTCAGTCTCATCCTGAGAGTGTGGGAAAGTGAGCAAGTTCCAAAAACCTCAAAGATGCCCTTGCTATCTCTATCTTCAAGAAAGGTGATCAAAAAGCCTGTGAAAAAATTGTGGCTTTCTTTCTCTAGATGGCCAAGGTCTTCTTGAACACGCTGCAAGTTGTTGCAGAGCAAACCCTTCCTCAGTTCCAGTGTGGCTTCTGACAAGCCTGCAGATAACAGTGCTGCTCCCTCCCATTCTACTGATGACCTGCAACAATCGGTCAACAACTTAAGCAATGCTAGTTAACAGTCATTTTGGCCTCACTGTAAATGTCAAAAAGACCAAGGTGCTCGCTAAAACTGCTGCAAAACTGCTAATTTGGCCATATATTTGCTTGCCGCAAAAACTTCTCTGCAGTGAGCAGCCCACCGGCCTACACTGTACATCGAAGAGAATGCCTCTCCTCAAATCCCTGCCCTCCCTGCCCTTGCAAATTCTATGCAAGGATTGGCCCGCTAAGCCACTTCTGAGACCATCAAAGAAGAGGAGACTGTACTGTTAGAAGAACTTGATGCTTGCACACAAACTAATGCCACCAACGATCATCAATGAGCTGAAGGAAACCTGCAGGTGTTTAGGCCAAAGTTCAAGTGACAAACATTGTTTCTACTGCCAGGAGAGGAAATATGTAAAAGAGGCGTATCAAATGTAAACCAGACACAAACTAATTTTGACATTATATTGATCTCACCCTCAGCTGGTAAATTTACGTATTATTTAAGACCCACAACAGGGAGCTCGCCCCGTATTCAAGAAATTGTGGGGCAAATCAAAGGCATGACCAAAAAGGCAAACAAGATAATGGACAATCTCACACAGTTTGAAGACAAATTATATGCACTTGACGAAGAAAAGGAAAAAGAAATTGAAGAATGATAATACAAAAATTTTGTGATAGATTTCTCCTCTACCCACAAGAAACTCACAGAAGACAGTGAAACACAGTCTGAAACTTGCATCATTAAAAGTTAGGAGTTTCTGTTGTAATGTGGTGCTCTATGACAAATACAGCATTCTAATTGGTCTGTTTTGCACTTGTTTGAAAACCAGCTTTCTGATTGGTTACAAATGAATGACCCTAACTTTAAGAACAATGCTGACTCAGTAATTAAGTCATCTGTGAACACCAATTACAAGGTGTTAATTCAAGACTTGCAGTTATGGTCACCTCTCAGTTGACAACTTTGTTGTGCAACAGACCATATTAATTATTTTACAATGTTGAAACTGACCTCATGACCCTAAATGCACAACATCTACTTTTTGGTTATGATTACTTGTATACATGTAGGTAATCATATGGTTTTGAGTCCAATTTGGAATTAATTTGCACAAGCAACTTTTTCAAAAGGCTGAAACTGCCCAAGCCACTTTGGCGAGTGCAATAATAATAACATACGAAAATATTCTTGTGGAAGAAAATGCCGGAAGATCATATTGCAGACAGGAAGCAAGCATTTTGATGTGGATTTGACACTTTATTTACTGATTGGCTGATGAATATCAGCTGATAATGCTACAAACTCAAAGCAGTTTGCATCATGTTTTGCACATGGAATCACAGAAGTACGTTTTCAATAAGATTTTCAAGAGCCTGTGAGAAATCTTAAGCCAAAAAAACGCAAAAAGTATTTCAAAACTCATCTTTTAATGGGAGTCTGAATCTCTCTTAATTATATGGATGCGACAATACTTAATGGGCTTCGCACTTGGAATGTCTTGTCTTGAAGACGTGCTGCTCTTGAAGTTAAATGAAACCTGGCAGTAGTTTAAAGTGTTCACCAGATTTTGCTCTTGAGCTCTCAACATGGTCGCATTGAGCGACGTGGAACTTTGGTTGAATCCAAACATGATAAATTGAGGGTTGAAATCCGTTGCAATGGCATTCGTGCTCTCGTTAGTTTAAGAAATTGTGCTGGATACCCAAAATGGCATTCAAAAGCTGTCACTGTTTGTCTTCATTTGCCTTGTCGTAGTTGTCTAATGGCTGAAAGTTCTTTTGTCTGCTGACCTTTACAATTCCTGACCGCTCGATGTTCACTTTCTTCAATTTGCTCACAACCGTTTTGCAAGCACTGCGGTTAGTGAACTTCTCGTCGCTGCTTTCAAGAATAATATTTACCACAATGCTCTTCATCACATTTTTTATTTTGTTTTCCCCCATTGGTTATACTTTTTTTAAACCACACGTTGTCATTGCTGGCTTTCTGTTTATCTTGATGGAGAGGTAACATGGACCAGTAGTCTTCAGGTTTTGTGGTTGGCGACTCACAAACTGCTTAAAAGGAGCTGCTGGGCATATTTCTCCATCAACAGCAAACATTCATGGCTGAAAATAGTAGAGTTTTGTGTTTAAGCCTCCTTGCCAAGTTTTGGTCTCCCTTCAGTAAACTGTGTGAACTCCGTGCCATTCTCCCAGCAATTTCGCTGTTCCCTCTAAGAACTGTTTGATGAGTGGAATTCGTGGTCTTTTACGATCAACAATGGATACTGCTTTTCTTCTCAAAGGTGTGATGAGGGCAGCAATCATGACTCTAAGGCTGTCTGGCTAATAATCTTGGGACGTTTTTGTTCTTCACTTTAGCATAGAATTTCTTGAGTAATCTGTTCAGTTCAGCCAGTTCGTTTTCCTCGATATCCAAAGCTAAGTTCATACTTTTGTTGCACTGTTTTGCAGTTCTTCTATTGTTTCATCAGTGGCCAGCGTAAACCTTTGTTGATTTAATGCAGCTATTTTTTCTCCCTCGATGTGTAAGTTGCACTGGTGTTACACTTTTTGCACTGACGTTACACTTGAACTGCACTGCTCTCAGCCAATAAGGATCAAGTAATTTTTAAATGCACATTATTATAAGAATTATCTCCTCCAACGTATTATGAAAGTGAACATGATCCCGCCCACTTGCCCAACATTTCTTAATTCCAATTTGATCTGGATTATTGTCAAGCACCTTATCACAAGCCCCTAGCTCGGGTGATTGTGCTAGCACTCCCTGTGTTTGACGTTAAATTTTAGTTATACTAAGTCTTATAGACAACAATTTGTGTCCTTGACGTCATTTTAGTCTGCTTTCCTTATGCATCTGCAACTTGTGTAGCAACATTTGATATCATTGTACCTACAGATAGCTTCAGGAAATGGTTAGTTTTTATTTCTTCTTTCATACAATCAGATGATGTAACGTAAAAAAAAACCATGGGTTGTTTATAATTCTAGCAATCTACATGACAGTAAGTAATACTACATGTACCACTGTACTTGAATGTTTTATATATAAAATGTGTATGTGTGTCATCGTGATCCCATACCTGAGTTTTGGAAAGTCTGAGAGGATCAGAGGCTTGACCTGTCATGACATTATGAAGTAAAATATCCCCATTGACTGATCCTGAAGCAATAGCTGTGTCATTCCAGTTAAATGTCAAGCAAGACACAATATCCTTGTGATCCTATCACAAACAAAATACAACTCACTCAAATCATGTCTACTATCCTGCAAAAAAAAACTAACTAACCAAATGGTACGACTACTGAATGGTGGTGTCTGATAAAAGTGGTAAAGTTCCTTAACTTTCCCTTTTTTTATCACAAACAAAAATTACTTGGACTTTATACTACTGCTCAATAATGTGACAGAACAAGCTGCATTTTGTTCCAGATTGTGTTGGATTGTTTATACACAAATGTTCTGGCAAATGATCGGAAAAGATACTTGGGACTATATGACAGCCAGTACTAAGATGTATGTCAGTGTCTTACATTTGAAGTCTGCAGACTACAGATTCCAGACTGCATACAGTAGACCTCAGACCGTAGATTACAAGATATTGACTAAGGACTGCTCGTCACAAATCTTGAAGAACACAGAGCTCAAGGTTGCCATATACATCCAGGAGTGTCTCAAGTGCAAGCAATGTAGCGAGTGCAGTCTAAGTAGTAGATACCTGAACCCCTATATCAGATTAAGGTTTATAGAACTGGCCATCAAACTATACCATGAATTTTGAGATGGATTGCCAAATTTTTCACGGCCATTAAATGCGAGCAACCAAATGACCTTTTGAAAGCTACAAGTCAAAGTGAAATTTGTTTTTTGCCACTTTCATTTTTTTCCTCGGTTTCAGGGCCCAAAGTACGTTTTTTCCATATTCAATTGCAGTAAAAAGCTACAGAACATTTTGGAGTGATCAAACAAAACTCACTCTCTAAAAAAAACAATTTCAAAATTAACAATTCCCACACACGTTTTTGTAATTTATATGTTAAACTAGCTACTGTCCAAACTTAAGGGCAAGTGAACAAATTCCCTTTGAATTAGAACTCTTAAAAGTGTGTGCTTAGAGTAAAAAAACTTATTCAAGAAAACAGCACTAAATTAACAATTAGACTATGAGCTCGAGATTTCTATGAGGTGATTGATAGTTGATGAGGCCAAAGGTCAAATCAACTATCGCCTCATAGAAATTGAGAGCGAATAATCTAATTGTTTTAATGTGGCTAAATGTAATTTAGGCTAAGTTAAAATCAAGCCAATGCTGGTCAGCGG
>Ga0126343_10000812_pt1 | contig 13176 bp, 2 predicted proteins | sample Cyp2metagenome_FD_92531 | JGI IMG/M metagenome (GOLD analysis project Ga0126343, IMG submission 92531) | Coral microbial communities from Lord Howe Island, Old Settlement Bay, Australia - Cyphastrea 2 metagenome | ecosystem: Host-associated > Invertebrates > Cnidaria > Coral ... | reverse complement strand
TATTGTTTTGCGCGTGTAAAATCTCTATTTTAAAGCAAATGAAGAAGCCTAAGCCGTGTATTACACTGTGATAAAACACTCCGGTCATTTGAGAACACTCGAGAAATGTAGAAAACACTCGCCAGTGGCTCGTGTTTTCTACATTTTCCTCGTGTTCTCAAATGTCGGTCGTGTTTTATCACAGTGTAATACACGGCTTAGGCTTCTTTATTTGTTAAATAATATGAAAACCGGTTAACAAGCGCAGTCTAGAGGATCGCTCAACATTTTGTGTCGCGATTGCTTCGATCGCAGTGATCATATGTCAGTGGCTTTTCATTATCAAGCAATATACCTTATAAGGTAATTCTCTAGTAAAAGAACGCACCATAGATTTCGAATGAAACTTGGCATGCTGTTCTCACAGGACAAGAAGATGTCAAAAACGTAATAAAAAGAGGGGGTCACCGTGCCTGTTTTCACGGCACAACACTGACAAATACGGTTATTTAGGTGCCGTTTGGTAATCTCTGTGCACAAGAAATAAGCTCGATTATATTTCAATGCAGCGTGTTATATCACACAGAGGTTGACTTTCGTTGATTGTTTATTCATCTATGTCCCAGAACAAAATGACTTCAAATCCACTGCATTTTTTATCCTGGACAGGCGTTGTTATGTCTCTCTCTGTAGTAATTATTGACCTTTATTTCAATTGCGTAAAAAGTAGCCATAGATTTTTGCTAATAGTTTTCTCAGTTACTGAGGATATTGTTCTCATTGTAATTATGAAATAAAAAGTGGGGGTCACCGTGCTCGTTTAAGAGAAAACGAGCGTTTATTTCGCTATCGGGCTTAGTTTGAGGGAAATCTCTCACGCTCTGTACGTGCTGATATGCGCGCACTAATGACGCGAAAATCGTGCGCAGTAGAGATGCGCAATGCAATACTAGGGAATCACCTTAAGCCTGGTTTGTTGTCCCACTTCAGATGATACTCTTGCAAATTTCGCGTGTATATGAATCAACAACTTTAGATGAATAAAAGAAAAATTCTTTACAAAATATCACGAGGTCTGTAACTGTAAGACAAACCGGCCAAGTTAAACCGGTGTATTACTTTTTCTCTTTTAGCAAGAGTTTGACTTTTCGTTTTTACACAGTTCCCAGCCTTCCTCCTGAAAACCTCCAAGGAAACAACATCAGCTCAACAGCGCTGAGAATCACGTGGAACCCAGTCCCCTCTGGTTTCGTGCACGGTATACTGCGAGGGTATAGAGTGCTTTATAGAAAGACGAACGAACCTTTCGCACCATACACAAAGATCACTGTGTCACCAAGGGTCAGGATGAAAGAAATCTACGATCTTAAGAAGTTTACCTTCTACACTATACGGGTTCTCGCGTTTACCATAAAAGGAGATGGTACCGAGTCTCCACCGGTAAACGTATCAACAGATGAAGACAGTAAGTGGACGATATGGACGATATTCTGTAAACGATCTAAATAAATAAACAAGTTAATTTTAAGATGCTTTATTGAACATTCAGCCAGACTATGTTCGTTGCGTTTTGAGAACGATTGCATTGTTACAAAGAGTGAATTTAATGTTGCCAGTCAAATTTAGTAACGTTACAGGAAATTCCATAGCAAAGCCACATGAGAGAGATGGACTAATGTTTAGACTAATGTTAACATTCAATTCAGTTCATTCAAATAATCTCCAAATAAACAAGAATCTATTGAAATCTTAAACTGCAGAATTATTGTTTCCAGTTCCCAGTGAGCAACCACAGAATGTCTACGCCAAGGACAGAGCAAGCGCAACAGTAATTTACCTGTCATGGAAGCGCCCCCCGGAACACACCATACACGGTATTCTACGCGGCTACTACCTTTGGTACAGCATCACCAGCCTTGGAATTTATGACGAAACTCCAGTTTTTCCACAAGACTACAAGACAAAACAACTACCTGCGGAATCTAAAAGCGATGCACTCACTGATCTGGAAAGTTACGCTACATACGACATTAGAATAGCTGCCTTCACCAGCAAAGGACATGGTCCCATCAAAGACATATCATCAAGTGAGCGCGATTACTCGCTGTATAATATGAATATTTGTACGATGCTTCATGTGCGTTTGTGTGGAGAGTTACGTCGATGAGTATGTGGGAGAATCAAAATGAGGGACTGTAATTACTCTCAATGTTTTGTCCCCTGCTGTTAGAGAGCTGCCTTCTTGTGACTTTTTCAAGTTAGGAGAATGTTTAAGGTACTCTTACGGTTATCTAAATAAAGGGTAAACCTGATTTTAAAAAGTAATTTAACATGGCAGATGTCGCACGTTTTTCAAACTGCATATTGCTGTATTAACTCGCTCAATCAATACACGCAAGAAATTAAATTCACTCGTGATAGAGCGGTTTTCTTTTGAGTGTCGAAAAGTAATTGGTTTTGCGTTTACTACGCCACGCGATTGCTTCAAAAAACTCGCCACCACTTTTTCATCCAATCAGGAGTAAAACCAAAACCAATCGTGATTCACTCGAACGCGTTTTCCCGCACTTTGCGTCAGCTACATGTAATTACTTCGCGTTTTGATTGGTTCACTTGAGTATCTGTGTCCTTTGTGATTGGCTAGAGTGATTACTTTGGTTTTGGTTTTACGACACTCAATTGAAAACCGCTCTATAAGCCGTTCAGCAACTCATCTTTTACAGACCGGCTTACAAGCAAATGACTTGTATGTATAGAACCTTGCCTAAAGAGCAACCCTATTCAGATTACGGCATAACCTGGCCCCTTCTGTTCCTCTTTTACTCAACGTACTGTGATAATTTTGGAAAGTTCGATACCTGTATATGTTTACACCCTAAACAAGGCATTCTCTTCTAGCTGACTCATAACGTAAAAATCTCTGGCGCCTGACGTCGGAAACGAAGAAAGACTTGTATAACTAGTTTGTGATATTCAGATTTGTAATTCTCGTCTGCAATTAAGTTTACTTCCCTTCCGAAGGAACCTGCAGATGTCACTCCACGATCCCGACTAACTGGTGGAACAACCCTCCGTACGTAAACTCACAACCCTACAGCAACAGAAGCAAAGAAAGCGGCATCTTGCCAACCATACTTGAATTGGTTGTTTCTCACTGCTGTCAGGAATGCGGTGAGTTCGGCACCACACAGATTGACTTCACAACAGATGCTAATGGACTAGAAGCCGAAAAACAAGGTGTCATTAAGGTTAAGGACGCCATCAGCACCAAAAGTATGGTTTCGTTTGGAATTGCTGGTGTAATGCCTCAAGAAAAGTACTATAGTCCTGATGGGATAGCGGAGTACGTGCCTATCATGGAGACTCCGGGCGTGGCTTTTATCGTAGCTGAAAAGAGGTGAAGCCTGGCTCACAATAATGACATAACGTGATCGGCATAACGACATAAGGAAAAGATCAGCTTTGTCTTTATATATTCATGCTGCCAATATGACATCGTTACGGTTTAAATGCTCACACTATAAACATAGCGCCCTTTTTACTTCGAGATAACGCCCTTTCAGTGTCGTTCGTGACAATGTCGTTATGTCGTAATATCGCTAGTGTACGTGAACCAAACCTGAGAGAAGGACAGAAAGCTAAGAGATACACTTAATAAGATATCAACTCTTGTTAGAAATCGTTCATTAATCTTTAAAATAAACATAACGTATCCACAAAGTTAGCATTGAAACTTTATGTAGCAGATCTAATAACGATTATCACTCTTCGATGTAAGTGAAGATATTTACATGTTTAACTGGACATTGCAAGATTCGCCGCGGAACTCAAAATCTCACGTTTTGATTCTGATAACGATCTGATCACTGAACCTGGAACTTTCACTCGAATAAATGTGGTTGTACGTAAGTTAATCTTCTAGCCCCCAGAATGCACCAGTGCCTTTCGTACACAAGTGGCCGCCCGTGTTTAGCCTGCCAAGTACAGAAAATAGCTTTAGGATCTTTTGTTTCACCCATTGGCCCGTTCCAAAATTTTAGAATAAAGGTTTTTCAGTTAGCCAACATTTTACAACACATCACAACAGGTGGGCAAACACACACAACATGTTGCGCCCAACAATGTTGCGATATGTTGCGTTGTCATGTTGCGATCGTTTTGTCGGGGCTTTAGTGAAGTTGAAGTTAAGTGTACCAGTCGTTCCGGCATCAGAACAAAGAGAGGAAAGCTAACGCTCACAAACGTTTGGCCTCGCAAATTCGATATGGCGGTTAACTTACCTTTCTCAATTTCATAAATTAAGGTATGCACACATACCTATTTTTTCTAAAAAAAAAAGAACTTGACGGAGCTTTTTCAAACTGTTAGATCTATCTTGTTTCTTTCCATGCAGAGATATTCACAAGGAAGTTCTACTAGCGATTCTAAGCTGTTGGCCTGCTGTTGTCATCGCTTGTATCATGACGTACGTGGCTGGAATTGTCGTGTGGGCGCTGGTAAGTTTTCTTTATAACTTAAATTAGGACACCTTTCATCAGATGCCTTCACTTTTTCCTTATCTATGTCGCCCAATATCTTAACTCAGTTAACAGCTTTTCGAGAAATTTTCTTCGGGTGCTTAAAGAAGCTACTTCTCAAATAGTCACTATAGTTTTAAGTAAAGTGACTATTTGGTGATATCTGATCATCGCTTACAATCCGTTTAAATCTCGTCCAGTAATTAGTCTTTCTTATCATGAAGTTCAATATTTTGTTTTGTAGGATATGAAGTGGAATCACGTTGACTTTCCCAAATCTTTCTTTTCGGGATCACTCGAGGGATTCTGGTGGTCGTTCGTTACCATGACGACAGTTGGGTAGGTTTTTTAGAACTTTTTTCTGGTTGTTGCCAGATCTGGAGGTGACCCTGGTTGCTGTTATCGTCGTCGTTGTCGATCAGTGTTGTTGTCGTCGAAGTTGTTGTAGTTGTTATTGTTGTTGTTGTCGTTGTCGTTGTTGTTGTTGTTGTTGTCGTTGTTGTTGTTGTTGTCGTCATTGCTGTTGTTGTCATCGTTGTTGTTGTCATTGTCGTCGTCACTGATGCTGTTGTTGTCGTTGTCGTCGTTGTTGTTGTTCTTGTCGTTGTTGTTGTTGTTGTTGTGGTCGTTGTTGTTGCCGTTGTCGTCGTCATTGTTGTTGTTGTTGTCGTCGTCGTTGTCGTTGTTGTTGTTGCTGTTCTTGTCGTTGTTGTCGCCATTGTTGTTGTCGTTGTCCTTGTTGTTGTTGTTGTTGTCCTTGTTGTTGTCCTTGTTGTTGTTGTTGTCGTTGTCGTCGTCGTTGTTGTTGTTGTCGTCGTTGTTGCTGTTGTTGTTGTCGTCGGCGTTGTTGTCGATGTCGTTGTTGTCGTCATTGTTGTTGTTCTTGTCGTTGTGGTTGTTGGTCTTGTTGTCGTTGTTGTTGTCGTTGTTGTTGTTGTTGTTGTTCTTGTCGTTGTTGTTGTTGTTCTTGTCGTTGTTGATGTTGTTCTTTCCGTTGTCATTGTTGTTGTTGTTGTCGTCGTTGTTGCTGTTGTTGTTGTTGTCGTCGTCGTTGTTGTTGTAATGTAATTCCATATTAAGAGGTGTGAGTGTACCATTACCTTGACCTGTTTCACTTTAGGTACGGTGATCGAATTCCTAAGTCCATTCCAGCCAGGTTGTTTGCCTTTCTGTGGACGTGGACTGGTATCGCTACAATGGCTGTAATCACGAGCAGTATAACAGCTTCACTCATGAGTATGGTGTTCAAGCCAGAAAGGATGATCTACGGAACAAAGGTGATGAATAAACAATGGGATATGGCTAAAAATAAAAATGAAAGACTGCCATACAGCTGGTAACATTGGTCGAAGTCGTCAATTCATTTGAGCATAGCAATTGTTTTGGCAACGAAGCAGATTGGACGCCTTTGTGTCATACTCAACGTTGATTGGGTCAATTAACCAAAGAGCGTCTTAGTGACACTCGGTTAGCTAGTTGCGTTCTTAAGGTTGGTTTTCCAACAGAAGTATTGATTATATTTATGCTGTTTAGTTGGCAGCCATCGATAACTCCACTGAATACAAACTGGGACTCAGACGCAATGCCATTTTAAACCCAGGTGGGTAAAGTCAAATGATCGTTTGATTGAACGCAAATGAACACTGATCCATTGACTGATCTTACATTAATAGTTTCAATCTTGTCTAAAATCGACTTTGTGAGAGCTTTAACTTCGATCTACCATCAACTCCGAATGACTAGAAGTTTTAAAAAGCTTTTGGTCGATGTTCCTAAGTTCTCTAAATTCAGACGACGGCCGACGGGCCTGCCTTGAATTGCGTACAAGAGTTATAAGAGATACCATTTATATTAGAATCAGGAATATCTTTAGCTTGGACTGAGCTAGTTTTGGATGAAGCAAACTATCGTCTTGTTTGAAGCTTTTTCGAGCTTACTAAGCATTATCCCGGGGGGGGGGTACCCAACAAAGTTAAATATGAGGAGGCTCCGCCCCGAGGTCTAACCCCTTTTCTATACCTTTTATTGAAAAGAGGTACCCCTTTCACATACCTACTTGTTGTCATTTTAATGTAGAGCTAAATAACTAAACTGATACAGCCATAAGGTGTGTCTATACGAAATATTTTAATTAAAGGCCCTTTTAAATACCTAAATGACTAGTCTCCTCCGCAGCCGTTATTATGTTAGAGTCGTCATGCAACGCTTCAACGGCTGCGGAGGACACTACTAAATGACCGATTTCCCTACCCTTTTATATACATCAACTTGTGAAATCACTACCCCTTTCGGGGGAGCCTCCCCGTAGAGGCCAGTATAGGAAGTACCCCCCACCTGTTTATGTAGTTTTTTACCTCGGTTGAAAATGAGGCTTGATGCAAATCCTTTCTTTCTGAATGAATCAAGCCATGTTCATATGAAAAAGAGAATAAGAAATAATCAGTAACCTGTAAATGCTATTTTAAGTTCTTCTCTTCTAATAAGCCAGTTTCGAGTTGCTCTTACCTCTGTTTAAAAACTAATCTTGGTGCACGAACTTTCATATTTGAATAAGTTTTTCTTGCACGTTCATTGTTTTTCAAATCAAATTCGTCTTTATATTTAACATTAATTGTCCACCTGGGAAAAGTGACTGAGAAATGGCTTATTAATTTGAATTTGACTCGTCTTAACTGTTATTCGAAGACAGAGAAGTCTAAACGAGAAAATCAGCTCTCAGATTAATAAGTTGAGAACTCGTGGACCGATATTCGCCTGTTTTGTTTCAGATCACTCATACGGGAACTTGTTCGATATTTTTGAAGACCTCGAGGAAGACCGAATCCATGCTGCTCTCCTTGACTCGTACTCGACAGCAAGCGAGAGTAAGATGTTTAGTAAGGACTGGTTACGAGTGATAGAAATCATACCCGTTAGATACGAGTCTGCTAATGGAGTGGTACTGACTGGTGACGTCATGAGACTAGCGCGTTGTTTCCGACGCTTTGTGAAATCAGAAACAAGTACCATACACAGAATTATACAGAGAAACGTAGGAACTATTGAGGTGAAGACAGAAGTAATCGTAGATTTATATTCCACTGTAAGCTCTCACTTTATTTTCCTCTTAGTTCAGTTACTGAAATCTCTTTTTGCGCAATCCCTGTCTAAAGCCCGGCTAAATGATCGCAACAGTTAAACACAACATAGCGTAACATGGTGCATGCGTTTGGCCATCCTGGGGCGACTTGTTGGGTGCTGTTGGCACAAATTTGACCATTTTCAAACTTGAGCCCACGACAACTTACTCGTCCCAACACGTCGCACAGGGTCCCCAAACGCACACAACATGTTGCGACCAATAATGTTGCGATATCTTGCTTTGAAATGTTGCGATGTTTGGCCGGGGCTTAAGGACAGGTCAGGAAGAATTTTGAAGTTTTTACCGTCTTGTCATTCGCACTGGCACAAATGCGAGGGGCAAGGGTAAGAATATGGATTAAAAACTCCACCGTGTGAAACAACAAACTTTTTCGCACTTTTCCGACATGATAATTATTCTTAGATCTTCTTTCACAACTATGACCACATGAAACAAACAGTAATTCAAAATAGCGAACTGTAACGTTCTGTTCTCATTTGATTTAATTTATTCAGGCAGATGACATTCCATTTGCAGTGAAGACATCTTCTGAACTGCTTACTGAGCAATCTTATCTTTATGTAAGAACAGTGATCATCTTGGGTGGCTCCCTCGGTGTCTTCACGCTCTCTGGTCTCCTATGGCATTTTTGCTTTTATAAACCTTCTGATTCAGGTACAAAATACCGAATACTTCATTTAATCCCGGTCATAGAAGTTTAGAATTTTTCCCCACACGCGATCAAATTCCCATGTTTTGAGTTTTTCGCTAAGCTTTACGACGGCTTCATTTACACCTTAAGGGTTAAGTTCGAAGAGAATTGTTGGAACATTTGAATAATTAGCGCAACAGATTCATGTATACAAAAGCGAAATAAAAATTTTGGAGAATCTGTTCAGTTTCTCGAAGCAACTTAATTTTTCCAAACGCCATATGGCAGAAAGTTAGTCGGCGGCGACCCACAATTTTTCTTTCATTTCTTACACAAACACTTCGTTGGCTGCAGTCACATCAGCCTTTAGGTCGGTGACCATATTAATCGGATTTCACTGTGGCTCCCGGCCAATGACACGCCAGAAACTCAGAAAAGAAATTTAAGCTTTTTCGTGATGCTTAGCTTGCCAAGGAGTGTTCCGGAATTGAGAAATCGTTAAGAGGGACCTAATGTTCTACAAGAAACTTTTTTTTTCATTCTCCAGATCATATTCTTTTGATCAGTGCAATCAATGTTGGTGACAATGACTGTTTAACTTTGTTTTATTTTTAGACGGACAAGGGGTGACGCTAGTCAAGCCCCAAATAACACACCATGAAATAAGAGAACAGCTAAAACAAGATATCGCAGAGTTTTATGCAAGATTTCGGCAAAAGTATCTTGCTTTACGGCGAAAACATATCAAAGAACTGAAGGAACTTAGGAAATTGTCCAACAATAATGGAAGCGCAGGTAAACAATTCCACCGGTCTTATAATTGTTATTGCAGGTGTATATATAATCCGTGTTGACCTGGGCACAGTGCATAAGAACTTCGCATCAAATTTTTTAGCTGTCTAGTTTGTTTTGTCCTTTCTGTCAATATCGGTAGCCTCAATTTTGAAAAATGTCTCTTTGAGATTTAATCATATGCATGGTTTTCTGAATGCACAATTTAGGGAGCAATTCTCTAGGAGATGTCACATGGTCTCACATAAGGTTGGGGACAAAACCAGTTTAGTATATCGATTAGCGTATATACACTGGAAGATTGAGAAGTAAAAAAGCTGTTCAAAACGACCCAAAAGCTTACTATTTGGGGTGACACATGCCTACATCGCTTACATAACGGAGTAGAAGGAGAGCAAAGGACTGAAGAAGAAAAAAGAAAGTGTTTTAAAGAGCCAACCAACGAACCAAAAGGGCTCAATGTCATAGCCCGTAAGGTTTGCAATTAACGTACTATATTTAGAATTATTAGCTGCTTTATAACATTATTTTATCATAATCAACAGACGTCAGAAGACTGCCGGAATTTTCTACAAGTAGGTTCATTAATTTCGACTCTTCCTTTGTTATCTTGTTGGTTGTGATGCGTGACGTATTCCTATGTAGATCAGCTGACGTTGCACACTTTTGTGGGAAGTTTATGTTGCTGGAGTGAGAAACACCAACTGTCATGCCAGGTTCTTCTATGGAGTTGTTGGCATGCGTGCGCACTAACAAGTCCTGGTGCTCAACCTTTCACAAGGAAATGAAGTGATCGTGCAAAAAACATGTACACTTATTTCAATATGAAACGTGAGGCACCAAGACTCGGTAACACCAACTAGGCTATGGCTTATTCATTTAAGTTGTGGTATGGTTGGTTCTTAACAAGCTTGCCCAACATTACTCTGTATGACTTCAAGGGACACTGTCGTGACAATTTTAATGAATAAGTTTTTTCAAAATATAGTATTACTTTAGGACTAGGCAAAGAGATTCTCCTAGAAATCCACGACAATGGTATTTTTGATTGAATTGTTATAAGCAGAGAAAAATTTGAATTTTTCTTTACTGATTGTGCGAGACTAGCCTAACCGTCATAATTTCAAAACGTCTGTGAGACATCTTCAAATTTACACCACGACCCCATGCTTGCCTAACACACTATAACAGTCCCATGGTGGCTCCAGGGCACTTATATAATACTGACTTAGGCAACTTAGGTTTTCGCCGTTGAAAATATGAGTTTTGACTTACAAAGTCATAAATTTGGCGCAAAACTTCATCATTGGTCATATAAGTTACTACGATACGAACTACTAATTATTTGCTGTGCTGGTCACAGCGTGGTTTTTCTGTCTTAGTGGCCTCCTTGGGCCCCGCGAGCCAGATTGGAGACGAAGAATCGACAGAATCCTCCCTCTCACAGTCGCCCCCAATTCCCTCTCCCCCGCCCGCCCGCCAACTTACTGACTTCATCATTCAGCTTCTTATTTCTATATCGTGTTTTTGTTTATCCGTTTAGGTCACAAGGGAAAATATGTGGTTACCAGAGATGCTGATGTCAATTCCATATTAGAAGGACTGGACATGACCATATTTGATAAAAGCAGCAGCAAAAGATGGCATTTCTAGGCCACTCGAAAAAAAGCCTGAAAGCATAAACTAAAAAAAGAGCGAATAACTGAGCTGCATAATAAATATGAAAGAACGATGTTCCTTTACGTGAAATTTTAATGTATTTTTTCGTTTTCTTTTACCAATATCTTACCGGTAAAATTCCATATAAGTGCAATTAAGACATACATAAATTGTACAATAATGATTCACACGCTTTCTTGCCTACGGATTGGTGTAGTTCTAGTGTAGTTATGCCTTTTTTCTTTTTTCTACTTTATTGTTAAGGTTTGATTTCACTGAAATGATTAAAAATTGAACGTGTACAGCAACACTAAAGTATTGGTCTACATCAACAATAACTGTTAATGCAGTTCTCAGCGCTTTGTTAAGAAGCGGCTAAAGTCTTTTTATAGTAAAATCACATATTTTATGATTGCTTTATTTTGCTAACAACATCCTACACCAAGAATGCGGCTATTTTTGTGTATATGGTTTCCTACTGACAGCATCGACCAAACCATTCAAGGGACACTTCTCTTTGTCCTGTGAGTGTCAATTTTATGAAGGTTTCGCCGTATTACAAACCACCTGCTCCGCAACGACAAAAAATGATCAAGCACTGCTTGATCATTTTTTCTAATAGTCCAGTCATCTAATGAAATTGTTATGGTCGAAGTCAAACTAATTGCAACAGAATGTTTGTAACCGCCTAATGATAGATGGATGTCAACTTACCAACATACTAAAAGTTCCCCAAAATTCGTGTCGTGGAACATGCTCAAATTAAGCATTTCAATATTCCGAGCGTGTGCCACAGGGTACCCACTACGAGAAAAGTACTAAGAAATCGACACTCAAAATAAAGTTGTTTTGACCGGTTCCAAGCCATCTTGAACAACAATAAATGTTTATAATGAGCAGAAATATTTTAAACAGATGAAATAAAATAATAAGATTAAAACATCGTAAAAATAAAATCGTAAATCTTTTTGATAGTAGTCCTGCACTTAGCTCAGTGTACAAGCAGTAAGCTCAGCAAGTTTGCAGGCATGTCACTTAAACAAATGAAACAAATATTTCAAATAAATGCAACAGAGTTAATAATCCCAAATGGCAAGAGGTAGACCAGTTGGCTGATTAAAAAACGTGATTGAGGATATGATCTCGAGACTACCGAGAAACAAATCCCGCTATTGGCAGAGTGGAGGCCTCGTGCCAGGCACCTCCGGATTACAATTCAAACATACGATTTGAGTGGTCTCAGACTTCAACGATATAGCATGGAACATCTGGCAGTATTTAGCTCATTTTATGGCATTGTCTGTAAGTTCTGTATAGGGCTCGGAGTTTTATGGTTTCTGTTCAATATCTACTGCGTTGTGCTGTGAGAAGTCTGATTTACGTTGTACATTGAATTTGTATCATGCAATCGCATTTGGTCGAGTAAGGCCCACTTCAACCAGTTCAGAGTTCGTGCTTCTGCCCTGCAGAACTAAATTCGAGGAATTAAGCTCGACAAAATCACGGCAGTAGCACGAAGTCTGAATCAAACTTTTGAATTAAATTCGGCAGCAATTAAGTTCGACACGCTTTACCGTGCTAGCACGGCGGCGATTCAAACGCCGTGTTTCTGCCGCGCTAAACAAAATTCATAAATGATATTAATGTATTTTGGCGAGATTGCATACCCACGGGGAATTAGGAGGAGAATTGTTACGAGGCTCAGTTAATTCTGAATCAAAGTTGTTTTCTGCCGTGCTACAGTCGAACCTAATGGCAATTTTGTTCGGCACGGCAGAAGCACGATGTCTGAACTGGGCCTAAAACTATAAGGATCAGTAGTATCAAGCGTGCTTTCATAGGCGACGAGGGCAATTTCTCTAACTACTGAAAACGCAAGCAACATCTATCATTAACATTACGAGTAATCATGGAATTCATGGCTATTACATAGAAGGCAAATTATGGTTGAAGTTGTGAAGTTTTTTTCCTGCTCAAAGGCACCAGAGTCGGCAATGTAAGAAGACTTGTTCGACAACTCAAGAGAGATTAAAGCTATTCAGCAAAGTCTTTTCCAAAAAAAATTATTGTCGATAACGTTGAAGAACTAGAAAGAACTACAAATAGTCATTCTCAACTGCTAGAAAAAAGTTTTATGAATGGATAAAAGACTGTGACAAATAAAAGCGAAAGGCATTTCACTGTGGATGTTTCACAACAAAAACAACAACAACAACTTTATTCACTCTTATATATATAAAACATGGGAAGGAACTAGAATAGCGTACAAATATTGAGTCTGGAGGCTAATAAACTGAGTAGTTTTCGAGTTAGCCCCCAGTTACTTTAAGGTTGCTGGAAACAGTTTCCAGTACTTTTCAAGACTTAGAGTTTGATGGGTCATTATAACCACTCTATACTTGTTGACACCAACATCATGGTATCAACAAACTGTACAATCATCGGGGAATACGTTG
>Ga0126343_10000811_pt1 | contig 13180 bp, 7 predicted proteins | sample Cyp2metagenome_FD_92531 | JGI IMG/M metagenome (GOLD analysis project Ga0126343, IMG submission 92531) | Coral microbial communities from Lord Howe Island, Old Settlement Bay, Australia - Cyphastrea 2 metagenome | ecosystem: Host-associated > Invertebrates > Cnidaria > Coral ... | reverse complement strand
AAGCGAACAGCATTTGTGGCTGAACGCCTCCGAGCGGATTTACACTGGATTATTTACAGTAATTATTAAAAAGTGGAGTGTTTCTGCAGAGGAACTATCGGCTGGTAAGTGCCCTTTGGAAATTTGAGGTTCTTAAGGCAAGGGGTACACACAAAGGCCGTGTTTTGGCCGGCTATTATGGTTTAAATGCGAATATCTCGTTTACGTTTTAAGCAGTCAAGAATCTCTATGCTCATAACACATATCTATGTTTTAAGCTGTTTTGTAAATTTTTTGGTGAATTTTAGATATATTTGGAGATGAACAGTTTTTCTGAAAGGATTAGTAAAATTTATGGAAATAGGAAATTTTGTAGATTTGGTGTTGTTTTAATAGAATTTGAAGTTAAAAATTGGTAGATGCACACCAAACAGTTGCCCATCAACCTGGGGTGTCATTGTGGGGTCGGGCAACTGTCTCGTGGTGTTCAATAACGTTTTTCCCCTTTCACTCTCTCTTTAAACTTCCTAAAATTCCCTGGCACTTTATTTCATGTGTACCTCTGCCTTAATCAAACATTTGCCTGAGAAGCGAAGCTTCAAATGTTAATGTGCTAGTTTTAAGAAAATCAGATTTCCAAGGGGCAAGTATCAGACGATAACTGCCCGCCCTTTTTTCTACAATCATTTTTTTTTAAATGACACCGACAGCTTTAGTCATGTAGGTGTAGATGTAGATAGTTCTGACATTTTGTCTTTTCAGTCCAACCTCACCTTACGCGGTCACCTCGATATTACGGCCAGTTGTCGTTAATCCCGGCGAGATTCCCAACATTTTCTTATAAGATCCGGCCACACCGTTAACCAGCCCAACGGCCACATTCAGAAATCCCAACCTGAATAAACCTAGATACTTCCTTTCCATTTTTATTTACTGATTAAAGATTCACATTTGCAGAATTTGCATCTTTATACAAGTACAATTCTACTAATGAATACGACCCGTTACGGTTTGGGTATATTGGACAACACTTGAGTAGAAGTTATAATATAGATAGGACCCTGCGCGCGCTCTGATTGGTCAAAAACCTATGTTATATCAGAGTATAAACATAAAAAAAGCCGCGTGTTTTACTGTTTTACGCGAGTAAAATCTATATCATAAAGCAAATGAAGAAGTCTAAGCCGTGTATTACACTGTTATAAAACACTCCGGAAATTTGAGAACACTCGAGAAATGTAGAAAACACTCGCCTGCGGCTCGTGTTTGCTACATTTCCCTCGTGTTCTCAAATGCCCGTCGTGTTTAAAATTTATCACAGTGTAACACACGGCTTAGGCTTCTTTATTTTTTAATTAATAGCTAGCTAATATGACAAACGAAGGCGTTCTATTCGACAGAAAAAAAAAACATTACTTTGACCCACAACCAGGCGAAAAATCATCTCGTGTCACGTGGCGAGCGTTAAAATGTTACGGTTCTTTGGTTTATATTGTCACAACATCATTGATCTTTGAAGACCAGTTTCCTCTTATGTGCCTTTCAAAGTAGAAAGTTTGGTATGAAGTCAGTCGGTACAAAAATAGAAATTTGAGAAAAATGCACTCAAAGTTTCGTACACGATGTTTAAGTATTTTTAACAAGTTAACATTTTGCGGCGATGGTGGTTAAGGCGACACTTTTCGCAAGTAATTTTAAATACTAAATTGTGCATGTTCTACAAAGAATTATTCATATTTAAACTAATCTATACATGTAAATAATGGTTGCTACGTAAAAAAAAAACATCTTTCACTATAAAACTTATAAAACTTACATTATTTACTGTGAACTTTCCTTGGTTTTCACATTCATCTTGGGACAAATACCGAAAGATCGTATCAAAATTACAAGTGTTCACCTCAAGGGTTTTAATCCTATATTTTCAGAAAAAAAAAAGAATTTTTCATGAACAGCGTCACATTTTAGGGAAGTTCTCAACGGTTTTAACCGCTAAACCGTAAAATTTACCCGTTCGGCGTACAAATAAGAAAATTTCAACCGTTAGACGTAAGAAATGTTAAACGTAAAAAAAGTCACAAGATTTCTTAGCTCGTCAAACAGTGTTTTAACTTTTCAAGTTAAAACAATGAAAATCCATTTTGATGCGACTAACTTCAAATAGGAGGTGATAAAGCTCTTTGCCTCCCCTTTGGGAAGCGTTTCTTAGGCTCGCACGGGGCATAACCTTTTTTAGCGCTAAGCTTATTTTCGTCCTATAATGCCATATTATGAAATTGCCGTTTTCATTTCTAATCTTGACGGCGTATTAAACACGCGATTTTCTTCACACCATGATCTTGACAGTTGCTCCAGCTTGAGTGATCTTAAGGTGGGATTCTATACCTGAAGGGACACCTGAAGGCCGTATTTTGGCTGCTTATTATGGTTTTAACGCAAATATCTCGTTAACGTTTCAAGCAGTCAAGAATCCGCTCCGCTCATCCCACATATCTATGTTCTGTGGCTGTTTTGTAAATATCTTGCTGGTTTCTCAAAGGATTAGTAAAATTTATGGAAATAGCCGGAAATTTTGCAGCTTTGGTGTTGTTTTCAAAGTAGAATTTGAAGTAGATGCACACCAAACAGTTGTCCACCAATCTGGGGTGCCTTTGTGGGGGCGGATAACTGTCTATTGGTGTTCCATAACCTTTTCCCTTCCTTTTAATCCCTCTTTAAACTTCCTAACACTTCACCTAAATTCAGGTAAATGCCCTCTTAATCTCCTCTGGTAGCCGTACGTGCTCTTGTTTCACCCTCCCCTATACGCTACCCCTCTCTCCCTTCGTCGCTCAAGACCTTCTAGCCAGAACCTTCCGTTTGACATGCGGGAGTTTCTGATTTTACAAGTTCGCGTTTTTTTTTCTATTTTGCGGGAACCTATTTTTGCGATTGCAAGACGAAGACTAGTTTTAAGGATTTTCGTAACCTACGATCAGGCGTCCCTTCTCTTTCCCGACACGAAAAAAGAGAAGGGACGCCTGATCGCAGGTTACGATTTTCGGGAAGTACCCTTAAGTGAAATCAGTAAAACCATTTCCCCTTAATTTTTAATCAAACAGAATTCAATTGACTGTGAAGCATTTGTTTTCAGTTTTGACCGTTTTGTTTCCTATTTCACCGTTTTGTTTCTGAAAGAACGAGACGTTTACAAACAAACGGGCAGCAACGAGATTTCTACTCGCGTGGTGTTCGACTGTATAATTTCACCAGAGGAGTAAACTTTTCGGATAACGTTTTTGCGGGAATTTCTGTTGGCGGGAACTTTTTTGCGGATCGTGGGAAAAACTGCAAAAAATGGAACCCGCATAGATTTATATTTTAGTGCAGTGCGGTACCAGGCAGTATGCAGGCCAAGGAAAGGACAAAATTATACAAGGCAACATTGTTTGAAGCGACGAGACAGTTAAAAATTCCAACAATTACAAGGGCCGAAAAGAAAAGACCAATCAGCGACAGAATAGTTAGGAATACCGGCAGAAGGCCGAAAATGAGCGACAAGATAGTTCGAAAATCCGACAAGAAGCCGAAAAGGAACGACCAATCAGCGAAAGGATAGTTACTGGGAAATTCCGATAAAGGGCCGAAAAGTAACGACCAATCGTGATAAGATCGTTAAAGATTCCGACAAGGGGCCGAAAACCAACGACCTATCAGCGACAAGATGGATAGAAATTCCGAGACGGAGCCGAGAAGTAACGACCAATTGGCGACAAGATTGTTAGAAATTCCTACAAGGGGTCAAAAGCCACTCAGTAGCAATTCCGAAGTACCGATCAATTGGCGACAATAGGATAACAATAGAATCAACCATTTCTGAGCTTTTCTTAGTTCCCATTTGAAAAAAATGTTTTCTGAAAATGAGTTTTACTCAGAAGTCAACTTTCGTGCATGCAAAGCTTATTATTATGCAAAACTGTTACGAGACCTTGTCAAATGTCACAGTGGGCAATTAGCGACACTGGAATTATCTTTATTTAGAATATGTCAGTGAAATATATACCTTTTTGAAAAACGATGCGTCTTAGGGATTTATCGTGTTCTTTATCACACCAAAATAACGTTGTCTGATGGAAAAGGACTCTTATACGTTCTGTCAAAAACATCATATGAGAAAACAGGATTATGTTTCAGGTTTATCCGTAATTATTTCTGACTTGTAGCAATTTTCAAATTAGGCCACGTTTGCGACCGTTCCGTGACTTCAAAATAAGCTTGAGAGGTTTAGGCGACGGAATATCTGATGACTGAACGAACGGGCTTATTAAGATTTCCTTATCATCAAAGATCTTTGACAAAAGCTTATTTATGAAGTGGATTGCGGACATATGGATTAATCAGTTGTCCTGTTCTATTTCAAGCCTTCACAACTCTCCGCGCGATCTTTCTCTCGCGTATTAAAAACACGCGTCAACAAATTTAGTTGTGCAAACAACTTACCATGAGAGAACATCTTAGAAATTTCGGAAGTTTGCCCTCCCAGTTCGAGAGTGTTTCAACATCATATGTGTCTGTGTTTAATTTTGAAACTTGACTGTGTGTGTAGGTGCCATATCGCAATTGTCTGGTATATAAAATTTTTGTTTGTATAATCCCGGCAAAAGCTCGGCTAATGCAATTCCTGGTGAGAAGCCATTGGCTGTAAAGTTAAAAACATAAATAATTTTACTTTGTCATTCCGTAATTGCCACGATGAAGCTTTTCGAGAAAATACTCTGTTTTTTTTTTAAAGATACTCCTTTTAAGACCTTGAACTGTCTGCGAAAACATCAAGCATTTTCAGGTTTGAATATATAAATATGCAAAAAGATTAGCATAGAGACCTACTTCAATCAACAAACTGGTTTTCAGTGTATTTGACATAGGCTTTCGAATAAGCTCAGCCGAGTCACCTTATTAGCTTCACTGTGTTTGTCTTATCTCTGGGTAAACGGAAAGCCATGCACTGGTCGTACCGGGTATTACTTAAAAGTCGTGCAAGTTTACATCAAAGCCATATTCCTGCCTCGCTTCGGCTTTTATGTTTTCAAGTCTATTCATATTCAAAGCATTTATTACAGAGAATCAGTGAAACGCACTGAACCATATGAAAGAGAAAGCGGTTTCAGGGTTTCTTATCTGTTTGTAAAATACCTTTCATTGTTTGACAAGAACACATCAGTCTTTAACATGGAAAATAGCTCGGCAGACGGAAGGTTTTCCATTTCGATGTCTGACAGAAACGACACGAATAATAAGTGTTGTTTTGACATAATTCAAGCTTCGATGAATTTCTTTCACAATACAAACAGGTGAAAGCGAAGGAAAATGTCAAATTCGCCATGACTCGAAAGCTGCTCACTGTAAATAAAATTTTCACAACTTTGGATTAAATGGGCTTTTTTTGACCAAGTACCTTGGGGTTACTTGATTGTCTTTAAACTATTCGCGCCGCCATGTCTCTCAGTTTAAATTAATAAAGACAAGAAAATAGAACAAGAAAAATGCGAAAAATTAAAATCTATCACGAACCACTAATATTCGTTAACAAGAATCTTTCATAAATGCATAGATCCCAAAGATTCGTAAACATTTGCGAATAGCTTTATTTGGCCGCTTGCTCCAGACAAAATAACTTAAAACAAGATGAATTTGGTTTTCACCGAATTAAACGATTTCTTTGAAAAACATCCGACTCGTTGTCCTCTGGATATGAATAATTAAAAACACGGCGACAGCTGTGGGTTTGTTTTCTTTTATTTCCCTTCATTGTTTCGATTCAAATTCGATAAACTTGCTCCTCATCGTAAACATTTCGGGTGGTTTATTTCAGTGAGGAGTTTGCATGCGCCGCGAAACAAACGCGTGTCTCTTTGGCGCTAAAAATATTGCACGAGGCGTCAATAACATTTATATCCCGCCCAACTGATTATCGCGGCCTAAAAGGCTTGAGCGCCGAAACAAAGCTGTAACAAGACGTCAAAAACATGTCTAGACAATACAATAACGTTGTCTAGACAGTGGCGGGAGCCTTGGCACAACATTTTACACGGACGACTCTGTTTGTCTTTGTCAGTGACACGCAATTGGTTCATTCAGCCATGCAGTAATTGCGTTGGCAGCAGAGACAAGCTTCACAAAAGACAACCAAGTGTTTTTGAAGGCTACCTGTTCTGGCGCTATTATCAGGCGAAGTACTGAATAATTCACGCCAGCAGACTTTTATTTCATCAGATATACGGTACCCGAGCGAGATTAACGCATTCGCGTTCGTCGCGGCCTCTCATGATTTGATTCCCTGAGACCCCGTTTTTGTACGCCAGGTGCGGTGTGACGTTGTGTCCTTGGCCTACGAGTGGCACGTACGCTTTTCAAAGCGGGTGAGTCATATTTTTAACCCAAGATTTCACGAGCCTCGTCAGGGGTTTTTTCAGTAATTTTACCCCCTGAATAGCATTATCACATGTTCAGATGACAAATCAACTGCGAACAATAACGGTCCAAACAGGCCTTTCACCGAGCATGTGCAGTGAATGACCGTCTCGTCTGCTGTAGAGAAGCCGTTCAGACGTTTCACGCGACACGCTTTTGTAACTTATTTGGGTGAAATTAAGCAACACGAATGGAGCGTGGCAAATTCTCTCGTTCGGACAACCCGCTTATAGACGAAATCCTACAGAAGTACCGAGACTGTTCGACAGACTCTATCACTGGACCGAAGGGCTTCACCGCAAAGAAATCGTGGAATTCGACATCAGACGACGGCGCTAAACATAGCTCGCATGTTGCGTCTACTGAACATTTTAGGAGCATGAGCATGAAGGCGGTCACGGTGAGAATGCCACCGCCAAAGAGCCAAGACGGTTTCCACTTCAAGGAAACTATCATCGATGGCGTGCCGTTAGCTTGCTTCAGCTCTGGCGGTGAAAAGAGAGTTTGCTACACGGAGCTGGTCAATAAAGTTCTGAAGGATTTTGACAGCAAAGACATCGATGCTAATCGGGATCGCCTTCAAATCTACTGTGCACGTTGCTCGCCACATCAACTGGAATTATTTAAACTGGCCGGGGTCTTATCCTGGTCGTCGACTTCGGCGAGTTTCATTTCCAAGACCGACTCTTTTCGCCTGATCGGCATTTTAACCGCGAGCGAAGTCCCGCGGCGGCCGAGTCGAAGTTTCCCAAAGGACAGTTTAGAAGTGTACCATGAGTGTTTTGGCGGCTGCGCGGGCACTCTGGAAATTGACAAGTACACCGATCCGTACGCCAAGTGTATTACGTGTTCCCAATGCGATGGAGTATTCTCTCCGCGAAGGTTTGTTGTGCATAATCATTCGTCAGGAGAGATACACACTTGTCACTGGGGCTTTGACGACGCGAAATGGCGCCTTTACTTGATGCTGTGCAATGAGCAACCCACGCTGCACGTACAGAAACTCTGGGAGATGCTCATGAATAAATTTTCGGACGGACAGCGCTACAAGCGCGCGTCTCCATCAAGTGAACAAGACTCGGATGGGAGCGAGCGCGACGGCGGTGCAAGCCCTCCGAAGAGGCCGCGCGTGGACAGAGCGAGAGACTCGCGCGAAGTGGCAAACGACGGCAGCAGCGACTCGAATGGGAACGGTAGCAATTGCGGGAGCAGTTCTAATGGAGATATCGTGTGCAGAAGGTCTGCCTTTAGACCGTGGTCTCCCCTGCACGGCCGCGCGAAAAGCACAGAGAGCTCGAGTACTCCTAGCGGGGCACTTTCCGTACCAATGATGTCGCCGGGTTCTCCTGCAAGACTTTTTGCTCCTCACACCATTCCGTACCTGGCGAGCGACTGCCCTTACACGCCGCCACATCCTCACAATTTTCACCGCCACGCTTTCAAGGGAGACATACGAAAGCCTATTCCAAAGGTCGAGCCCAGAATGAGTCCCGCAACGGTTTCGCACACTGTCAGCGAAATTCTAGCCACCCCGTCCGCTAAAGATCCTAGATCGCTAGAAAAAACTGCAAAGGAAATGCTCGAGGTTGTTGCTCAAAACGAAAGATGGGGAGGCTACGAAACGTCATACAGTCCAGACCGAGACAGGGAACCAGAGACTAACGATAACGATAGGGCTGTTTTGGAGGAGCGTATTCAAAACACGCTAGCGAACTTGACTAAGAACGACCAGCTCCCTGCTTCTCCCAGAGAGTTAAGTGGCGTATTGGCCAAGGAAATCAAAGATCTTTTTGCCAAGCACGGGGAGGATAAAGTGAGGGAACTGACCAATGTAAGAGACAAACTAAGCGCGGAACTGGAGTCGTTGCAAAAAGAGCACGCCAAAAAAATGGAGGAAGCCCTGCAAGAACTCAAAAGTGTTCAAAAGGAATTGCGAATGATGCAAACGAGTCAACGACTCGAAATGGACAGTTTGAATGAGAAAAATATTAAACTACAGCTCGAGGTCAAGAAATACAAAGCCGAGAAAGATGACATTCTCTCTATGAACTCAAAAGAGACCATTAATGTACTGCAACAAGATGTGAGAGACTTGTCGAAAAAATTAGAGGAAAAAGACAGCTACTGTCGGGAGCTGGAGAATGAAATTAAGGGCTTCCACTCTTGGATTCACAATCAAAGATTACATAACGCCGGTTCTCAATTTATCTACACAATGAACAATCCAAGACGAGATTCCGAGTCGGTCATTAGGAGTCGACATATGTTAAATGGAACTTCGGCGGGTGGTTTTACCCGCAAAACAAGTGTTAACAAAACTAATGGCTCGCTTCACAACGGCGAGAGCTCAGAAGAAGAGCAATGAAACTGTTTACGCAGTTTAGTTTTAAAGTAGTCGTGCAGCGCGTAAAAACTTAGACGAAACAACTGAGAAACACTCCGTAAATTCATATTGTAACCAGGAAGAAGGTAATCTAACCAAAATAACCCCAGTCGGACAGATAAAAACATTGCCATTTCCGTAAGATTATAAAATCAACAGTTCTCTATTCAAATCAAAATTTGATTTTACTGAAGGTATCTTTGTGTTGTCGGTTTTCTTTAAATTGGCCACTGAAATTCAGGAGACGCAGGAAGAACATTAAAGAAAATTAAAAACCTTATTTTGACGCCTTAAATGTTCATTTGTAGTAAGCTTTTGCCATGCAGATATAAATCGTATTTTAATGAAAGACCGCACGGTGCGGCTGGCTTACAGAGTATAGAAACCTCTTAGTGCTCGTAGGCTAAACAAGCAATTCGCTCTCTTCCTTAACGGCGCTCGACATATTCACATCTCAGCTTTCCATTATCTGACAGACAGCGCCGTTTGTCGACTTCATAAGCTGAAAAAGAGGAAACCGCCATCTGAAGTTCGACCGGATCCTCTTCATAACCAACAGAATGAAAAAAAACAAAATGAAAATGCTCGCGACCTGTACGTCTCTCAGTTGAACCCTCCTCAATTTTCATCTAATAAAATTTTTCGTCTGCAAAGCTCTCAGAGAATTAACATTAATAAAAATGCACTTTGTTCTATTGAAGTGCGCTAGACAAAATAATAGCATGAAAGCCTCTGGCTAATGGCTTCGGAAACAATTGTTTGATATTCGCGTGCCGAGTTTCTTTGTGCTTCGCCAGTGACTAGACATAACTATCTTCACGTTGGGTTTTTCGACAGGAAACCGATATTTCAAGTCTCAAAACAACGGGCTGGGTGTAATTTAAGAAGAAAGACTATTTTTGGACCGTCTGCGTCCGATATGTCAGATCAGATGGAAAAGTTTCACGGTTTTCGAGTTGTCAGAGCGATCCAGCGTGAACATCGCTGAGACTATCAACAAACACATGTGGCCGAAAAGAAAAGTAAGAAAGCTAAACAGCTTTGCGTGCGAATCTCTAAGGACCAAGTGGCACTATTTTAGACAAACCTGTTTAAATGCAAAAAAAAAAAAAGATTAACAGCGGAAGCTGCGAACCGCTAAACAGCTAAAATTTCGCAAAACGTTCTTTACAAAAAGCAGTGGGAAGTAAACTAATACCACAACTTTTTGCGCGCAATCGTAAAAAAAAACAGCGACAAAGTTGCTTTAATTAAGTTCGAAGAACGACTATGGTTTTGTAAGTAATAATTCTTGGGAAAGTTAATTTAGGCCGTTACTTGCTCATGTCAGTAATTGAAGAGATAACAGAGAAAATCATGATATGTTCGAAGCAACAAGAAGACCAGGGAGATAACTTTATACACCACTGAAACATCTACAAATTTAGTATTGCTTTGTTGTTATCGAGGAATATCTTACTTAATAGAATGTGTATCTCATAATTTTGTTTTAATTTGGCCTGTTATGCTATACAGGAACAAAACCCGGTAAATTAGATCTCTCTTGCGGCGGCAGCCTAAAATTCGGCAGGAACAGATATTAGCAATTCTTAAAATATATTAGACGAGAACAGTGCATCAAATGAGACGAAAACGCTTTGTGGTGAGAGATAAAAGCCAAATTGATGCATAACCCATTTGTTTCGAGGTGCCCACATGCTCGGCGACAGTTTGATTGATAACTTCAAGCTGTTTTTTAGAGTTACAAAAACACTGTGATTGTCTGGCCGACAGTGAATAAAAAATGGTGTGGCCTAATGCTGCGAATTGCTGCCGTCTGCCAACACAAAATTCAGTGCGGTATCTCGATTTATCGCTTCGCCGCGGGTAAAACAACCAATTGAAGACTTCAAAATACGCCTTCATTCAGTTTGTGACCAGCGAAAACTGCTTTGTAATTGTTCTTTTATGGTAACCAGCCTTTGGCTCAAATATTCTCCCAAGCGATAGATATGCATTTCTTTCGATACAATCAACAACGTGGCGAGTTCAACCTGCGAATATTCTGGCCTCATCCGCAATGGAGATCCTAGTGTACCGTGATTAGAATCTATATTTTCAACATGGCGTTCTCTTGATACAGTGTTTTGGGACAAAGATCTTATGAAAACAAAAAGAGAGACGATAAAGTGGAAATAGTATACAAAAGGCTCATATCAGCCAAGCTATAAAGACACTGAATTAAGCTAAAGAAAAATTTTGACAACGATCATTGCTTTGATGGGTTCCCCCATATAGGCATCTCAAGGGTTTAATTTTCTCAGTTGTTTTTCTGCAGCAGGCCAGCCAGAATACTAATAGAAGCAACAGAACTTAGTAGAAGACTTTCTATGTAAATGAGTGGACAAGAGTAAAGTACAATGGAAGACAATCCATAAAATGCACTTCATATCTAAGCCCAGTTTTCAAGTGCAGAAGTACATTTGGAAGCACATTGTAAATAGATCTTACTTTAAAAGAATATCCTGGACATGATAGGATGATTTCATCATATTTTGCAGTTTTGTACCTTAAGTAACGCAGAACTGATTGTTTTAACTGCACTTTTCCTATTTGTAATCGATTTTGTTATATATTTGAGCCTCGCGAGCCAAACCTCGCGACTCCAAGTTTCATGACTCAATTTTAGAGCGAAATCTGTCGACTGAAGTAAGAATTGAGACACTACCGCTTTGAGAATTGTGCTCACTAACACAGTAAGAATAGAGAACGGACTTGCTGCAATCTAGACTATTTTCCAACCAACATGGCATATAAAAACATAGTGCCTCGCGTAACACGCGCGAGTTTACACCCTTAACATTCCCCGCGCGGGTACTCGAGAAAATGCGCGCCGACCATAGATAAACTATCAGGCATTTCTAAATTTGTTACAGTAGAATATCTAGAACAGACATTCTTGCCCAGAACTGAGAGTTTTTGCGCCGTAAAATCTGTCTCAACAGCGTGCTTGTCTAGGCGCCCCGAAAGAAAACCAACTCTGTTCTTAAGCATCATTCAGGTGTTGACAAGTCACATCGCTAAACCAAGCATTTTAATAATTCCACGAGATTGTGCCAACAACTTGGGATGGATTTCATTATCATTTTTAGCTATCTATAATAGGATATTGGGTGGATTAAAAGGAAAAAAAAGATTGTACTGAACGATTGCGAGGTAATCTTTGAAGCTTGCTGTGCTAGATGTGTGTCATTAAACCGGCCTGTTTTAGCATGCTACGGAACTGGTGTTTGGAAGGCCACGTCTTTCTGAGAATGTTACCGCTGTTATATTCAGCTCCATGCTTCATGCTCGCGCCAAATTGCTGCAAGAAAACAACACAGCGTGGTCCTCGTCATCGCATCGAAAGCGTTTTGTAATTAGAGCACCGACAGAAAGAGAGTATATCCGGGTCAACGGTGGGGCTTTATTTTTAGCAGACAAATCAATTAGCCATTGAAAGAGTCGGACGCGCAGTCTGGAACAATCCAAAACACGATCCAACGAATGCTTGACTCTCTGACCTCTTCAATGCATGAGCAACACGTTCTAGAGATAGAGCAGATTAGTCGGCGCGCTTTCATTCGTCGGCAAATGAACAGATTTATGATGGTCACCACTGGCCAGAGTCCAACCCCTTTGTCCCTGTAATTAAAGTCGAGATTGTTCTGAGGATGAACGAACTAAAATAGTTCTTGAACTTTGTAGTCCACCCTGTTTGTAATATCACGTATTTTGCTTTGTGCCAAAACCCGCGGCACGGCAGCCGTAAAATGCCCGTCTGGACCACTTTTAGACCGTTATGTGCTTGAAACGTCTGCAAACTATTTCACAAATCCCTAGACGGGCTCATTTAACACCAGAAACTTTGTGGTAGCGAGCTGGAGACAAGTGTTTTGACGCTCGAGAACAGATCGCTTCCAAAATCCCAGACAATAACGAGGTTTAATCTGATCACAAGCCACCCTGCAGACACAGTAGTAATCTACTCAAAGTTGTCTGGAGCGACAAAGGGCACGGGAAACGAGACAGCTTGATTTCCTCGGAAGAACCAAATAAGAATACAGACGCCACTACTAAATTTGACAACAGAGTGCACCGTAATTTTGCGAGGATTCTCGCGCCACGCGGGGCCCCACGCTTTACGTAAAAAAGAAACTACACAAAAGAAATAAAATCCGCGCTAATCGTTCCTCCTGGGTGCCACTTTGAGCTGGCCAACACCAACAGTGTGCATTTTAAGTATGTCATGCTTCCGTTAGCACTTATTCAGTATCGGCCGGCTGATCGCAAAATTAAAATTAAAACATGAGAACTCCCAGGTAGAACATAAATCATGTTCCCATTTTT
>Ga0126343_10000810_pt1 | contig 13183 bp, 12 predicted proteins | sample Cyp2metagenome_FD_92531 | JGI IMG/M metagenome (GOLD analysis project Ga0126343, IMG submission 92531) | Coral microbial communities from Lord Howe Island, Old Settlement Bay, Australia - Cyphastrea 2 metagenome | ecosystem: Host-associated > Invertebrates > Cnidaria > Coral ... | reverse complement strand
CTATTGCCTATTGAGCTATTGCCTATTGAACTACTGTCCATGAGTGCTTGATTCCATGTTAAGAGACGTTATCGGGCAGCCCACAATGGAGGCGCGGTCCGTGGTGAGTTTTTTTATGGTTTGACCGCAACAGAGGTACAAAGGTTCATTATTCGCTCTGACAATATGGATGGATTGTACAAAGGGGGGGAACTTTTACAGAAAAGAGTGATCCTAGGCCTCAGGCCAGCTATTCGATTACCCAATGAACAGTTTTAACGTAGACACCAACTTCGTTCCCGGTTTTTCTTGCCTCCAGTGGTTGCAAGCGTCGCCCTTGTTGCCAGCTGAGGCTTCGGGCTTGCGTTTGGTCGAGTCCGGGCGTCTTGTGCAGCCGCTTGCTTCGTTTCATTCCCGACAGTCAGGTCATCAGGCAATCAATCAGGATGCAGGCCATCTTTCGCGTTCATTGAGTGATTTTTCGGTTTCCCTTTTGCCGCCTGTTGCAAACAAATTAGCGCCTTCCGGGTGGACTTCGCGAGAATGCCTTGATGGAATTTTACCTGCTGCTGACTCTGCATTGACGGATTTAACCAAGGCAAGCCCGCAACGAATAGCCCAGATCTTGTCCCCGCCGGGGTATTTGTCGGTTGATTTTTCTCAACCATCGTTGCATCCGGCTGCTACAACTGGTTTGTTGACCGAATACACACGACAGCAAGTTGACACAGAAGCTGTCAGGTCTGAGCCAACTGTATCTCCCAGCTTTAAGTCTCTGATCATTACTCCCAGAGAGGCTTACCGCAGGGCTTACCAGAGGGCTTACAATAAGGCTTACCGTAGTGTTTGCAGTGAGCCCTGCCAAGCTGGAGTGGCTTTATCAGGTGGTAGGAATAAGGCACGGCAAGCTGGTCGAGTTGCTGGTCGAGCTGAGATGAGACGCCTTAAGAACTCTTGTGATTCCGGCCTTGATAAATCGCTAATCGCCACTGCCGGGGAGCTTTGCGATAGGGCTTACGACAGCGCTTACCGTACGGCTTACCGTAGGGCTTGTCGGGCTGAAATGGCTTTATCCAGTGATGAAGATAAGGCGCGGCAAGCTGGTCGAGTTGCTGGTCGAGCTGCTGGTCGAGCTGAGCGAGAACGCGTTAAGGCGTCTTTTGCTTCCACCATTTCCCCTGAAGAGGCTTGCTGTAGGGCTTACCATAGGGCTTACCAGAGGGCTCACCGGGCTGAGATGTTTTTGTCAGGTGATAAATATAAGGCACGGCAAGCTGGTAGAGCTGCTGGTGAAGCTGAAAGAGAGCGTGTTGAAAAAGCAACTGCTCAGAGATCACTGGCAGATTCAGGAAAAACTCCTCAGCAGCCCGCTAATTCCCTTGCAGAAAAGGCTGAGAAAGAAGATTTACCAGTAAAAAATGGGCAGTTACTTAAAAAAACTCCTGCTCCCGGTTCTGGCGAATCACCGACCCTCTCTCCCACAAAAGCTTACGGTAGGGCTTATAGTAAGGCTTATCGGGCTGAAATGGCTTTGTCAGGTGATAAAAACAAGGCGAGTCAAGCCGGTCGATCTGCTGGTGAAGCTGAAAAAGAGCGTGTTAAAAGTCTTCTGTTTTCGACTTTGGTGATTTCCTGGCCTCCGCTTGTTGGTGACGGAATTGGTGTTTGTCAATAGCATAGCTGCCGCTTCGACCCAGTCAGCTCATCTTGCTGTGTGTGGGGTGGCTGTTGCTTCCGGTCCATTGTTGACCCTGAATACATCCGCTGTCGTGTATAGCATACCAGAGCTGGCCCAGAGCGATGCTGCCGTCGTTGATGGGCAGTGGGTAGCCAGGCAAAACCTGCAAGCCCTGTTGGGTCAGTTTGTGGCGACAAAGACGATAGAGCAGTCGATTCTGGAAAACACCGCCACACAGGGCAATGCGTACGGTCGGTGTCTGCTGTTGCTGCCCGGCAAGTGTTGCTATGGCATGGGCCAGTGCCTCGATAAAAGCGGCAGCGATGGCACCAATCCGCCGTTCGGTCAGTGGCAAGGCCAATGTTGCTTCCACCATCTGTTGCCAGAGCGATGGGGTATCCCACGCTTGCCGGCTGTCGTATTGATGTAGCGGCAATTCAAAGCGTAAATCATCCCGGTTGGCGCTGGTTTCAGCCGCCGATGCTAGGTGCATGCCGGCTTCGCCCTCAAAGGGTGTATTGTCGATCAGACCCAGCAGGCGGGCAACGGCATCAAACAGGCGGCCGGCTGAGCTGGTTTGCAGGCAGGATGTGCCGGATGTCCAGAGCCGGTGCAGATTGTTTATCCATACCGGGTCGATCTTTTGCAGAGCGGGCAGGCTCATGGCGATGATTTCTTGCGGAGAATAACGCTCGAACATCAGGGCCAGCAGAGTGCGGGTGGGGTCTTGCACTGCGCGGTCGGCACCAATCAGAGTAAACGGCTTCAGGCTAGCAATTCGCTGGTAACTGCGGGGAGATGCCATAAATGCTTCGCTGCCCCATATATCACCGTCGTCGCCCAACCCAGTGCCGTCAAAGGCAAAGCCAAGTAGGGTTTCACTGCTGTTGTTGACCGCAAGCTGACTGAGCACGTGAGCGTAGTGGTGCTGCACAGGCACCTGTTTGCCCGGTAGCGTTTTGGCAAACCGGGTGGCGATGTAATCCGGGTGCATATCGTGGGCGATAACGCGGGGTTTACAGTGGTACATCTGCATCAGCGATGCGCAGGTTTGGCGAAAGTGCTGCTCGCTGCTCAGGCTGTGGAGATCGCCCAGGTAAGGGCTGACGATTACCTGTTGTGCAAAGGCAAAGGCAACACTGTTTTTTTGCTGTGCACCAACCGCAAGGGTAGGGCAGGCCACCGGTTCAGGCAGTGGCAGCGTTAGCGGTGCAAAACCCCGCCCGGCCCGCAGCATCATGGGCAAGTCATCAATGACCTGCACCACGCTGTCTTCGACGGCATGCACAATGTCCCGGTCATGATCCAGCATGCCATCAATCACATGGCCCAGGCGATCGACGATTTCCTGTCCATCGGTGATGATCGGCTCGCCACTGATATTGGCTGAGGTGGCCACCACCGGTCTGCCAAGCCCTTCGAGCAACAACAGGTGCAGGGGCGTGTAGGGCAGGAACAGGCCAAGGTGGTCGAGATTCGGCGCTAGGTTGGCTGCCAGCTCCAGTGTTGGTTTGGCCCGTTTACGCAATAACACCACCGGCCGTTGCACGCTGGTCAGCTGCTGCCACTCCATATTGCTGGCGGTGACGATTTTCCGGGCGCTCTGTTCATCAGGCACCATTACCGCGAACGGTTTGCGGGGACGACGTTTATGTTCTCGTAACTGGGCAACGGCCTGCGTATTGGTGGCATCACAGAGCAGGTGAAATCCGCCCAGCCCTTTAACGGCGATGATGTGTCCACGGTTAAGCGCCGCAATGGCTTCTGTCAGTGCGGCTTCACTGCTGCACAGTAACGCCCCCGAATTTGACCGAAAGCTCAGTTGCGGGCCGCACTGTGGGCAGCTAATGGGCTGAGCGTGGTAGCGACGATTGCCGGGGTCCTGGTACTCAGCCTGACACTGGGCACACATGGCAAATGGTGCCATGGACGTGAACGGTCTGTCGTAGGGCAGTTGGTGGATAATCGAATAACGTGGGCCGCAGTTGGTGCAATTGGTAAATGGGTAGCGATAAAAGCGGCTTTTGGGGTTTTTGATATCGGCGATGCAGTCGGGGCAGGTGGCCACATCAGGCGATATAACGACGGATGACGTTTGCTTGAGCACCTCACTGGGCAAAATGGCAAAGTCGTGCAGGGACTGGTTGTGCGCCAGCTCAGTAATGCGCACCTTGTCGATGCGTGCCAGCGGTGGTGGGCTGGTGGTTAGCTTCGCCAGACAGCGCTCAACAGCCAGCGGGTCACCCTGGAAATGAATGGTCACACCCTGAGTGTTGTTAAGGACACTACCGCACAGGTTGAACTCCTGAGCCAGACGGTACACAAAGGGGCGAAACCCCACCCCCTGGACAATCCCCCGGATATGAACCTGGCAATGGCGCAAGGTTGCCGTTACAGCAGACATCCGAGCCGATCTCCCATTGGGAAGTTTTTGCCCACGCGCAGGCCGATACGCCGGGCGAGCAGTTCGTGGCTCATTTCGTCGCCAGCCAGCGTGACCTGTTCAATACCAAGATTGCCGTCCAGCTGCTCCACCCAAGTGGCAAGATAGTCCGCCAGAGAATCCATAATGCCAAAGGCCAGTGCCGGCACTTGCTGCGGATCGCCATCCGTGGCCAGGCGAAACGCCATCAGGCTGGCCAGGGTCGGGTAGAAATCCAGACTGCTGATGTCCGTGGTTTGGTCCAGGGCAAAATCGATGCGCTGGGCGTTTTTGCCGGCGTGGGTCATGCCAGCGGCCAGCACTCTGTCGGCCAACTGCGCAGTGCTCAGGTCTGGCTCACCCAGCCCCAGCACAAAGGCTGAGATGGCTAGCAACGTGGTGATATTGTCCCGTTCACCGCTGAACACCGCTTGTGCCAGCGCAGCGCTTTCTTCAGGAAATCGTTCGCTAAATCGCTCAACCATGGCCGCACGACCACGATCGTTTAACTGCTTGATAATCTCTGCGCCGTGTTCCGGCAATGGTTGCAGGCGGAAGAAGATATTACTTTTCAGTCGGTCATTAAACGTCAAAAAGCGTCCGGCTGACTGGGCGCTGAAATAGATTAGCACTGAGTTGCCCGGCAGATCGGCATCGCTGTCAGCGGTTATCTCCCGCCACTGGCGATTGACCCGGGCAACGGCTGGCCGGGGGCAGTCGGTTTGCATGTACAGATAATCCACGCCCTGCTGGCGACACATCTCTGCCAGCACCAACAGAGGGCGATTCCAGGGAAAGCTCAGTTCGAACAGAGTGGGTGCAAGGGTGTCATGCCCGGCGTGTGCAGGAACAGTCACTTTGGGCTTTTCCATACTGGACAGGGCCAGCACATGGTGGTCGCTGGCAGCAAAGTGTTGCCCGAGCTGGTCGGGATTACAGACCAGAATATGCTGGCGTCGCTGGGCCGGAAATGGGTGGTGGCTCAACTGGTAGCTATGGCCGTCAATGGCAAACTGAACGTAACCCGGGTCATCAAGTTGAGCGGCACAGTCTTGCACTGTGGCAAATGACAGATCGTTATCGCCCTGACGTTCACCGTGGCAAGCGGGGCAGGGGAGTGCCAGCTGGCCAAACTCTGGTGATTCGCTGTCACCAAAGCGGGCGTGACAATGGTGGCAAAAAGGTATTTGCACATCGTCGTGTTCAACAGGGGTGTGTGTGCCGATGCGCTCTGTCACCGCGTCGACTCGTGTATCAGTTAGCCAGACTGAGAGCAAAAAGTCTCTGGCAATATCCTGAGTCAGTGCTTCAAGCTGTTGCTGGTTGCCCTCGGCCTCAAGAATAAACGTGTTGTCCAGCCACGCCACGGTGATGGGCAGTGTTTTATGTTCAAGGTAGTGATTACACAGCTTGGCGTAAAATGGCACCTGGCGTGAGCAGGCAAAGGAAAAGCGAATAAGCTTGGTAACGCTGTCAGTGTTGTTCACGTTTGAAAGACTCTGGAATAAGGGCGTTGATCGGAACATCAGCAACACGCTGCACGGCAATGCCCAGCCCTGTCATATGGGCTAACAGTGCTTTTTCCATGACCGGGATGGCGGCATGAATTTTCTCCGTCAGCCCTAAATGCATGGGTTCAAGGACGGTGGGCACCACGCCAAGAATCCAGGTCTGCGGGCGATCCCCCACCATCTCCATCATGGTCAGGGCTTGCAGCATCTCCACTTCGTGGGCGCTGCCCTGCCAGTCGATCTCCGGTGGGGCGCTGTCGAAATTAAAAAAGTAGACCTGACCGGGCTCAGTCCCCTGAGCGTTCACGGTATCCACCACCACCAGATGGTCGTACTTGGCCAGGGTCGGAATCAGCCCGTGAGCCAGAGTGCCACCGTCAAGAGTGTCCACCTGGTATTCGGGGTGGCTGAAGCGGTAGTTTTCTTCGATATAATTGACAAAATGCACGCCGACCCCTTCGTCGGCGTAGAGAATATTGCCAATACCCAACAGCAGTATCCGCATGGGTCAGTGATCCTTTTGGCTCGGTTCGTAGCTGTAACCGGAGAAAATCGCCTCGGCCGTACTCTGGCGAAAACGCAGGCCGGTCCAGACCACCAGGTAAATGTGCAAAGGCACGAAGATGATCACTGCCCACATCACGTAGTGGTGCCACAGGCGCACATTGGCCAGCCCGCCCATCTGGTAAGTGACGTAGTCAGTCATCGGGCTGATCAGGGCCGCAAAACCCTCGTGGTCGTCGGCGGCAAAGAGCGCCAGACCGGTGATGCACATAAAGATGATCAGCAAGGTGACGGCCAGATAGCCGATCAGTTGCAGCGGCTCATAGGCTCCCCGATGGGGTGGTTCACCCACCAGGAACGTGGCCTTGATCTGGCGCAACCAGCTTTTTGGGCTCAGGGCATCTCTGATGGAGCGTCTTTCTACGTTGCTGCGGCTGAAGAAAAACAGATACATCCGCACCACGGTGATGGCGACCAGCAATAAGCCAAAGGCTTCGTGGACAGCGCGAATCCAGCCGTTGACCAGCACATCGGTACTTTGTGGGGTCATCAGAAATGGCCACGCTATGTAGAAGCCGGTGACGGTCAGTACGACAATCGCCAGCACCCGCAACCAGTGGCAGACCCGGATGGCCGGGGAAAACAGGGCTTTGCGTCGATAAAGAACCTCTTGATCACTCATGGCGATATCCTCAGGCCGGATCGATACGGAACTCACTCAGGGACTGCCCTTTGTAGTCCATCACGTGGACTGAGCAGGCCATACAAGGGTTGAACGAGTGGATCACCCGCAGGATTTCCAGGGGTTTGGTTGGGTCTTCCAGTTTCAGGCCGACCAGGGATGCTTCGTACGGCCCGACTTTGCGGTTGCCGTCCCGGGGGCCCGCGTTCCAGGTGGTGGGCACCACCGCCTGATAGTTTTCCACCCGGCCATTTTTGATGCGAATCCAGTGGCTGAGCATGCCACGGGGCGCCTCAATCATGGCGTAACCTTTGTACACTTTGTTCGGGTCGAGAGTGGGGGGGATGTAGGTGGCCGTGTCCGTCTGAATGTTCTGCAGCAGGGCATCAAACGTGCGCTTGCCGTTACGAGCCTGAATCAGCGTCTGCAACATACGCGCCGCCGTCCGCCCGAGGGTGGTAAACAGCGCCTCCTGGGGCAGGCCGGTACGAGCCAGAAACTCATCCACGGTGGAGACCACCTCTGGTACGCCCCGGGCGTAGTTGACCGCAATGGCCGCCAGGGAGCCCACTTCCACCGGCTCGCCGGCGTAGCGGGGTGATTTCACCCAGGAGTATTTGCCTTCTTGATCCACGGTGGGCAGGACACCATACACCGTTTCCCGCTCAATAAACGGCGTATGGGCAGGGATGGTGGTGCCATCAAAGGGCTGCTGTGGGTGCGTGGCGTGATACCAGGCGTGGGTGACGTCCTCTTCAATCAGGTAAGGGTCGATGTCTTCGACCAGGGTCAAGTCGCCATTGCGAATAACGCCGCTTTTGAACAGGTGCTGGTCAGGGCCGATCAGTAGCTGGTCGGCGGTCAAAAAGTTGCGCACATTGACGCCGCCGAGCACCGACGGCTCTTTGCCGTAGGCATCCGCCGCCATGATGATGTCCGCCTGATAAGCACGCTCAATAAAATCAAGGGCAATGGCGCGTTTTTGTACCCACTCTTGCAGGCGGGCAGGGTTGATCACATCGCGGATACAGGTGACGCCACCGACCACCACCGATTGGGGGTGGGGGTTTTTGCCGCCCCAGATGGCCATCATCTCGGCAATGATCCGCTGGATTTCCAACGCCTTGAAGTAGTGGGACAGGCCAATCAGGTTTTGCTCCGGGGTAAAGCGGTAGGTGCTGTTGCCCCAGTAAGCATTGGCGAAGGGGCCGAGCTTGCCGCTTTCAACAAACTTTCTCACCTTCTCCTGCACCGCACGCAGATCGCCTTCACCGGCGGCGATGGGTTCATCGGAGTATTTCATCGCCACCTCAGCGGCCTTGGCCGGATCGGCCTTCAGGGCAGAGACCACATCGATCCAGTCCAGCCCGTGCAGCAGGTAGAAGTGCACCAGATGGTCGTGCATGTGCAGCGTTTCCAGCATCATGGAGCGCAGATACTGGGCGTTCAGCGGAACGCTGGCACCGATGGCGTGTTCGACCGTGCGGGTACCGCACAGGTAGTGGGCGAAGGTGCAAACGCCACACACCCGCTGCACCAGCAAGCCCACATCGAACGGCGTCCGCCCCTTGAGGATGATTTCAAAGCCCCGGAACAGGGTCGAGGAGGCCCACGCTTTTTTGATGACGTTGTTTTTATCCACTTCCGCTTCAATGCGCAGGTGGCCTTCGATACGGGTGATCGGGTCAATAACAATACGTTGGCTCATTTCTGGTTATCCCTTCCTTTATAAGTACCGGCAAAAAGACTGGCAACCGCATGTGCGGCAATGCCCACGGCGGCGACACCGAGAACCACGGTGCCGATTTTGTCTGCGGTGACGTCAACACCACGGACCGGCTGATTGCTCAGTGGTTGTTCAAAGTCGGCCATGGTGTCCCAGAAATCCGGCTCCGAGCAGCCGATGCAGCCGTGACCGGCCATGACCGGCCAGCTGGTGTGGCTGTTAAAGCGAATCTGTGGGCAGTTGTTGTAGGTGTATGGCCCTTTGCAGCCGCGCTTGTAGAGGCAGTAGCCGTTTTCGGCGGCGTTATCGCCAAACATCTCGACAAACTCACCGGCATCGAAGTGGCCCCGGCGTTCGCAGTTGTCGTGCACCCGGGCACCGTAAGCCCACTTGGGCCGGTTCAGTAAATCCAGCGCCGGCAGTTTGCCGAACATAATGAAGTACATCAGCGTGCCGGTGATATTGGTGGAGCTTGGTGGACAGCCGGAAATGTTGACCACTGGCCGGTCGATCACGGTATGGATGCCCTGGGCGCCGGTGGGGTTGGGTCTGGCCGCCTGCACACCGCCAAAGGAGGCGCAGGTGCCCACCGAAATAATGGCTCCGGCCCCGGCGGCAGCGGTCTTGACGATTTCCAGCCCGGTGTGGGCTTTGCCACCGATGGTCAGGAATGAACCGCCGTTGGCCGTTGGCACTGCGCCTTCAAAGACCAGCAGATATTGGCCGTGGTAGTCGCGCATGGCGTTTTCCAGGTTCTCCTCCGCCTGCCAGCCGGATGCCGCCATGATGGCGTCGTAGTACTCCACCGAGACATGATCGAAAATCAGGGTGCTGATGTCTGGGGTGTAGGCGCGCAACAGTGATTCGGTACAGCCGGTGCATTCGGCCAGGTTGAGCCAGATCAGCGGCACCCGGTCGGCGACTTCAGCGGCCTCAGCCATCAGTTCGCTAAAGGGCATGGGCAGGGCTAATGCTGAGGTCAGCACCGCGCTCCACTTGATAAATTCCCGCCGGGTGATGCCGTGTTCTTCCAGTCGTTCCTGCAAGGACTGTTCCTTGCGAACGGGCAGCTGACGTAGCTGTTGTATTCTTGCTTTACCAAGCTCATAAAGAGCGGCGTACTTGTTCATAGTGCATCCTTGTGAGTCCTGAAATCGGTTTTTAGGTTTCTAGTTCGAGCTGCATGAGTAGCATCTCTTCGCCATCAATCACTTGCGTATCACTACTGCCGCACTGGGGGCAGATAACCTGTCGCTCAGCCAGGGCGGATTGCTGGCCACAAAGGCGGCAGAACACCACCAGTGGTTGCACCTGCATCTCCAGCCGGGCATGACGACAAATTCCGGCTTGCTTAAACGTGTCAAAAGCGGTTTGCAGCAGCGCCGGCTCAATGCCGCTGAGCACCCCCACTTTGATGGCCACCCGGCTGATGCCTTTAGCCCGGTGCTCTGCAGCGTGTTTTTCACACTGCTCGATCAGCGCCCCGACAATGCTGTATTCGTGCATCAGCAGATCCTCGGCAGCAGCTCACCGGGCGGCACTTCCAGGTAACGCTGGCTGCCCCAGGGGGTTTGCAATACCACGGTGCCGGCTTGTTGCTCTGAGTGACTGGCCCGGCCGATGATGGCGGCGTTGGTGCTGGGTGAGAATTGCCTCATGATCGTCAGTGCCTGTTCTGCCTGAGCTGCGGGCAGGGCAAGGATAAAGGTGCCTTCATTGGCCAGCTGGAACGGCTCCATGCCGTAGAGTTCACACAGTCCACGGACTTCATCGCACACGGGAATGGCCGCTTCGTTCAGTTCAATGGCCACAGCGGAGGCCTGTGCCCACTCGTTCACCACCGCTGCCAGCCCGCCTCGGGTGGCGTCGCGCAGGGCGTGAATGTCGAGGTCGGCCGCGATCAGCGCCTCCACCACGGGCCAAAGGGTGGCACAATCGCTGGCCAGTGCTGAACCCAGCTCCAGCCCTTCGCGGTTCATCAAAATGGTAGCGCCGTGGCAGCCCACATCTCGCGAGACGATAATGGCATCGCCATCAGCCACGTTGCTGGCCGACAGCCCCGGTTTTTGCACCAGGCCAATGCCGGTGGTGTTGATAAACAGCTGGTCGGCACAGCCTCTTGGCACCACTTTGGTATCACCGCAGACGATGTGAGCACCCGAGATGGCTAACTCCTTAGCCATGCTCTGTGCCACGGCTTTCAGGGTGGCCAGAGGCAAGCCTTCCTCGATAATAAAACTGCAACTGAGGTATTGGGGTTTGGCACCCATCATGGCCAGATCGTTGACCGTACCGGCGATGGCCAGTTTGCCGATATCGCCACCGTTAAAGATCAGTGGTGTGACTGTGAAACTGTCGGTGGTGAAGGCCATGGTTGATTGAGCGCCCGATGGCAGCGGCAAGATGGCGGCATCTTCTTCCCGTTGCAGCAGCTCATTGCCGAAAGCGGCAAAAAAGACCTCCTGGATCAGGCGGTTCATCTGCACACCGCCGCCACCATGGCCCAGCTCGATAGTATGACTGTTCATCCGGCGGCCCTCTGTGGTGACTGATAGCGGTAGTAGGCATTGCAGGCACCTTCCGAGCTGACCATACAACTGCCGAGAGGACGTTCTGGTGTGCAGCCCCGGGCAAATACACGACAGTCGGCAGGTTGTGCCAGACCACGGAGAATGGCACCGCACTGACAAGCCTTGTGATCATCCAGTTCGTGTTCGGGGAGAATGGCCCGGAAGTGGATTTCTGCATCGCGGTGTTGGTAGTGCGGTTTAAGTTGCAGCGCCGAGCGGGCAATGGGTCCGAGGCCGCGCCAGCGGAAGGTGTCGCGCACGGTAAAACAGTCAGCCACCAGTTTTTGCGCCGTCAGATTACCTTCGCGGTTCACGGCCCGGCTGTACTGAATATCAACATGGGCAGCACCGGCGTTTTTCTGGCGTACTAGCCGCAGAACGGCTTCCATCATATCCACCGGCTCAAAACCGGCCACAACCACCGGAGTGGCGTATTTATCCACCAGAGGCTGATAGATATCAGCTCCCTGAATCACACTGACATGGGAAGGGGCAACAAACGCGTTAACGCGCACCCGTGGGTCGGCCATCACCGCATCCACCGCCGGTGGCACCAGCACATGGTTGATGTGAAACAGCAGGTTGTCGATGCCCTGCGCTTCCGCTTGTTGCAGCAAAACGGCGGTCATCGGCGTGGAGGTTTCAAAACCGATGGCAAAAAAAACGACGGTTTTCGTTGGGTTTTGCCGGGCAATGGTCAGGGCATCCAACGGATCGTAGAGCGGGCGCACATCGCTGCCGTTGGCCCGACTTTGTGCCAGCGTGCCGGCAGAACCGGGTACGCGAATCATATCGCCCAGGGTGACCAGGATCGTGTCCGGCTGAGCCGCCAGAGTAATGGCGTGGTCAATGCGCTCTTTGGGCATCACACACACCGGGCAGCCTGGTCCGTGGATAAAGTGGATGTTCTCGGGTAACAGCTCTTTCAGGCCGAACTTCATCAGCGTATGCGTGTGCCCGCCGCAGACTTCCATGATATTGAGCGGCTGCAACAGCTGCTGCGCCTCGTGGGCAATGGTGCGAGCCAGCTGCCTCACCGTAGCCGGATCACGAAAACCGTCGTATAGCTGTTTTATGTCCAGCTGTTTTGGCTCAGGCATGGCTCTCAACGATCTCCTGATACAGTGCCAGAGATTGTTCAGCGTCGTCCTGGTCGATTTTGTTCATCACAAAACCGATGTGAATCAGCACATAATCGCCAACTTCCAGCGGCTCCATATAAAGGTGACGGCTGACTTTGCGCCTGACGCCAAGGGACTCCACGGTGACGGCGAACTCGTCATCGTGCAGGGCAACAATTTGTGATGGCACTGACAGGCACATGATGAGCTCCTTACGCTCTGAGGCTGTTCAGCCAATCAATAACAGGAACAAGCGTCTCTGGTTGTTTGACTGAGACTTCCAACACCAGCGCATGAGGGTTGAGCCTGGCCATCTGCTGACGGACTTCTTCGGGATCAAAGTCAAAGTGGGGCAGCAGATCGCACTTGGTGATCAGCACCAGGTCTGCCCGACGGAACATCACCGGATACTTCTCAACCTTGTCATCACCTTCCGGTACGGAGATCAGGACGATATTTTTATGGGTGCCAACGTCATAACTGGCCGGGCACACCAGGTTGCCCACGTTTTCGACAAAACAGAGATCCAGCCCTTCAAGGGATAAATGGTGTAAAGCGGTATGCACCATTGAGGCATCGAGATGACAGGCAGACCCGGTCTGGATTTGCCAGGCGGCAATCCCGTGGGCTTGCAGGCGTTCGGCATCCCGGGCGGTTTCCAAGTCGCCCTCAATAACCGCGTAGCGCAGGGGCGTGTGCTGGTGCAGATGTTCCAGCAGTGTCGTTTTGCCACTGCCGGGACTGCTCATCAGGTTAACCGCGGTCACACCGTGAGATTCGAAATGCTCACGAATATGCGCAGCCTCATGATCATTCTCGTGCAATATTTTGCTGATCACGGCTAATGTTTTTTTGTTATTCAGTTGTGGGTTTTGTGATGGATTATCATGAGCATCCAGTGAACAGTCGCAATTTGAGCACATAACAGTTCCAGCTATCAGATAAATATCAATCGGTTTAGGGTGCTCAACTATTCCTGAAGGAATTTTT
>Ga0126343_10000809_pt1:2500-13186 | contig 13186 bp, 11 predicted proteins | sample Cyp2metagenome_FD_92531 | JGI IMG/M metagenome (GOLD analysis project Ga0126343, IMG submission 92531) | Coral microbial communities from Lord Howe Island, Old Settlement Bay, Australia - Cyphastrea 2 metagenome | ecosystem: Host-associated > Invertebrates > Cnidaria > Coral ... | reverse complement strand
TATGATATTTGGCAATCAGAAGATAATGATTTAACGCGTAAAAGCTTTTACATTCAGGTTTGTAACCGTAAAGGATTTCAGTGTGATTGGGATTAATATTATCTGAACGCTTGATATTCCACCATGTTATAACGTCTTTCCAAAAGGGTTCCACTACAGAGCATTCAAGAAACATATGAACAAGAGTTTCATTTTGGAAGTTGCATGTGGCACTGATCGATAAGCTAACAGAAACCTATCAAGCTTATGTTGCAGGGTTCTACTGGACTTGTCAGCTTTCACTCCTTTCTTGAAGCTCTGTACCAATCTCTCTTCCTGGCCATTGGTTGAGGGGTGGTAAGGTGCACCAGTGACATGCTTTACACCGTTCGCATTTGCAAACTTCCTGAAGGTGTCAGAAGTGAACTGTGGACCATTGTCCGATACAATCTGATCAGGAAGTCCCAGGTGGGCAAACAGAGAATGCAGCGTGCGAAGGGTTTCTTCAGCAGTAGTGTTCTCCAGCCCAAAAATCTCTGGCCACTTGCTGTGGGCATCAGTCACTACCTTGAGCATCTTTCCTTCAACCGTTCTAGCAAAATCGATGTGCAGTCTTTGCCAAGGAAGAGTAGGGTACTCCCACCGATGCAGGGGTGCACGGGCTGGATGATTTGCAAACTCCTGACATCCCTCACAGTTTTGGACTGCCCCTTCTATGTCCTTGTCGATGTTTGGCCACCAAACCAACCCCCAGGACAAACCCTTTATCTTGACCATACCAATGTGATCCTCGTGAAGCATTTCCAAAACTCTCTGTTTCGCTTTGGCTGGGACAACCACTCTACTATCCCACATTAGAACTCCATGATGAATTGTGATTTCATTACTGCAATGGGCATAGGGAATGAGTTCTGGGTGAACTTCTGTTCCTTGCCATCCAGACTGCACAATCTCTACAACACGGGAAAGTATTGGATCCCTACAGGTCTGCATTCTCAAATCCTGTTCCATAACTGGGAGAGCTTCCACTACAGTTGTATGAAATATTTCTACTTCATTGGGCTTGTTAGCAGGTGTCGATGGTTTGGGTAAGCGAGATAAACCATCACAATTGACATGTTGCTTGGTGCCTTGGAACTCGATGTTGTATGAAAAAGCACCTAGGAACAGGCACCAACGTTGCTAGGAACACACCAGCCTGTGCCTCTTTCTTTCTTTCTTTCTTTGAATCCTTGCTGCTGCAGTGACTGGCACCGCCTTTCCCAGGTCCTTTATTAACTTCAAGGGTTGATGATCAGTAACCAAGGTGAAGTGGCAACCCTCCAGGTACGTTTACCAAAGATAAAGCCTCTTTCTCGATTTGTGAATATTTCTTCTCTGTCTCGGACAGAGACTGGGATGCATAAGCAGTAGGGCGCTCTACTCCTTCGGGGGTACGGTGTGACAAAACTGCTCCAAGACCATATGAGGAGCTGTCTGTGGCGAGAACTAGTGACAAGTCAGGGTCGTAACGCATCAGAACCCTATCCTGTAGTAACAGTTCTTTCACCACCAGAAAACTAGCTTCTTCTGCAGTTCCCCGCGACCACTTCACATCTTTCTGTAACAGACGATGTAGTGGAGCCAGATGAGTGGCCACATCAGGCAATAATTTGGCGTAATACTGGACCATGCCAAGGAAAGCACATAGTTGAGTAACATCATGAGGTTTTGGCATCTCTGTGATAGCCTTTACTTTCTTTGGGGATTGATGCAGTCCTTTAGCAGAAATGACATGTCCCAGGTACTCCGCGAAACTTCTAAGGAATTTACACTTCTCTTGGTTGGCCTTCAACCCGAGATGGGAGCAGCCCACTCACTAGTAGCTACCTTCTTTATAACTCCTTCTGCTTCCAGCTCTCTCAATGCTTCATCCACAGCTGGTTTGTGAGCTAATGCTACTGGGTGGGCTTTCCAGAATCGGGGTCGGGCACTCTTTAATTTGGATCGGTGCCTGGATATTCTTCATCTTGCCCAAACCTTCTGAGAATACGCTTGCGTGTTTACTCAAAACATGTTCCAAGGCTGGAATGGTGTCTGATGTCTCCAGACAGAGTAAGGGCCAGTCCAGGCGGATAGACTCCAACCACTCTCTGCTGATTAGGATGGGCCCATCATTCTCCACCAAACATATTGGAATTTCCTTAGACTGCCCCTGGTACTGCACAGTCACATAGCAAAACCCCATGAGCTTCACTGACTCGGCCGTGTAAGTGCGCAACTTCAAAGAGGTGTCCTTTAAAGGAATGTGACGAAGGTATTCCAAATACACCCCCTCACTCATGACTGACACTGCAGAACCTGTATCTAGCTCCATAGTCACTGGTCAACCTTCAAGGTAGATATTAAGGGAAATGGGCTTCCTGTTTTTACTGTCAGAAAAATGGTAGAGGTTCCCATATTCCCATCACCCTCCATGACATTTATTCCAGCTTCAGTCACCTGTTGGATGGCTTGTCTCTTCCTACATGCTCTCTGTGTGTGACCAATTATGCCACAATGGAAACAGCGTTCCTTCTTGAAGGGACACTTTTGTGAGTTATGTGAACCCGAACAGCATCCTTCCCCCGGGAACCCTCGGTCTTTGGTGGTGGCTTGGATGAGGCTTGTTCTTCCCCAGTTTTGGCAGTGTCAAGTGTATTAACTGGGGGTGCCTGGCCCTTGTTCTCCCTGAAGCACCTGAACATCTTTATTAGCCTGCTCTATAGCCAAACACTTTTGAACTGCAAGGTCAAAAGAAACGTCGGAGAGTTTTACTTTCAACAACTCGGTAAGCATCTTTGAGTCGCGGACACCAGAAACTAATCGGTGACGAAGGCATTCGGTTCACATTGCCTCACCAAACTTGCATTCTGTGGCCAAGTTGCTTCAGAGTTGCTACATAATGACTAACAGACTCGCTGGAATTTCTCACTCGGTTGTCGAACTCATACCTGGCAACCAGTGCTTGTCTTTCAGGTTTAAGTTGTTTCTGCATTCGCTCTACAAGGATGTCGTGAGTAATGGCCTCATCTGTCAGTTGTGTGGGGGCCACTAAATACTTTGCCAATTCGTAAGTTTCCACCAGAAGGTGTAATGACTGAGACATTTCAGTGAGTCATTTATGACGTGTACCGCTGGTAACATGTTTCGCAGTCATGATAAGAGAGCACATGGTCTATTTTGAAGTTTTAGCTTTTGCTATGATTGTTATACAAGATTTCCTTTTGTATTAGCGGCACAAGGCACAAAAAACTTGTAAATATCGATCACTTTATATTTAGCTTTCCTTTCGTCTGGCATTCGGTTGTTATTTTGCTTTATTCAGTGGATTTATACATTTAATTTCAGTGAATCGTTCATGTAATAAAAGAAGTTTGCAGTTCAGCGCATCTCAAGTTTTCCTTGTTGCCGCCTTCAGTAGCGAACATTAGGTTCCTACAGAAGGTTCATCAAAACAACAGCCTTTCCTTGTTTTAGGTTCCTTAACTCCGTTTGCAAGAGAGTAAAATTCCAGTTGCTCAGTGTAGGACTCCCAATCCGTCCCCACCACAAACTTTGTCACTTTGCCGATGACGTGACTCGTGATAAGTTTGAAATTTGAAGTTTGAAGTTTATTTATTCATAAATACATAGCTATTAAAAAACTGAATTGCGTATTTACTCACACAATGAAGATAGCAAAATTACACTTATTAATATATTAACTATCTAGTTATTAAATGGGGTCCACTCGGCTAAAAAAGGGAAAACTAAGATGAGTTCTCTTTAAGACAGGAAGAAATGATAACGTTTGGTGTTTCGTCCAGCATTTCCTGTCGTGTTTGTCCTTTTTTTGGACGTGATTTGTGCGACCAACTTCTGTTAACCGCTTGTCATCCAAGTCACCAATTGTTTTATATTCAGAACAAAGGCCGGGAACACAGTAAACCAGATCAAGATGGTGGTTAGAACTCTTTTAATCCAAAAACAACCTGAGCCTCGTGTACAATACAAAATGTGGAAAACAGGTCACATGACACTAGCTCTACCTAAACCCAAACTGGGAAAATCTACCATTACATGTCACACACTTAGTGTGCTTCATTCTGTGTAGGTGCAGAACCATATGTTAAAAGAAAAGAGAGAGCTGAGGGAAACAACAATGATAATACCAAAGGTAACAGACCTTATATGGGTTGATCAAATCAAAGCTTCAACATCCCCCTTGGGCAGCCCCCGGCCAGGGCATTTAAACTTTTGAAGTTTGGTTCATACAAATGCCTTAAGAACCATTTTTTATTGAAGGATTCCTTGTGTGAATTGCTTGTGGGATCAATAAATGTTGTAAACTTTAGCGAAGCTCTCCAAAAAATCACTTTACTCAAATACACTCTAGTCTTTAAAACACACCTTCAAAGATTCTGCGAAGCTTTTTCAGCCCTGGGCCTGTCGACCATTCGCTAATGAAAGCGCACTTTTTTCCCTTTAAACTTCTCTGTACTTGGAACAACCACCTACATCCTGCTGGAAAGACTTCAAATTCCCCACTCCACCTAGGTAAGGTTCAATCTCCTCACCTTTGAGAAAGCCCTTTTGTGCCAATTTCTTACTGCTTGGGCACGGAAGATCAGTCAAATGCTTATGGGTTGCCTGGAGGGATGTTGAGGCTTTAAATTGATCAGAACATTGTTTTGACAATTTTTTGTGGTGGGGTGTGTAGTGCAAATATTACAGTGTATATACACTGTATGACCCAGATGATAGAGGAAGAAATATGTACTTGTACCCAAGTGCAAAAAAACACTGAGGGTGAGTAACTATTGGTATGAATCTACTATCGTAATGAATGCTGTTCTCTGATTGGCTTTTTTCTTAATTTCATCTGTGAAATCTTCCAAAAGTTTCTTTGTACACTGATTTCGTGCTAGCCAGATAAGAATATTAAGCATTGATAAAAGAAGAGATTGTATTGGCAGTTTGTTGAGTAACTTTCATTCAAGTCTTTTTCTTTTTTGTTAACCTTACCGGTAATAATACATAGAATAAGTGACAAGGAAATGAAAAAAGATGTATTATGAGTCTGCTGTTACATGTTACTGAAGTTAACCTCAATTTATTAGCTTTTTAAGGTCTTGCTGACAATATATAAAATATCGGAAAAATCCTCAGGTTGGGATTTTCCCTTGAGTACGCAAAGAACAGTGTAAATGTAGTGGGCAGCTTTTTACAAAGTTTCTTTGTGTAAATTAAATTACTTAGTTTGCATTTTTTTATCAAAACAATTTATATTTGTTTATGAAGAAGCAGCAGAGGCAGAGGAAGAGGCAGGAGAAGGAGAGGGAGAGGGAGACGGAGACGGACAAGAAGAAGAAGAAGAAGAAGAAGAAGAAGAAGAACGAGGAGGAGAGGGTGTGTCTTCAGTTCACTTAAAACTATCAACTAGTACATTTTCAATGGCCACATTTTGTAAATCAGAAGTCAAAATTAGATTATCTTTTTCTTGTTTAATACAAGGCTTACTAAGACTGAGTTTACTTAAAACTAGTTTTAAAAGCCATTTAATAGTAATTCCAGTCAGAAAAATTATGTAATGCAAGAGAGGTCATTGGGAGTAAGAGGTCACTTTCTTTCTTAAATTAGTGTATAGTATGCCATAGTCTTATTATAATATGTTTTTTTTTATAAAGGGCTTAAGAATTTTGTTTGATTTTAGTGCTATATAAATGTTTTTTGTTATCATTGTTTTGTTTAGATTGATAGTATAACAGTTTAGGAAACAGTCCCAAGAAAATATGCACCTTGATTGGAAACATTTTCGTGCAGCATTTTTCATTCTCCTAAACTTCCACTAATGTTTCTATAACTCAATAGAAACATGGTACATGCTTTCTATCTCTTAATTAATGTACCCTATTTAACCTTTTATACTGTTCTTGGATCAGAATCTGGAGACAGTGAGGAAGAGTGCTCTCAGGATTTTCTACAATTAGTTTTGAGCAAACAAGTGAAACCTAAAGACAGTGATGTGGAATCTCTTCCTGATGGTGGGTAGACAATATGGATCATTTGTACTAAAGGCATCTGCGGTGGAGCGTCGATTGATACCCTCAATCAATACCTCTAATTTACTCTCAGTTAATACTTTATCAACACCTTGGTTGACAGGCCATCAACACTCCATCGTCACATTGGTCGACAGTCGGTCAAGAGTCAACTAATTTTTCATCGATTCATGTGAGCCGGTTGACACTCGGCCGACTGCCATGTAGCACAAAAATTTTGCAGGAGTTTTAATTGGCGGATTGGTGGTTACATTTTTGTGGTTTGTGGGAACAAATTTTTACGGTTTGAGATGACTGAAATATCTGGTGGGTTCTATTTTTTGTGATTCTCTGTTCAAGTCGCAGAATATAATTTAAGTGGAAGAAACTTGAATATGGTATTTTCAACTTTTATTTTACGGTATTTTGATTCAAAGTTCACTCTACTTACATATTTGATGGAGAATAATAATAATAATGGTAATCTGACAGTAAAACAAAACAAAGACCACTGCGTTTAACCAACCCCTTGATGTATCAGTCAATAGCCCATGTAAACATTTCATGAGAGAAAAATTTCAAGGATGGTATGCTGGAGAATTTGAGAGAAGATAAATGCTGGGCAAAACACCAGTGACATTGCAACTGAAATGGGCATTTTAGTTATGCAATCATTGAAAATGGATGGAAAAAATGCGGCATCAGAGGCCCTAGCAAATGGTGTTCCTTAACATGACCCATTCGCACCAATCTATGAACTGAATTGCTGTTCACTTGAGACCCCTCACTTGACATTGTTTTGTTTGTGTAACAGACTATCGCATTATGTTTAAGTCCAATTTATAACGTCCCAGTGGCACAAGTTCATTAAAAGCAGAGTTTTTAATTTGACTGAAGGGAGTTAAGTTTTGCGGCGTTGTTTTTTGCGTTTTCTTTACTGCAAGAACTAATTTTTGCGGATCTAGGTCAATCCGCAAGATTTTCAAAAATTAGAACCCACAAAATTTTCTTGCTACAGGGTATCAACTGACTGTCAATCAAGTGTTGACAGAGGGTCATTAGAGTATTGATCAAAATGTTAATTGAGGGTACTGATTAAGAGTATCGATCGACACTTGACAGCGATTGCCCTTAGTAAACATGTATCATCCGACAATATTTTGTGTGCACTGGGTGTTTATTCTTGGAACCTGTGTTTAAAATTTACCTACTAGCAGAGGCTCTTTTCCTGGTGTTTGTTGATGGGAGAAAAGAGACCTCTGCCATGGGGCGAAAATGGCTATATTGAGCATGCTCCACGGCTTAGCGATCAAGCCATCACGCGATGCTTGTAGCATGTGATGAAAATAAAACCTTTCACTCAAACTTCAAGCTCCTTCTGTTTATCGTCATTGTCAAAAAGTTCCAGCTTCATTTTTAATAATTAAGCTTTGAGCTTGAGTGTTTGGCATGACTCAAGCTGATCAGATATGAAGGCCTTTAGCAGTGAAACAACAACAACAAGTGGGTTCGATGGCAGACTTTCCAGCTTTCCCGTTCGTGCAACAAGCAAAGCAATCTGGTAGATGAGAGGGTAATTTGGCAATCATGCAAACGCGTGTCACCCGTTTAAAAATGAAACAGGGTCTTTACCTATTCATCACTCAATTTTTTTTTATCTTTCCGTTGCCTATAGGTTCTTCAAAACAGAAGAAAGAAAACTTAGTAGCTCTTTACGATTGAACTCTTCCACTAATTTCGAGGAAAATGAACATGTCACATTTACAATGTGGGCTCAATAAATGACCGCGGAATTAATATAAAGAAATGTGTGACATGCAGCGGGCTCAAGTTGCAGTCAGCAAACAAAGCAAGGAGCATGTATTTTAAATAGAGCCGTCCAAGAATGTGGACAGCGGTCAAATCAAAGCCATTTTCGATCCATGGCAAAGGTCTCTTTTCTCCTGTCATTAAACACGAGGAAAAGAACCTCTGCTAGCAGGGAAGTTTGAATCAAATTATTCAATAAATCTACTGGCCTCAATAGCATTCTCAGTGTTCACACTATGTTTTGAAAAAAAGTGTGCTGGGCCCCTAGGCTACCAAATTGCATTTTAACCCTTACACCTTAAAGAGAGGAAGTCTGCTACCGAATGAGGACCATGTGGAATCCTTCATATGTTACTTAAATGAAATTTGTCCCAGTTAGTCCATCTTGAAACTTAAACAAGTAGTCTGAACAGGACGAAAAATGTTACTTTTTTCAAATATCATATGATTCTGTTTGGTCTACTGAGATATGCAAGTTTTTAAGATATGAAAATCAGCCATGTGATGATGTCATAAATTCATTACAACAAAGTTTTAATCAGCCAATTTGTAGAAAAAATGTTTGATTCTTTGCAGCAAGATTGTACTAGATGTACTCCACACAAGGGGAGATCCAGGGGAGGGATTTAAAAGGGTTGCAAACCCCTTTTGAGTAGCATTTTATTTGTTATTTGTTTGGCTCACATTGTCACAATTAAGTAAATAAATAAATAAATTAACTTTGTTTAACGAGGGTGACACACAACGGTCTTCAACTGATAAACCCATGGCCCTCAACTTCCCGATCGAATTGAAATTTAGAAATGTTGGTTAAAGGGGCTCGGTCATGGTTAAGCGGTTTGAAAAGTTTAGCTAAACTTTTCAATTTCGTTGTTTTTCAATCCGTGTCAATCTTCTCCATCCTTAACCATCCTTGGTCCTTGACGCTCTTTTATAATCTCTTAGGTGTTTTTCTATCTTTGTAAAGTATTATTTTCAGGTTTCCTTCAATTTAACGGTAATTTTGTCGATGCTTAAAATAACTCAAAATATTGTGACTGAGCTCCTTTAACATTTCTTTGAGGAGGGAGCAAAACACCGGAAAACCCGGAGAAAAACCCTCAGAGCAAGGGCGAGAACCAACAACAAACTCAACCCACATATGAAGCCAGTTCCGGGAATCAAATCTAGGACACATTGGTGGGAGGTGAGCGCTCTCACCGCTGCACCACCCCTGCTCCCCAAGTGCATGTGCAGTCTTGATTAACTCCAACAGGAGTCGTAATACTATCACGAGTTCGTCCTGAGTCAGCCTGAGGTTTCACATGCCTTTTGAAAACATTTCTATCTGCTGGCTTTTGAGTTTTTGTTTCTAAAGAATATTTATCATGTTTATGTTGTGTGGAAGCCATGTGCGTTGAATACAAACACGTTCCACTTTCTCCCAACTTGCACCCACATCTGCAGCTATATAAAGTTTCCGATCTCGTGTTGTTTACAAATTTTCTTGTGCAGGCTGTAGTGTCTGTTATGTCGGCGAGACAAACAGACATCTTGCTACACGAGTTCGTGAACATTTGACATCGGATAAGAACTCTCATCTTTCAGCACATTTATGGGTCAGAAGCATACAGAGCTTTGTGCTCAGAGAATTGCTTTTCAATCCTTGACACCGCCTCCATGTCTTTTCAACTGAAAATTAAGGAGGCTGTACACATAGTTTTGGAAAAACTCTCATTAAACAAGCAAGTTAATCATGTCAATTTAACACTTTCATTTTAATTTTCCGTGTCAAAATACCCATTGTTTTCCCATCATTGTATTTTCCAGTGCCTCTCATTCACATTGTTATTTAATTAGTATTCATACATTCTATTTAGCTATACTTATATTACACCGACTAGCGGTTCTCTCGCAACTGACGATGGATTTTGGTCATCCCAAACATGTCTTGTAAATTTAAAAGTGTGTGTTTCTATCTAAAAGTTATTTCATGTCTGGGACTAGTTTGAAAATTTTAAAATTTGAATGTAGTAGCACTAACAGGATTTTCCGTTTAATAGCGACGATTACCAAAGATTATGCATCTGTTTTGAAGAGACATGGTTCAGTGTCTCACTTACCTTTATATTTTTCATTCAACAGAAGAACCTCTTGTCAGTCACGAGGATGTTTATGACTCGAATGGTTTGTAGACAAAATTTATGGTTTACCCTAAGTTTCTAAAGGTAACGACCCCACAAAAGTAGCCTCATTTGTCTCACAATGTGGTGACTTGGGTTGTAAATTGCTGTTAGCAAGGATTGACATCCTTGGACGAGGAGTGTGACAGATAAGAAGCCTTGCATGACACACAAATTATCTTCATAACTATTAGTAAGCTCTTTGGTATTTTTTAATGAAACCCAATAATTATTGTTGTATTTAGAATAGGTAAAAGCGCATAGGATGTGTAGATTCAGGTAGTGGAGGTATTTTGGAGACATTTACTCGTGGAGGTGCTGTAGATGTCTACTATGTTATTCGCCTTAGAAAGGTTATTAACCTCTTACTAACCGAGCGCGAGGGCCGTACTGGGGAATATTGGCCCGAGGTCGTGGCAGTACGGACTGAGCACAGCGAGGTCCTTACAAAAATGATCAAGGGCCAATATTCCCCAGCACGGTTCGAGCTAGCTAGGTTAGTAAGTAGTTTATTATATGGCACTTGGGCCATGCTTGTTTTGAATTTGCGGGCTTTCGAAAACAAAAAATACTCAGCTTATGACCGTTTCCACGGAAACGGTCCGTATGGCGAAATCCCAACCAAGAAAGAACCAATCAGAATGCTCGGATTTGCTGTGCCATAAAATAAAAGGGTTATGACTTCTTACTGTCGT
>Ga0126343_10000808_pt1 | contig 13211 bp, 9 predicted proteins | sample Cyp2metagenome_FD_92531 | JGI IMG/M metagenome (GOLD analysis project Ga0126343, IMG submission 92531) | Coral microbial communities from Lord Howe Island, Old Settlement Bay, Australia - Cyphastrea 2 metagenome | ecosystem: Host-associated > Invertebrates > Cnidaria > Coral ... | reverse complement strand
CAAATAGCGGTGGGGGAAGGAGTGTATAAGGTAGAGAGGGGGTGGGGGGGTGGGGTGGTGGAGGGGGGGAAGGGAATGGGAGAGGGGGTACTCCCTTATATGAGCTCCATAGGTATATGCGGTACACTTAAAAAAAGCAAAATCCTAAACTGTGTGATATGCAGAATAAAGTCAGTTTTACGACTCAGAAACAACTTTCCACAGAACTGGAGTCATTTTTGCGACTGGGTAGTAATTCTCGTCCGTTTGTTAAATCTGTCGAGAATTGTAATAGCTTGGCAACCGTGAGGCGAGTGATTTGTTTTCTTTGTTCTATGATCTAATTTTAAACTCTCTCAAGTTTGATAGTAATCAAACACTAAAACTGCGGTCGGATAACGAGCATAAAATAGCCTACGTTTATCACGATATGCCGTGTAAGCCCGTCCAGGCGAACTGCTCCTATACGAAATCTCTTGACGCTACAACTCGCCCGTGACTTAAGGAAGGCGATACATGTATGTCTGGACATGTGCGACCATTAGAATTTCATTCAGAGCCAAGATTGTTTTAGAGAGAATACGAAAAGGAATGTTTTGCATGACCATGTTCACGGTATGTCGTCTCATCCTGTTTTTAAACTTTATCCAAATCTTTAAAAAGATTTGGATAAAAAACAAACGCCATTCCGAACCGTCAAAACGCATATCCGGCAACAAGCTCTTTTCGTGATGAACCGTCGAGTTTTTTCACTGTAAGCCAATTCAGACTTTTAAATATATCCTGAGCGGGTTTCCTGCGGATTGATACTGATGAGTGACAAACTAATTGCTATATTTCAGTGTTATGACTCTTCTTTAAAATAAACGCAGAAGTTAACTTGCTAGTCCCGATTTTTCGTCTGTTCACGTTTATTACTGCGGCCGTTATAGATTCCGTTCTAGATTGAGGAGCCTTATGGTCTCCTTTGCGGTCCTCTCTGTACAGTTATGACTTGTGTTAAGAAATTGAGTAAAGGTACTTAAGTTATTTTCCTGCGAAGATGACTTTTAAATAATTTAATTTCTCTTTTAAAGCAGCTGGTTATTAGCATGGTGTTGTTCTAAAAAGTTACTTAAGGACACGTAGCATAGTTGCATTTTACTGTTTTAGTTCTTAGACTACTTCTAATTCGGGCAGGAAAACCAAAATTGGCGTTTATTGCAATAACAAAGATTGCTTTAAAAAGTCAACAGAAGGAAAGGAACAAAAATCGAAAGGAAGAGTTTTACTGTCCTTTATAAACAGTTGTCTTACATTGAAACAAAGCCACTGAAGTTCATGGGTTTATTTTTGGAATTCTTATCAGGTACGCGATATAAATAAAGCACTTTATAAAAGTCTAGACTTACACTAGTCAACACTGTAGACCCGATAAGGAACCCAGCGGAAACTCCACGCTCGAATTTTTCAAAAGGAATATTGAGTTTGAAAAGATCATGATACACCTGTGGCTGCTGACGAAGTACAATAATTGACTTTCGAATGCATGCTCGCAGCTGCTGTTACGGTCATCGATCCTTAATCTGCGTTCAGTGCCTTTTTGTAGTCACGTCGCCAGTTGGAGCCAAACAATTTCAGACAAGGGGCTCGATACATACATGTCATATCACCTTAAGGCTCTGAAGACACTAATGCCTTTTGAAAACGCTCCGTTTCTGGTGTGGATAGATTTTGGATAGCTATTAGATGTTACCGAGGAAAGTGTCATACAGGTCATTTCCATCAGCGCGTTTTCGCTGGAACTCACTCTTCAGTCATTTACTATCAGCTACTTTGAACTCCCGCGCGCTGTTTCAAAGTACTTTTCGCTTCCCCTGAGAGTTCGAAATAGAAAGGTTCAACTGTATATTGCTCTCGTGGCGCCTTCATGATGAGTGACGCAGGCGGTTGATCTTTCTGCCTATTTGTCAAATCTGAGGCGTTAAAAATGCAGTTATGGATAGGTATTTGGAACGTCGTATGGTGAAATCTCGTGACGTGAATGTGACGTATCAACTGATCCGCTTCAGCACGTTTTGGTTTTTCTTATCGTACCAAGAGAGGTGCAAACCCCGCGCGTCGGAAGTCCGTTGATTTTCTGGAAGGTGCATGTCCTTGTTTTAAAATTATTTGAATATTCCGGTTCAACAATTTTCCGGACACTGTTTACCGGCACGCATGGCCAACAATTCCATAAAGCCGCCCTCTCAAGTGGAAGGTACTCAAACAGTTTATTTAGGGAGAAAATAGAGATAGCACATTCCAAAAGAGGGTAATAAAGGATCAAAAAGGCATAAGGAACACAGCAGAGAACATAAGGAAACGAAGCAAGGTACCAGAACTTAAAAATGATATAGCAGTGCCGCTAAAATTTATGAAAAAAAAAAGATAATCACTTGTTTTGTGTAAAATATATTGAACCCTGACTCTTGCGTATAGAGCTTCACGATAAATGTTTTGTCTAAATTAATGTTTAAACGAAAACAATTAATGCTAAACACTCCGTAAAAAACGCCAGTGTCGAGTAATTAGTAATTATTTAAAGTTTCAGGTTTTTGAACCACTGAAACCAGAATGGGTAGCTTGGTTGTCGCCTATGCGTTTATGTCGTCATTTCTGCTATGATGAAAAACAACCAGAGACGCAAAACCCCCTCCTTTGTCTTGTAAACGCTTTATAATTCAAGACAGATTAAGGCCATTGTAACGTAACTTATGTTTCGCAGTCAAATGCAAATCGCAGTTTCTCGCTCAATATAGCGCTGAATAAAGCCACTCGAGAGGCGATGTACATTTTCAGTCAAAAGCATTCGAGTTATTGTCTCGAATTTGTTGAATTGTTCTTTATGCGAAACGTAGAGCGGGCAGTTTCGTGAACAGACTCAAGCGCTTTTGCAGTGACCAGTGTTTGCTGTTTTCACACTGTGCTCGGTATTTGCAACAAGAAAGACATTACAAAAGAAATGATGGAGCTTTTTCTTTGCCCCCTGTTATGACGTCACGGTGTTTGGCACATTTCTCTCAAAGACAACTCGGAGTAAGAGCAAAAAGTCAGCTTACAGGATAAACGCATTGTTATTAAGATAGCCCATACTCCTTCCAAAAAGGGTCAAAGATTCAACAGGGCTCAGGTGCCACGTTTGAGCTTAGCATTGGACTCAAGACTGGCTTCTTTCGATTCTCTTAATACCAGCTGTACAGTAATCGAATTTCCTTGTTGATCGTCGAAGCACGCTCCTCCCTACGCAAGGAAAATTTTGGTATGTACCTCTGCGTCAATCACCTGCCATCGACTTGTAAACATGTAAACGCTTGTCATTAGATTGACGAGAAAAAAATGGTGGAGCGTTCTGTTACACGCAGTTCAAGTCAGATAATCAGTCACACGTGGTGCCCGCAAATAATGTGACTTTTCTTTTTTGCTTTGGTTAAAACCGCTATCAAACACGTCAAGTTGAGCTTATGAGCGGGTAACATGGTAGAGGTAATTTAATACACATGCACTAGCGAAATTGACATTCCTTGATTAAACGAAATCTCACTCAGGTCACGTTTCTTGTGATGACCCAGTGTTTATGCAGGAAATGATTAGCTAATGAAGCTATTGTCTGTTTCTCTTCCAACATAGCTGGTCGCCTTGAAGATGGATTTCACTTCCACTATCACATCAAAGAACATGAGCAATGTGACAACCACAGCGCCACCAGATGCAGGCGGATTGTACGATCCACTATGGGCCATCGTACTACGCTGGACTATAGGAGGCATTATAGTTCTTGTGGGTAAGTTAATCAAAGTTAACAAGTTAGCATTCTTGGCTTTTTGCCGACTTGAGATTTGTATCCGAAAAAGTTTCAAAATTCAGAAAGTTACTAACAGGTTAACTACATCAAATACATTGCTCTTCTTAGAAAAAAAAAACTCGTGCCACTTCCAAAATTGTACATAAGTCGAAATGAAATAACATGCAAATTTGTCTAAGGGCTAATTAGAGCAAATAATCTAAACTACATGAGTATTAGTTCCGTGTGGGCACCAGGGTAGCCCACAACATTATCCTTTCCTGTTCATAGATCCAACGGAGTGTAGGTAGGATTAATAAACTATAAAACTTTAAGCCGATCAGCTCGTAGTTTTCTGTAAAAAGCGATGGCTTGAGCAATGGTGCTAAGCTGTTAAGCTATCTGATCAAGTCACGTTTGTTTAAAGCCTATTTAGTCGACAGTGTCACTGAAGTAGACCGAGGCGAATGATTTCTTCCTCTGCTCATCCCTTATCAAAAACGAAAAGAAGCCATTTGAATAACTGTGAAACTGTGATGTAATTATCGGTATGGGGTCTAGCAGTTAACTATAGCCCAGTGTTCCAAGCGGTTTAGTTGGAAGCATGGCGAGAAACAGCGGGTGGAAAAAACAGAAGGCCCGGAGTTATACTTGTTTAAACTGAAAACATGATTCTTGACATTTCGAATTCCTTAACTTCTCTCTCTTCCGTGGACATGATTTGAATCGTATTTCGACGGCTCAATGTGAACAGCGTGAAGCACTTAAAAACAAAGCAAAATTGTCAAACCGGCACAGAAGGGAACGCTTAAGAACCTTGTCAGTGTCATTTGCTGATCTCCCATGCATCTGATAAACGAGTATAAATACAACGTTCCCTTGTTTAGAATTTTTCAGCGGGGAAACGCTGGAGGAGAGTTCAGTCCGCCATGCTCTTTGGAACATAGTACACGCTACATGTACACCGCATTCCACTCGCTCCATCAGTTTGTTGGCCTTTTAAAATGTGATAATTAAGTACTATCAGCGTTGAAAGCATTAACTGCACCACAAAGAAAGACGTGACAATAAAGGGCTTTTGCATTTTAATTAAAATTTTCCAAAACTTCTTGTTTTCATGTCTCGAAGTGAATTCAATGTTATGAAATTGACATTTCCATTTAACTCTGGTCGTAACCTTGGCCGTTCCCTGACCCTCATAATTACTACCAAAATACAAATTGCTTTCGTACTTTAAATTTGAAGCCATATCTTCGTATGTAAAAATGATTTTTGCTTAATAATATTGACCCTTAAGGAGAGAAATCACGGTGACGAAGAACTGAAAGAGTGAGTCAAACTTCGTATATCACTCGGGCACTTTAAGTAAATTTCACGGATCTGTTACAGAGAACAAAAGGGGCAGAAAGGATAACAATGTCTGCATGGTATTAGACCATAAGTAAACTACGAGGTGTTGATTGTTAATCAATTCACGTTGTTTAAACAACAAATATTTATTTTCAGAAAATATAGCACAACGTTTTAATTCCTTATGAAATGATAAAAATAGACCTGAACGCAGAGATTGCGGAAATTCATCGCACGGATGCGTCTTTCAAGCATACAGTTACAAATGAATTTAAAAATTCTCTATCCCAGCCGCAGTCATTTTACATATCGTCAGTCGTACATGATGCTGAGAAAGCTTTAGTTAAAAGTAAAATTAACGTCAAAAATACATACTGTAGGTGTTTAAGTGTGAAAACCGCTCTTCCATGCAACAGTAGTCTCCAAATGTTGATGTTTAAAACGATGTTAGAATTTGATCATATAATGCAAGAGCCTTTCTCAAGTACCGCTTGTGAACAGCTTATGGATAACAGAAGTGTCTGACTGCGGCTGAAGAGGCTGACAAGGAGCTGTCCTCTTCCCGTATTCTCTTTGCCCCTTCCTCAACTACAAAACCTATTCACAGCAAGCATGTCTGGGGTTTCTTCGTCTTACTGAGAACGAAGTTCATAATATATTTTAATCAGTTTTGTTAATTGACTGTCAACCATCATTATTCTGCATGGCCGCCTGTCAGCTTGACAGTATTGATAACGAAGCCGTGTGCGTCGCTCACGTGTTTGTTTAGTTCGATCGACAGTTCCAAAGTATGATTTGTATTTGCTTATTAGTATTCTTGTCTGTTTGTTTGCGACAGAAAGTTTAATCTAAAATGTTTGTTCAGTTCGACCGACAGTTCCAAAATAGATTTTGTATTTGCTAATTAGTATTCTTGTCTGTTTGTTTGCGACAGAAAGTTTAATCTAAACTGTTGTTTTCAGGAAGGCACGAGTTGTAATCGTTCAGTAGTCTTCCGTTGCAGTAATGCATGTTTGTTTTTCTTTTCCTATTCAGGCTCCGTTGGTAATGTTATGGTTTGCGCTGTGGTGTATAAGAATCAAAGAATGCAGACAGCCATGAACCTGTTTCTTGTGAATTTGGCAGTGTGGGATATCCTTGTGTGCTTATTCAACATTCCGTTTACATTGATTTACAATCAGTTAAAGTCTTGGCCTTTTGGACTCTTTTGGTGCAAGACAATGCCGAGTAAGTAATGCCCGTTGGTTCAAGTATAACATATTTCGTTGCGTAATATCCAGTTTGTTTTCTTTAATGAAGTCACATGCTCAAGAAAGGAACTGTAATCGATTGGTTGTTTGAATATCGCTCCTGAACTTTGAGATCAAAAGTTAGAAGAGGCACATAGATAATGTACCATCTAATATTTTACGAACAATCTTAAGCCTTTGACAGTTTCGGTGTGTTTTCATGAATATAAATTAATGCACTTTTAGTATGCTTGAACCAACATTCGGCATGTACCAATACCCATTTAACATTTTACGTGCAATTTTGAGCTTTTCTTATAAGACCTTCAACGCTTAAGCACTCAGTTTTGGTGTTTTTGTTTTTGCAGTGTCTTTTTTTTTCGAAACCATGCGCCGGTATTTGTTCAGTAACTTAATGTACTTTTTCGTTCTGGGCAAATAAATACCGACGGTTCGCATGCTTGTACCCACATTCTGCAGGTACCCGACAATAAACATTTCACGAACAGTTTTGAGCCTCCCTATAATAACACCTTCACGTCTAACAGTATGTTTTGTTTTTTTGAAACCGTATTTGTTTCACGGTACTTTGAGTCATTTTGGCCACATACGAAATTACCTTTAAATGGTAGGAAACCCGAAAATAACAGTTTAATAAGATAGAAAAACACCAGAGACATACTGATGAATCGTAAAGGAACAAGAATGGCTAAGGATGGAGAAGATTAACACGAATTACAAACGACGAAGTTGAAGACTTATTCACTTTTTTTTATTAACCGCAAGTAAATACCGACGCTTTGCATGCTTGCACCTACATTCAGCGGGTCGACACGGTGATATCTCCCTTCGGACAAGAGAAATATGAAAAGGGGATTCTTGAACAGACATAATGTAAAGTACCTTGTCAGTGGTCTGTTTTAAGAACGCGATAAACAGTAACTTTTTCCCCATAATGTACATTAAAGTTGCAACGAGTCCTACGATTTATGACATTTATGCCAGCTTTGAGCAACACCATTAGCGTTGTTGTATCCGCCCCGGTTTTGGGAGAATGCAATTAATGACGTTCCGAGACAAAAGGTTGTCTTTGTTGACACTGAGAGCCTCTTTCTCTATTATTTGTGTATATTATCAGTTCTAATGGCAGCGATTTACCAGACGGAAATCTTATCAGTCCACCACAGCAGTGACCATTTAAAGAGATTAATTGGCTTTGAAAATCACCAAGAATACGCTACTCTGTTCATATCCATCGATTACTTTGATTGCTTATAAATTCGAAAAACAGGATTCGAAAAGCAAGAGGCTTTGAGAAGTTCGGTGAAACGAATAAAATTATTTAGAAAAGGGCGGACTAAAAGGAAAAATGTAGATGAAGGCATAAGCGATTTTATCCGATTGCGGATACTACTGGAAATCATGTTTGGCAAGCGCATACCTAACATTTTTTGCCAATCAACGGCGAGATTTCTTTTACATTGTACGGTTTCCTCAGCAAATGTTTTCAGTGGTTTCACTGAATCAAAGTCGCAATATCCCTTAGATGATTTCTTTAACATAAAGTGAATTCAGTTACATGGCTAGAAACGCGAAGATGGTGTAATTTGAAAAGCTTATCAAGAATTTCAGTTGAGTACCTCAGCCGCACTAATCCCTCCCAATCTGTAGTCAAGTCCTTGGTTTATTGTTCCTTTATTGGCTTTGTTCTTGACTATTTGCGTGTGCTAATCTTCGACTTGAACTCGGAGTAATCTTGTTCAAAAAATATACAGACTATGAGCCTGACGGCTGGCCCATGCGATAAGAATTTTTATTCTTTCAAGTTTAGGGAGCTTTTCAACCTAGAAATAGCCTGCCACCACTTCCGCTAGCGTTAATTTGCTAATTGGAGGGTTAATGCATTTTAATAGAAACTGCGCTATCTTTACTTATCTCTGTGTCTTTATCGTCACTTGAGTTGACAGTAAAAACGACCGCTGTTTCAGGGTTAGGGTGCCATATCACTGAACACTTTGTTCAGTACTCGTTTCAAGTGTCAGTTACGAGAATCTGAGGTTGCATCTGAAGAGCCCCTTCAGATGCAACGTTACTGACACTAGCAGCAGTGTGTATATGGCGCCCTGGTCGGACCAGCAGCGCGACCCCTTCGAGTAACTAAATTTCTGTGAAAAGGGGTTTAGGGAACCAATAAGACAATTTTAAAACGTGAACAATAAAAAACCTTTGGAAGACTAACGTAACAAGAAATAAAAGCATGTAAAATGCAATGGAAAGCGAGTGTATCTGAGTAGAACTGCACCTATATCTCGCTCTCAGTCGATTGTACTCCTTATTCCTGTCACCTGTCTGATCACTTAATATGAATATGTCGCCAATTCAAAGCGGAAAATGAGTATATTGATCGACACTGTTCCAAGGTATGATCATCCTAATCTCACGAAGCTGGATTTTGCTCACCACAGTGTATTTTTGTTCAGCCTTGCAGGTAATGAATCTCAGTGCATCTACTGGTTCGCTGGTAGCCATCACCGTTGAACGTTACCGTGCAATTTGCCTTCCATTCACACCACCCCTGTCAAAATTTCAAGCCAAGCTAACAATAGCAATCGTTTCGATGACCTCCTTTCTTGTCGCCCTACCTGAAGTGGGGGCTTACCAGATAGGTCCACCATTTGGCTGCGGGGAATTTTTTCCAACGCCAACACTGCGAAAGGCATACTCGCTTCTTCTCTTCCTGGCCTGCTACTTGTTACCGTTGTTGTTTATTGCTCCAGCTTATACAAGGATGATCTATAAACTATGGAATGACCGAGACGAAAACTCTCCAGCCAGTGGAGTGTCCGAGGATCCCAAAAACAGCAAAAGAAAACGAAACGTTCTCAAGATGATGGTCATTGTCGTCTTATGTTATGCTATCTGTATGATGCCCACGTATGCCTTGTTCCTGTGGCTTGACTTCGGTTTAACAGGTAAATAACAGATCGTAACATGAAAAAAAGGAGAAAAGCTATTTTAGTTTCTTCTCGATGTGAAAGCGTTGAACAATTTTGAACTGAGAAGAGTAAAAAGAAAAGCCACATGCATCAACAACAAAAACACCGACTTCCCCTCGTCTTTTTTTGCTGCTACTAAAAGGTGATTATCACCGACTATGACATACTGAGACTTTCATGCAGCAACTGTTAATCAGGCACTTAAGATGTGCCAACTTCGACTCAGTTTTTAAACAGAATTTCTCGATCTCTGTTTTGAGTTTTCATGGGTTCCACTAATGTCAGAATAAGTTGTTTTTAGATTCCATTATCAGTTAGGTTAACTTCCATCCACGTATACCTTTTTTTTTAGAAAACTGCCACGTCATGTCAACTTTGTTCGTTAATACACTGTAGATCGAAAATCCCAAAGAATGGGGCACTTCCCCACAATACACTACATGTACGTTGGGGTATGATGTTGTACAAGCCCTCGGAACGAGATTGGAGTAATTTGTCACTCACAAGAGAAAGACTGTGAGTTTTAAAGGTCTCTAATTCTCTGTTTTCTTTGTATCCATTTTTTTCCCTAGGAGATCCTCCGTTTTACTTTTTTACGCTACTTGGTTTTACGCAGATCGTGAATTTCTTCAACAGCTGTGTAAACCCTATCATTTACTGGTGCCTTAGTGATCAGTTCTCTAAAGGATTCAAAAAAATTTTACGTTGTCACAAATTCGGTTCATGGACCAGACAACATTCGTCTACGTCGTCATCTGAGCCAAATGTTCACTCTACTGTTAATCCCAACACTGTACCCACAAAAGTATGACATGAGGGCATGACACAATGAATAGGGGCTGCACGGAGATGGTTTTCTAGATAGCTCAACGTGAACGCTGTAGACTGAACGGCAAAGTCAATTCTCCATGGCGTTTACATTTAGAATGTGACAGGAATCCGAATCAGCATGGAGCTGGCCAAGCACTCTACCGGCAAGGATTTATACTGTAACAAGCATGTGACAAAATGTAACGGTGTCGTTTCGCACACCGCTGGAAACTTCTGAAACCGTCGCCCAAGAGATCTGCACTGCATAGGACTGCAGTTGGTGCAGGATTTGGAAGGACAAAATAACAGTAATAAGTTCGAAAGTTAAGATTGGGAATCCTGTGATCCCAAAATACGATTGGAAGAGGGCTTTGCAATTGGTGATGGACACATGTACTATGCCCGACATAATGGTGACAGAACACAACTCCGGTACTGACGTTACTGGAGAATGGACGGGCCTTAAATACCGATATAAATCGTGAATACACGGCTGCCTATGTTCGCCAAAAAGTCGTAACAAAGGGGGCAACGTTGAAGCTATGCTCACAGATTTTAGTAGAGTCAAATTAGTAGCTGGTTATTACTGCGATGCGCATCCTAAACTGAACAATCCCTCTAGTTGGACAAAGTTTTAGTTACTCAGGCCAAAAAAAATATGTCACATTCGAATAACAAGAGAGGAATAAAAGTGTTTATAGTTACAGACCGTTACACAAAAAACTAGCAATTATAATGCCCTGGTTATATATATATATCGCAGTTTAAACTGAGAACTCTGTTATTTTAAGCTATTTTTATACTTTATTTAGAACGTTGGCAAATAGCGCCTTGTATATATTAAGCATCATTCTCCGCAAATAAAGAACAATAACCTACTGATTCAAAATAGATAATTTCTAGATACTCGGTTTCAAAGGTAAGTTAAATTACTGGCAGTCGGTCTCTTCTTATAGCGTCAGAAAGTTTTAAAATTCTCTTTTCATTGAAATTTTCGAAAATTTTAAGAATATTCTAAGAATAAACCTGAAGCTGAGATTTTGAATTTCGCCGGTGTGATGAAAATTTTTGAGAATGATACAATTATCTGATTATATGTTTTCTTAAAACTGCGCAACAAACCAAAAAGCATCACACTAGGCCCGCATGTTCGATGCTTAGAAGAGTTCCGTAAGAAGTTCTGTGTCATGTTAAGCTTTATTCCCTTACCTTTACAGACTAGTTCCAAAATTATTTCAACGCCATCAAAACAAATAAACCCAAAATTTCATGCTGTAATCTAAGAATTTTCGCAAGGATATTTTAAACCTGAAATTAAAATTAACAAAAGTGTGCTCAAAAGGGTGGTGCGGATGAGGAGAGATTAAGAAGAGACGAGTTTTTCTTCTTGTGAGTGCCGCGTCCACGTCTCGTCTCAATATCTCCGAGCCTGATAATCCCTGCCTAATTTCGAGAGAAAAACGGGCTGCCAGCTGTCTAGAACGAAGGAGAGAAATCTTCATGCGTACTTCCCTGGCCCGCACTTTGTGTAATCTACATGTAGCGTCCGCAGTTCACAATCTGCTCGCAAGCTACAGACTTGCCCACAGGTCGGGCAACAAAAGCCGAACTTGGAGAGCTAGAAATATCTGCGACGGCCCGGCAAAACTAAAGAACAAAGAGCGCGAGGTAGAGAAGCGTAAGCTCGACCTTCGCACCGGGACTACCAGCGAAGGACTTGAGGAAGGCTACTCGCAAGCACAATTTGGCCTCGTCGCCTTTTAAGGTGACTCAAAACAGTTTCCAGTACTTATATTTGGATGGGTCGTTATAACCATTCTTTATCACTTGATGCTACAACCATGGTATCAAAACACTGCCCAGACATTAGTGAACACATTGGTATCATTTTCGTGACCCAATACTGAGGCTACCATAACAACAGTATGACCCCCTAAAAACACCCCTAGTTACAGCTTCACAGGCTTATAATTCAAAAATTACACGGTGAATTTTTTTATACTATCAACTTTTGATAAGCATGATACGATGCAACTTTTGGTATAGTTTAAAAAAATTATTCTGTGCATAGAGTTCGATTCAAAGCCACCTTAAATTTTGGAAAAGTTAAGGTGGCTCCGAACCCCGTGTACAGAATGTTTTTAAATTTTGCCAAAAGTTGCGTTCTGTCATGCTCATCAAAATTTGATAATTTAAAAGGGCAGTGTCACGAGGATTTTGCTGTTTTAGGTCAATATTGTGCTAAATTCATTACTTTGAGTCTTTAATCATTAACACAATGGTTCTGTAAAGCTACGACAAGGCTATCAGAGAGGGCTAATCACAATAAATTTCTTGAGGATTTTTGGAACATGCGGTATCAAAACTCGAATAAAGTACTGAGTACTGCGGTCAGCTTGAAGTCCTCGCCTTAGCCAAAATACACCCACTTGGGAACTATTTTCCAAAGAAAATTCGTGTTCCACTGACAAACTTTTCTTCTTCTTCAAATATGTTCTTTATTAGCCTGTTCTTAACTAATACCGGGAAAACAAATTGGGGGTCACCGTGCTCGTTTAAGAGAAAACGAGAATTTATTTCGCTATAGAGCTTAGTTTGGGGGAAATCTCTTACGTTTTGTACATGCACGCGCTCGTGTGCACGCGCTAATGACGCAAAAATCATGCGCAGTAGGGATGCGCAATGCAATACTGAGGAATTACCTTAAGGCGGCGAAATACGAGATAAAAAACCCTCAACTTGTCGCGCAACATTGTTTCGTTGCAAGTTCTGGTCGATGTTTCCTGTTTTTCACCTTGCATGATCAACTTGATCCGCAACAGAAACATTTGTTGTGGTCGAAGAAATGCAGCGCTCTGATTGGTTGATTTGCCAGAGCGCGAGCAAATTTGTTGCGCGTCAAGTTGTGAGTTTGTTGTGAGTTCACAGGGAGCACACACTCTTGCTGAATAGGAAGAGAGTAAATAAAGGAATGAAAAGAACGAATAGTTGAATAGTTTACCTTTGTCTCCTGTTGTTATTACGCGAAAACCGCTACTTACAAGT
>Ga0126343_10000807_pt1 | contig 13222 bp, 14 predicted proteins | sample Cyp2metagenome_FD_92531 | JGI IMG/M metagenome (GOLD analysis project Ga0126343, IMG submission 92531) | Coral microbial communities from Lord Howe Island, Old Settlement Bay, Australia - Cyphastrea 2 metagenome | ecosystem: Host-associated > Invertebrates > Cnidaria > Coral ... | reverse complement strand
TCCGGTTTTCCTCCCTCACCAAAAACCAACAAACAGCTGATTCCATCTCGCTGTAAGCTGTGCTCCAAGGTCACACATGGACCGTATAGCGGCTGCCAGGGGCGCCATTGTAAGCTTTCGGTTTGACCTTGTTGAGCTGCGTCGTTGCTGTACTTGGGACGGCGATTAGCCTGTGCCTCTTTCCTCTTTCTTTCTCTTTCTTAACAAAATGAATGTCAAACAGCCGAGAAGTGCTTACAGCGATCCCCTCTTCTGAAGTGGTGTGCGACATTATTCACCTAGATCGTACCGAGTTGCCCCAGGGAAGGGCCTTAGGTGTCAAGTGGTGTACAGAGCAAGATCTGTTGAGCCTTGAACCCATGAGGAGTGAATTCCCAAACACTAAGCAGGGAATATTGAGTGCCACAAGCAGCGTGTTTGATCCCTTGGGCATTGCCGCGCCCTATGTAATTAAGGCAAAACTGATCATTCAAGAGCTGTGGAGACGTCATATTGCATGAGGTGACAAATTGCCATCGCAAAATGAACGTAGCCGATGACTGCACATTGGATTGCTGGTCCAGAATTTCTAATGTTGCCTGAAGCAGAATGGCCGAGTACTAAGGAAGAACCACTCATCGATAATGTTGGGGTGGAAATTAAGGGCTCAGTCCTTGCAGTGTCCACTTCCTTATCTATGATTATGGTGCAATGGGAGAAGTACTCGTCTTGGAGAAATCTATGTCAGCAAAACGCTTGGTGGATGAGATATAAATGCATATTGAGGTGTAAAGCAAAGATGATTGACCCACCTCCAGAGCATCAAACGACGGTTTTAAGAGCTGCCGACCTAGAAGAAGCCTTGATGGCCCTATGTAAACAAGCCCAAGTTGAATAATTTAAGGATGAATACAAGGACCTTAAAGGAAACAGAGCTCTGTCGGCGAACAGTTCAATACTTCCTGGGCACCCAGTCCTCATTGATGGAATTATCAGAGTTGGAGGTTGGCTAACTAAAGCTCCGATTCCATATGAAGCAACATCAAGCACTACTTTCCCCAGGACACCCTCTGTCAAGATTATTAGCTCAGGTCATCCATGAACAACACTTCCATGAAGGAAGGGAGCACACACTAGCTCCTGTACGCCAACAGTTCTGGATCCTCAAAGGAAAGTCGTTTGCTAGGAGGATCATCAGTGAATGTCTTCTTTGCAAAAGAAGGAGAGCTAAGCCAACTGTTCCTGTAATGGCTGCATTACCTATAGAATGACTTGATCTTTGCAAGCCTCCAATTACTAACCCAGGTGTAGACTATTGTGGTCCAATTAGTGTCAAAAGAGGAAGAGTGACTGAGAAGAGGTGGGGATGTATCTTCACATGCCTCACTACCTGTGCGGTCCACTTGGAGGTAGCAGGCGACCTGAATACTGATTCATTCATTATGACCTTGAGAAGATTTTGTGGGAGAAGAGGAAATCCTAAGACAATCCATTCAAACAACGGAACCATTTTCGTTGGAACGAACAGAGAGCTGGGTGAAGCCTTGAGGTCCTTGAGTCAGGAATAAATCACGGCTGAGCTGGCCCATGAAGGGATTACCTGGTATTTCAATCCGCCATCGTCCCCTCGCATGGGAGGGATATTTGAGTCAATGGTCAAGCAGGTCAAAAGAGCTACGAGTTTCTCGAACTCCTTGAGGACTGAAGTCAGCCATTTTGGTTTCATGTGATTTTCTTTCGTAAATATATTGTTTTTTGCCCATCGGTTTTTGCTCACACGTAGGTGAAAGCTGGTAGAGCTACTTATGACTTTGGTCATGTATTGTTCACAACAACAAGGTCGGTGAGGTCAAAGAATTGATACAATACTCCGGAAAGACAAAGAAAGCGAGATCATGATATAATCAGCATAAGTGGGAAATTAAGCACGTAGCTTCTTTTCTTGGCAAGAGATTATTCTCACTCGCTTTCTCTCGTTGTGGAGTCCAAGGTAAGGTTAAATTCCTGTTAGGTTTTGGTTTCATTGTTTCTTCATTGTTTTATTTTGTACATACACACTGAAATTCTGCCTGTGTTAGTATCGCAAGCTCGAAATTTGTAAGCTTGATATTCTTACTTGGGGGATACAATTACCAATTTCCTCATTTTCTAGTTTTGTTGTCGTTCACACCACATTTCTTTTGTATTCCATGCAGTTCGGCCAGAGTGAAAATTTCTTCACGGATTATATAAAAGGCTACCTACATGAACTATTAAGTAAATATACATTGCAACATTTTAGTAATGGATGATGGAGAAGAGAGTGCTTGATACTTGCCAACATAACTACCTTATTATAGGAAATTAATGCGTCATGAAATTAACGTGAATTTCAAAAATTCGCGTTAATTTAAGTCGCGTTAATTTATGTTAGCGTTAATTTCCGCGATGTTAATTTGGTTGAGCGTTAATTTCCGCAACGTTAATTAACATAATTTTTTCCCGGAAATCATTGACACACTCCAGACGTTCTTGACACATACAAACAATTAAAACTTTATTCGTTTGCTTATTTTCACATCAATCTTTCATATTTGAATTGTAGTAAATTGTTTACTGTTTTCTTTACATTCCTGTTCCATTGCTCAAATAAATTTGTTCCTGTTCTCAATAATTCTGTTTACTATTTATCATTTAGTTATTTGGGGTGCAGCAGACGTGTTAATTTCCTTCATTTAAAAATTTTACCCCTTCTTTCGCGTTAATTTCCTTTATTTGGAAGCGAATTTACCTTCAAATCGCGTTAATTTAAGTCACGTTAATTTCCAATACGTTAATTAATACGAGCGCTAATTTCCTATAATATTATGTTCTAAAATCGTTGCACAAATTAATTAGCAGAGGCCTATCTGCAATCCTTTTGAACATTACTGCACTGCTAGTGAGATTAGCACAAACAATGAACATGATATATGGGAATAAAATATATAGGAATTTTTGTTTCCACGACAAAAAGTTATTGTTATTCTATTGCATGCACTACGATTATGTAGTACCCTTAATATTGTATTGCATCAAGCTGGGGTACTTCTTCCTACAGCTACAGCTGACTAAAGGTGCACTTTTTTCAGGCTTGAAGTATCATATAACTTATTAGGACATAGATTTCAAACATTAGTTGATTATGTATCCAAGAAATAAGATCTGGTGGGCTACATTAGGTTTGTGAAAGGGGTTTCAGGCTACAAGCTACATGTATAGCTGTATATCAAGGCAGGCCTGGCATTCTCAAGTTGATTGTCTAAAATAAATTTCAAAATCATGTGTTGTAATTTTTGCATAATAACTGCACTATTCAAATTCCATTTGAATTGTAAATATCATCCCCGGGGATTAATTAATGATATGCAAACAAGTATAATTAATAGGAAACATTAGCACACTTTGTCCCATTCACTTCCCTGTCTCCGACAAGAAGGGCGTTTGGCGTCAAAGGTAGTGGAACCCCACTTACCTGCTAAGATGGCCGCGAACGCGAACAAGCAAGTTCTTCGCCCACCTGCTGCAGAACAGGTTGCTTTGGCTGTAGCTGAGGCGGCTGGTAATCAGCGTTAACAGCCCGAGGGTCAAGTTCTGGTCCAACAAGTTGTCAATGTTCCAAATGATGCTGGAGGCCCCACTAACGCTCCAGCTCTTGAGGTATCATGTTTCATATCTTTTGTCGTGTTTTTAAGTTCCCTCTTTTGGCAGGGTTTCGTTTTTTCTTTGGGAGGCGATAAAATAGTAGTCTTATGCCTGCGTGGCAGTAAATTGTTCGTTTTATTTTCGCCTGTGTGGCGGCAAGTCTGTGTTTTATGCCTGTGTGGCGCTCAATTGTGAGTTTTATTTACGCCTGTGGGGCGATAAGTTTATGCCTGTGAAGCGGCAAGTTAGTACTTTATGCTTGTGTAGCGGTTGAATTGTGAATTTTTATTTACGCCTGTGCGACAGTAGATTATGCCTGCGTGGCGGCAGGTTTGCAGTTATTTGTTTTTGTTTGGCCTGTGTGTCACTAAGTTGTGAGTTTTATTTTTCTCGCCTCTGTGGCGATAAGCTATTGCCTGTGTGGCAGTCAAATTAAGAGTTTCATTTTCGCCCGGGTGGCGATGAGTTCCTGTCTGTGTGGCGGTAAGTTATAGTTTTTTTTTATGCCTGTGTGGCAGTGAATTGTGAATGTTTTTGTTCTTTATGCCTGTCTGGCAAGGAGCGTATGCTTGTGGCATTCATCCTAACGGCTTAGTATTGTTCCGGTTTTGTTTTGTTTTATTTGGTGTTACCTTGACATCTTGTTTAGAATAAACCGGTTAAAAAAAATAATAATAATAATAAGAGCCAGAGGAAAGAGCTTCGTCGAAATCCGGTGTCCTGACTGGGCTGCACGCTTGTCCGGTATACCCTGGGTGAACTTAGATATCTTTGCAGTCTGACGGTGACACTGTTTTGTGTAGTTTTCACTCGGATCATGTTCAGTATATCTTGTTTTATGGTTTACAAGTTTCAGTTATTTTGTCTAAACGAAATGGAAAGAGGTGGGTCTCAGACAAACAAGAGTGTTGTAAACTATTTTCATTCCTATGATTTGTCTTGCATATGTCAGTTTGGAATTTGCAAATTGTCCTGTTGTCAATTTCTTTTGGGCTTGTTGCGGACAAAATTGTGAGAGCCCTCGGTCAAGGCATGACAATGTGGTTTGTTTTTGTTTGGTTTTTGACATCAGTTGTTTATGCTGTCCCTGAGGGTGTGTCCCTGAGTTAAAGATTGGCGTCACATTCGACTATCCCAAGGAAATAGATCAAATGAGGAAGGCACTACTACCAGTGCTAAGGAAGGCCAAGAGGGGAAATGCTTCAGCCTCGTTCAATGTGGGCAGACTTACCGTGGACATGAAACTGAGAATTTCCCTTTCTATGCAAAAGTTTTGTCGTTGCAAAATCGCTATGTAGTCCTATTTAAATCACAAGACCGCGAAGCCATTATGCTTCGGGAATCCATTATGCATGGTAAGCAGTCACATTTTCAAGGGAGTTGTTCACATTTAAGTTATATGGATACTTAGACTCCCCTGCTTCCTTAGTAGTCAAAAGTGCCAGATTCTAGTTTTACCAACCTCTACTGCTTTGCCCCAGAATTTCCTTACTATACGCGGCTTTAGCTGCAGAATTGTGATAGATTCATGCTGGCACTTTTTCATTTATTTGTGTTTAGGTCGGTTTTATTTTTCACTGTCGATTTTTGTTTACATATCAAGGATGAACACCTAATTAGGTCTAATAACTATCTATTTACAGCCAACTTCGAAAGATTTTATAACAATTGATATACCCAAATTATAATGCTAGTTACATCAATGGCTTTGTCATTACTGCGAAATTCTCCAATTTGATTCAATCAAACCAATTTATTAAGATTCGAAAATGACAACCCCGTTTAAAGCATCAGTTTGCTCACTTAATGTCAGAGGTTTAAATCAAGCACAAAAGAGACGACAGTTGTTTAGGTGGCTTCATAATTATAAATTTGATGTAATATTCTTACAAGACACTTACTCAACACAAAATGTTACAGCGATATGGAAATCTGAATGGGGAGGGAACATTATTTACAGTCACGGAACAAATCGTTCAATAGGTGTTGCAATTCTCTTTAACCCCAAACTGGATGTATGCATAGGAGGCTCTGAAGCTGACAACAACGGGAGATATTTACTACTAGAGGCTTCCATTTTTGAGTCTACATTTTTGTTTTGTAACATCTACAGCCCAAATTACAATAAAAGTCAAAATAATTCTTCACAAAGCTCAGTGACAGTCTCGGGAGGCACACTGATATGCAAATTGTTATAGGAGGTGATTTCAGTCGCGCTCTAGCACCTTTGGATAAAACTGGTGGACCTTCAACTGAGAGAAAAAAGATAGTAATTGATAAAATCAAAAATTTGTGCACAAATTACAACCTCCAAGATGTGTGGAGATTACAACATCCCAGAACGCCACAATACACAAGGGGCAATAACTTGTTGAAAGTGCAGTGGAGACTAGATTACTGGCTGGTTTCAAAAGAATTGTCAGCGCTTGTGATAGATTTCGAAATCATGACCTTAACAATATCAGATCATTCTGCAATAACTTTTCACCTGCAATCAAAAGAGTATGTTCAACGAGGTCCAGGTTTTTGGAAGATAAATAATTCTCTTTAAGTGATGAAAGATTCGTACAAGATCTTTCGAGTAAGATACCCGTACATTAATAGTCCTTGGAGTTCAAAAGGCGTTAAAATCTAGGGCAATCTTTTTACTTTCGCTGTTCAGCTTTAACTGCAATATTATCAAACTGAAAATGTTGTGATGCGTAGAGATAGTCACGGTTGTAATTCGTACCTGACCTTAGCAGTGACTGGATTTACTGCAGACTGCAATTGAAGAAACAACTACTTATTCCAGACGCCTCTCCATGTATGCTTTTTCAACGAGTGAAAGCTGGGACTGGCCACAAGACAGTCAATGTGTCTACTGCGGAAGTTTTCAATTTCCCATCAGAAGGAACACATAGTTTTCTCGTTCAATGTTATAGGAGGGATCACGCTGTAGTTCTGTTGAAAGATAAAAAAACATCTCTTTTTTAATGCGGACATATTCAGAGAGTCAAGTTCTCACTTTTCTTTTTTGACTGCCATTAAAAGTCCCTTAAGAAGTTGAAAATTTCTCACAATAGTTTTGACATAGTTGTGTTTTCTACCATTCATCAGCAATCTTATAATCACCTGTGTGTACGTCATCTGTTTTAACCTTTGTACCTCTCCTTTGGTTTCCACGGCGTGGCTAGAGGCGCATCTGCGCATGTGCTCTTCCCACTGCTTTTGCCTGAAAATCTGCCTACAGCCAGACACAGAGCATGCCATTCCCTTCTCCGGGCACTGGCCAACATGAAGGGTAATGTGACACCTAAAACGACATGACATTATAGAACATGACGTTTGTTACACTGAAAAATTACCACAAATTCTGCCACAAACCAGTGCCTTTTTTAAAGTCTTGAAACCCCCCCCCCCCCAACCCCCTTGTCTCAAAACGGAGGCACACAACTCACACACCAAGACAGACACACTTTAAGACCATTTACAATAGCTGGTAGATGTACAAATGTGATCGATTTCTCGCGTGTCCTGGAATGCATGTTAAACATTTTCTTCACAAGCTGTGCAATGCTTAGACGACCTATTGACGCAACTCGCAGTTTTAACGCAACTCTCTGACCATTTTGGAACCACATTACTTTTCCATTTAAATGCATAGTTGATTTGCAGTCCCTTTTTCACACTGTCTGGTGTGGTAAAGTTAGATCCCGATAAAACAAACACGGTAAAAATCTTAACAGTTTAAGTCAACGAACAACGCCATTCAAGTTAAACGGAATAGTATCTTACCACAATAAATTCAGTCCACAGCCAAGAGGGCTTGATATATTAGCAAAGACACACCCAGAACTAGCATGATTTGTCAACTCTTCTCTCTCCACAAACTGCTGGCATTCTGGACATGGTACTGTCCGTTTCCCACAGGCCATCGAGTGAGCGTCTATTTCCTCACACTTCATTACCAACTGGCAGTTGGTATTGGGGCAGCTTACCAGACAATAAATGCACTCCTTATCATGTTGCTGTGCTTCTGGCAACTTTCCTTTCCAGGAGCACCCCGTGTTTACACACTTCACATCAAGGTTTCTTGAAATGCTGTTTGCATATATGGCATGGTGCTTGTTGCTTGTCTTTTTGCTGATGATACCAGAACAAGGACGAGAGACAGTCATGGCATCCAGAATGCCCGCATTGTAGAGTGACTGGCTTTAGCATAACTGTTTTACTGAAAGAAAGAAAAAAATATTTGTTGCATACCGTGCATGTTAAGCTCCTGCCCTTGATGGGAGGGGAGAGGGGGTAGCTCATTTAATTTTGAGCGTTGTTATTGGGGGCCTTATTTGAGAAGGGAGCTCAATAGAGAAGACGGCTTAAATAGTTATTGTACAGAATATAATCAATTGCACCGAAACTGCATTATTTAACAAAAGGCATAAAATAGTAGCATGTGTATCGCACTTGACTTGTCTGTTGTACAGGCTATGTTAAAATGTAATACGTTTAAAAAGCATGTGACCTTGAACATGAAGTCACCTACCCACCCTTATCAGAATTTGGGAACTGCCCATTATTCTGAACTTGCTAGAAAAGAAACAAAACATCATACTTTGTACAATTTGAGTTACTAATTGTTCTTCTTAGCAATTTCACTCACACTGTTTATGGAGGGTGTTTGGATTGTAATGTCAACAACAGGATTTAGTGATTGTGCTTGTTGGGCATGCAATTGAAAAAAAGTGTAATTCAACTTTCTCCTGTAAAATAAACGAGCTGCTACACATGCTCTCGTTGGTTGATAGCTGTGTTTAGATGAGAGTATGTAAACACGGTTGTGACGTTTCAGTTTCGCACATACTTTTGAGAATTATTTTATAAAAGCAATAGAGTACTTTTTCGCTGTTTATATAGCCTCATCTAAACACTCAGGGGCTGTGAGAATTCTCAAAACTTCTCCATTCCCTTGACTATGTCTCGGGTTCTCACAACCTTCCTTGTGTTCAAATGAGGCTTTGTAAACATGGAAAAAGTGCTCTATTGCTTAACCCTAAGAGTGTCTTATAGATTTTACTCTGTCTAACACCAGACGAGTTTACTCATCAAAGAGAGACCCCTTACGGCTTATACGGTTAATTGTTTTATTTTTAGCTTGACTTTTAAAAAGTCATACCAAAGTGGCCATGCAATGGCTACTGTGAAGACTAGCCTAATGAGTGGATTTCATAAGAGAGGATAAAAGAGACTAATTACAAAATCTCATCTCCTAAAAAGGGGAGGGCTTATTAGAAATGGGACAGGGTCTTATTACAAACTTCCAAATAGGGGACTTATTAGAGATGGGGAGGGAGGTAAAGAGAGGTTTTCTGTTAATTATGTTACTCCCCAGGATTAATCCCTTTTTGTCATTGTCATATTTGCCATATGACACCACAAAAGATGGCCATTGTGAGAAGTTTACGATGCAAGCAATGAATCGATAGTTGCAGGCTTTCAGATATTTGGGGCGTGAGAAGAGCGAAACACAAAGAGCAAGCAATGAACAAGGGAACAAAATAGCGCCTGCGCATTATCGCGCATGACCCAAACCTGACTACACCAAACAATAGCCATAAGCCCAAGCATAACTTACAAAAAAGTTCACACATGCACATTTTTAAAAAACTTAGAATTTATGCTTGTAAGACTGTCTTACAATATTCGACATGTCCCTTGAGAAAGTTAACATATTGCAGCTTATTTCTGCCTTTCCCTCTATCCTTCTTTCCAAACTTGTGTCACAGCAGAAATTTTCGTCTGCGAAACATTCTTCATTGAACCGCTGGATAGTGAATAAAAGCAGAATGAGAAGGCATGCATAACAAGGAAAATATTACGATGAAGTCTGTTGATATATCAAAATTAAAATGGTTGAAGATTTTAAAGGACATAAAAAGAGTAGGCACCAGTCTCTATGCTTTCGTAAACCAGCCTAAAGCGTGCTAAGGGCGTTTTCCGATCACCAAAAATTTCGGAAAATTTCAAGTGGTAATTTCCATTTTCGAAGAGCACATTATTTGTCACAAGTTCCATTCGAGGGAGCAGAGAGAGGCGAAGACCGCGAAAGGTTTGGTCAAAGATAAAGGCGAGAAATCCGTAAATGGAATTTAGGAAGTTTCCACAGGGAAAACGGAACTACCTTTTTAGGAATTCTGTTTATTTCGGAAAATTTCCAGTGTGACGAACCAAAAAGTCCATTTGTATCCCAACCGGAATTTCCCAAATTTTTTGGTAAATGGAAACACTCCTGATGTTGTTTTGGTATAGTAATTTTCTCATGCCGCAACTACATTTCTAAACTAACTCACTAAATGCCGCATTCCAAGTTTTGATTCACTGAAATAAAAAAATCGCAATTGAAAGCTTGTCCTTCCATTTAAATGGATGAAGAGTAGATTCACTTTGAGAAATAATTCAAAGATCACACTGAACAAAGACACGTTACCCCGACATGCAAGTCTGAGACAGAGGTAAATTGACTGCGTGGAGCTATATGATCCCACTTGGACCCCCTGGGATCTATGAATGACAGGACATATCCATTGTTAGGCACTGTGATATTTTGACCTATTTTCATTTAAAGGATTGGAAATTTTTCCTCAATGGAACTTAACAAACAAACAAGTAAGCAAAATAACGCACATTCAATTCCTCCCTTCTGGACACCAGGATAACGAGAATAATACCGCTTTACAGAGTCCCATTGACTCTTCATCACTTGCTGATTGGTTTATGACGATTTCTATCACCTATTGTTGTTATTAGACTGTTGTATCATATTCGCGTACCAGCCCTTTTTGACTCTTTCACTAAGGATCAGAGCTATGACTCAGTGTTGCGTAAGTAGCGTTATAAGCGCCAATAATGGACTCACAAGCATCCGAAATGCACAACAAGCATGCCTTTAAAAGAACATTTGTTTATTTGGACAAGAAGGAGACAAAAGCGCTGAGTGGTAAGAGGCTAGAAGAACTGAAAACAAAGAATCGGGTGGAAGAGATTTCCTTTACCCGTAATCACCCTGCTTTGGCAATTGGCAGATTACTCTTGGCAAGTTTCCCATCTCCACTGGGAGTTGATCTTGAGAGGTGAACCTTTATGTTTCTTAAGATAGATTACAGAAGGTTAGTTTAAGCTCCACCTCATTTAAGCTTATGTGTTTGCTGGCTTTGGTAGAATGACGCACCATTGTTATTCACTGATCGTTATGTAAGAAGTGGTCGTTTTTGTTTCAGGAAAGTATTTTTAAACTTTGAACTACATGTCATCTGCAGGAGATTAAACCTTCACGTCGCTTTTGTCTAATTAACCTAACGCTAATTTTATGCAAAATAGACCAGCAATAATGCAGTCCTGGTACATTCCCCCACATTGGAGCCACCATTTTGAGATACACAGTAGCTTACTGCATAGCTATTTTTATCAGGAGTGACAATATCATGCTTGGTAATTTTGTAAGTTATCTTAGACACACTTTCTTGTGTAAAGAGATGCTTGTATGGGCAGAGGCCCAGGAGGGTAATTGTGAAGAAGAGCTACCCAAAAAACCTGTTGGCCGACTGTCAGCCGTCTGTCGACCGACAGTCGGTTGTCTGTCGGCCGACAGTTAGTAATGTGTCAGTAACCTGTCGGTAACCTATCGGTAGCTTGTTGGTAAATCATTAACATAAACCTGAATGACATGTAGTATATATGAAATGATTCATATTTCTACTGCAGGTAAAGATGAAATTAAAGAATGATCATCGCAGTAAATTTCCAACTTAAGCAGCTGGAAAGAAGAAGCCTGAAAAAAATCAGGGCTTCAATGGGATTCGCACCTGTGACCTCCGCGATACCGGTGCAATGCTCTACCAACTGAGCTACGAAGCGACACATTGGGAGCGAGGTCAATTAGTTGAGTTCATATCTCCCGTGAGGAGTGAAATGACATGTAGTTTTTATGAAATGATTCATATTTGTACTGTGGGTAAAGATGAAATTAAAGAATGATCATCGCAGTACAATGTGAATCGTTCCTTGTGAATTGTGGCTTGCTGGCTGCTAGGCGTAGGTGTTCTTGTGGAAACCAAATGGTTTTAAGAGATGATAAATCTGATGACGGTTATCACTGGGAATGTCCAGTTAACCCAGTGCAGAAAACAAAGGTCGATCAGAGCTGGATCTTTTTCCTTTTAATCTTTGATGATTCAAGTGGTGAAAACAGATGCAAAACAAGAGAAGAAGATTTTCATTCAGGAGTCCCGTACAGTGTTGTTGGTTTTAATTTTGTCCACCTGATTTACTGTTAGTAAGAATTAATAAAATTAACATGGTTAGTGTATTGTTTATAGATTCTTTTGAATTTTTTTCATGTTCCCCTAGCCATGGCTAACACATCTTCAACTACTGCTACTGCACAACCTACAGGGGGAGGTAAATGAAATGAAAATACCACAGAGAGAGGATTTCTGTTTTAGGAGTCAAATGATCATGAGTCATGAGTCAAATTAAAGGGACACAGTCAGCTAGTGCTCATGCGCAATTAGGTACCATTGCATAGCTAAATTGCATATCACTGAGGTGCATTCTATACTGATCTTAACCAAATATAATAACAATAATATCATAGGATTGAGCAAAAGCACACTCAAAATATATTAATTAACCCATTGACGCCTGTGCCGCTCGTAACCGCCCGTGACGAGCCTTGGCCTTTCTTCCACTTCTGACGTCATCACCTCTGACCAAAATTGGCATCATCTATACTCAACTTCTGCAGGAGAAAAACATCTTTCCAATGATGCCTAGTTCACAGTGATTGGCTTATTGGAACCTCAAATATGCACAAAAATGCTCAAAAAGTTGAGCGAAAAACTTGGAGCCAATTTTCCTGCCATTACATTTAGTTGCTCCATGGTAAAAATTGGCCACCTCGATGACTCTTCCTGAAACCTTTTTAACCCCAAGCAAGCCCGGGAGAAGGCCTATCACAGCAGCGAAAAAAAACCCGAGGGTAAAAAGGAAAGGGAAAAAAACATTCAAACGTCAAATTTCAAAATTTTTATTTCTGCGCATGACTGGGCCAAAATGTCTTAAACGCGATTCTACTGGCAAGAACAGCTAGCTGTCGTGTTACCAATGCGTTTTCCACCAGACTGAAGCTAATTTGGCCACAAACCAGCATCAAAACCACCAAAATGTCAGAAAAAAACAATTTTGGCAAAAAGTTCCAGGTGTCAATGGGTTAAAGTAAGTTTCTCAGCAAAGGCTTAAAATTAAGCAAAAGACTACTAGGATTGAAGGGGATTTCTAGATGTACTTTGATCTCAGGTTGTGCTGAACTTTTTTCAAAGTGAGAAAAGTAGCCTTCAGGTCAGCGATGTCCTAAAGCTGAGTGTGTCCCTAATTTAATTGAGCAGTGAGTCCAGGCAATTCAGGTCAGAAGTTTTCTTTGTACATGTAGCCTGTCCAAGATGGAGTTGGGGTTGTGGGGGGGGGGGGGGGTGTGGTTCTTTGGACGGTTCAACTTTTTTAATCTTGGGAAGTTTGTTTTTTTTTTTTTTTTTGGTAAATTTTA
>Ga0126343_10000806_pt1 | contig 13233 bp, 11 predicted proteins | sample Cyp2metagenome_FD_92531 | JGI IMG/M metagenome (GOLD analysis project Ga0126343, IMG submission 92531) | Coral microbial communities from Lord Howe Island, Old Settlement Bay, Australia - Cyphastrea 2 metagenome | ecosystem: Host-associated > Invertebrates > Cnidaria > Coral ... | reverse complement strand
TTCCATTTTTTTTTTCTTGGGTAAGTGAAACTGTTTTTGCTTTTTCCCGGGGGTTTATTTTTTGTAAATTTTAAAAGCCCTTTTTAAAAAGGCCCCCCCCCCCCCCCCCCCCCCCCCCCTGTTGCTTAAAGGAGCTTGGTTGCGGTGTTTGACAATGGACATAGTTACCTTTGAGCTGAAAAATACTTGAGAATAGTAGTTTACAAAGATAGAAAAAAACACCAAAGAGATAATAGTAAATCGTAACAAAACAAGGATGGTTAAAGGGACTATGTCACGCTATTTCAGGTAATTTTGTTTAATTTTGTTGAGCTCTAAACGTCAAATTGACAGACCTAGAGTCATTTGCAAAACCACGGCCACATAACAACTGAGAATGCTTTTCCAGCTGTGTAAGTGACATTTTGATATTAAGTGATCTAAATTTGAAAAGGTGGCCTGAAGTTTTTCAAATTAACCCAAATGCAATTCGTGCTAATCCTCTCCATTTTGTCCATCAATGTCCCTTCTTGGCTTCCCTGTGTTTTGTTTGAGTTCTTCTGTAGTTTTGAACCGTTATTTTTATACTTTAGTTAATTCTATCACCAGTTGATCAGTGGTGAAATTGCTTACATTGCGTGACCTAGCCGTTTTAAAGATGGAGAAGGTTAACATGGAGTACAAATGACAAACTTTCACAAATTTATGCAAAACTTTTCAAGATGGGCGACCCATGATGTATCTCCTTTAAGAATCTGTTTGAAGCTACAAATTCCCGCAATGTTGCTAGTCATTTCCAGAATTCATTGACCTTGTAATTCTTTTAGCTGGGCCTTGCTCGTGAAGATGAATGTCAGCCCTGTCCTCCAGGAAAGTTCTGTGGTGGAGCAGGTGTTGAATCCTTTCCAAGTAACATTTCTGGATACTGTCACCCTGGCTACTTCTGTGTGTTGGGTGTGAACACACCACGCCCCAGTCGGAATTTCACAGGAGTGGGCGGTGTTTGTCCTCCTGGTGCTTATTGTCCTGAGGCAACCTCAGATCCCTTTGGCTGTCCCAGTGGCACATTTTCAAACGTGACTCTGTTAGAGAGTGCTAGTAACTGTACGCTTTGTTCCGATGGCCACTATTGTGAGGAAACAAACCTCACTGAACCAACAGGTGAGATATCATAGTAGTGTATAGAATGGCAGGTGCGCAGTACGTCACGTTCATTAAAGGGCAATGATGCATATGAACCAAAAGTCTTTAATAACACACTCGTTTTATTAATGTAATGAAGACCAATGAACAGTTGCTACCATGAGTAGTGTTAACAAAGATGATTTTCAGGAAGACCACAAATGTTTACTTAGAACTCGTTGAGGATTGTTCTTTCAAAGTTGGAGTCATGTGCAACTGAACTAATTACTTGATTGCGCCTAGTAAACGGAAATCTGTGACAGCGTGACATTGTTTATAGTTGATAGTGTGACATTTTTTAATTGACGGCTAAGATGACGAGATTTGTGATGATTGAAATTGGAGACTTGTGATTGTGACATAGGTTTTTTTGAACGGAAAGGGGAGAGATATAGGACATGTTGTACTAGTAGAGGAGAATTAAACAAGGATTCGTCGATACGAGTGAGTCGTGAGATTGTGACATAAGGTGTACCCCACAAGTTCAGTACACTAGTCAGTTGATCATACTGAGTATCTGATTAGTATGGGTACTCAAATGGTGGCGAGTGAAGTGACGCGTTTTGTCAAAATTCCCGAGCCTTTAGGCATGGAAAATTATTAGAATTGTGACAAAGCATAAATGAATTTATTACACATACAATTGTGGGTGTTTGACATCTTTATGGTATCAAGAAATCTCGCCATGCAAACTTTGTCATGATGGCAGTTTTGTAAATTCGCACTCAAAATTGTGTGTTTTTTTGGACCGAATCATATAATTGGGCTTTTGTTGCAATGTTATCATCGTTAAGACTAAAAAAGATGATTAGTCAGTTTTTAGAGGTTTTTTCAGGTTGTGAATAGGTTTTCATGAGCTCCAGAGTACTTTTTCAGAGGTTTTAGAGGTGTTTCCCAACATTTTGACTTCATGATAAATGCTATCGCTTGCTGTTGGCAAAAAATATCAGTCAAACTATGGAAACGTTTCTCAGCTCTCTGTGTTTAAACGTTTGTTTTTTTTTTTGTTTCATAGGCAAATGTGCCCCAGGCTTCTATTGCAGGAGAGGCTCAGATACAGCTACACCTTCCAATGTATCAGCCATTGGAGGACCTTGTCCAAAGGGCCATTTTTGTGAACTTGGCACTGCATTCCCTCTGGGTTGTAGAAGAGGAACGTACAATCCTAACGAAGGAGAGGCTGCTTGCTTTACATGCCCTGCTGGGTATTTTTGTCCTGAGAATTCCACTGACTTCAACCCCTACCCCTGCCCCATGGGTCATTTTTGCCCAAACGGGACAGAGTATGCAACACAGTATCCATGCCCTAGAGGTCATTTCAATGGAGCGACAAAGGGTGTAAGTTTAGCAAACTGTGCTGCCTGTCCTGGGGGAGAGTACTGTAACGCATCAGGACTCTCAGCACCCACTGGACTATGTGCACCAGGGTATTTCTGCATTAATGCTGCCTGGACAGACAGACCTTTAGATTATGACAACTTTACATCTGGTGACTGTCTTTGCCCAGCAAACTCTACTGGAGGAGAGTGTCAGGAAGGATTTTTCTGTCCTGAAGGATCTCATGAACCCACTCCCTGTACTGGGGGATATTTCTGTGAAGGTAAAGGGAAGGCTACTGTCACTGCACAGTGTGACCCCGGCTGGTTTTGTACCAGTGGCGCTCAGGTCTCACGGCCATCTGATGGCATCACTGGAGACATCTGTCCACAGGGAAAGTATTGTCCCTGGGGTACCAAAGTTCCTGAGCTCTGCCCTCAGGGAACATTTTCAAATAACACTGGGAACAGTCACGTTACCAATTGTGCTAACTGCACTGAGGGATCGTATTGTGAAACCAGAGGATTAACAAAACCAACTGCACTTTGTTCTGCAAAATTCTACTGTCCTCCTGGCGAACGTTTGGACGGGCAGAATTCATGCACCGAGGGCCATTTCTGTGAAGAAGGCAGTCCAGCTCCTGTCAAGTGTCCCTCAGGAACTTACCAGGATGAAATTCAGCAGGACTCCTGTAAACAGTGCCCTGCTGGCTATTTCTGTGACAGTAGCAATGATCTTAGCGAATTCTCAAGCTATAACTGTCCAAATGGGTTTTATTGTCCCAATGGAACAAGATATGCCACTGAGTTTGGTTGTCCAAATGGAACACATGGTAATGGTACCAACCTTTTCCATCCAGATCAGTGTGTCAAGTGCCCACCTGGACGATTCTGTTATGGTAAGGGTGGATAAATGGTATCTTATCTGTCTCTCTCAAAGTAAAAGCTCCCTTTTATGAAAAGTTAGTGAATTTTTTGATTGGTCCCTCATATTGATCTTCATATGGCATTGCTTTGTTTTGGGTGACTTTCTGGCTTGCCAGTTCTTAAACCAGCCCCCTTTATTTCTGCCTCTTTGTTTACTAGTCTTTGATCGTCCACTTTCTTACATGTATTTCCATGCCCTTTCCTTGAGCTCCCATCACCAAAGTTCAGACCTTCAATTGGTTCTTGAAATTGTTATTTCAGTCAGCAGTTAGAGAATGCCACTGGCATTATAACTAGGATCCTTAGAGACTTGCGTTTTTAAAGCAAAACACTCAAACCCAGGGCCTCATGAACAAATGCGAATTTGAGTTTCCTCATCTTTGCAGGTGCATCACCCACCTTCACCGGAGAATGTCAGGAAGGATACTATTGCAGACTTGGTTCATTCACTCCTACGCCCACTGATGGATTCACTGGAGAGGAGTGCCGGGAAGGGCATTACTGTGTCAGAGGCACTCCTGCACCGGAAAGTTGTCCAGCTGGAACATTTTCCAATGCACCAGGACTAAGAAGTATTCAGGAATGTACAAACTGTACACCAGGCCTGTTCTGTAACGGGACGGCTCTCACAGCTCCTAGTGGAGACTGCTGGCCAAGGTATTATTGTAGTGGGAGGGCCGAACATCCAGCACCACAAGATGGCATTACTGGAGGGAACTGCACTCCAGGGCATTTTTGTCCTGGGAGAACACCAAACCCTATTCCGTGCATGGTAAGTGAAGAAGATGTTTTCAATAGCTATTTTAATGGTTTATGGTGCCATCTTCGTTTTTGGAGGAAGGGTCAAACTCAGAAATTACAGTAAATGCCCGGGGAGTATTGAGAATCTAGTGTTTAGAAACTCACTGAGAAATTAAAAACTTAAGATACTAGGTAAAAGAATTTAAAGATCACATTTGAGGGCTATAGCCAAATACCTCCCAGTCTGGATTTTAACTATTTTCAGTGCCCGCCTGTTCTCCAATGTGTTAATATTGTATTTGATCGCTCTAAGACGTTCAAAGGCTAATCATATCTGCATGGTCTCACCAGGATGGAACGTTTATGAAGGACCCTCTCGCAGATGAATGTTTGGACTGTCCAGCTGGATTTTTTTGTGTGAATGACAAGAGTCAGGACCCAGAGCCTTGTCCCCAAGGATTCTACTGCCCGGTCAAAACAGGCTTTGACTGGAAACCCTGTCCGAAGGGGACATACGGTGACTCGCCTGGTCTGGCTAATGTGACTAGTAAGTGTCTTTTCATTGCTTGTTACAGTTAAGCTATGTTACCACCCACGCACTTACACTTGGTGCATCACCGTTGTTTGGGCTAAAATGCTAGCATCTTTGTCATGTTCGCAGTTATGCATGCAACTCAGGCAGTGCAAGTATAAGGCTTGAATAAAATTAGATATTTATGGGATATGGGATCTGAACCCATGACCTTGGCAATACCAATGCATTTCTCTGACAACAAAGCTATCGAGCCAGCTGAGAGCTGGTCTTGTTGTGAGTAATACACTTGTAGATAGTGTACGAATGCAAGTGAACATATGTTGTGTCAAGAGCTGGGAAATTAAGGCATGGTTTAACTAGCCTTTTTAAATCAATGCAACCTAAATGCACGCACATGGACAGGCCTAAAATAACAATTGCTTGTTACAGGTTGTCGTCCGTGTGACTCTGGCAGATTCTGTGCTCATGAAAATGCAACAACTGTAAGTGGGGTGTGTGAGGCTGGCTACTTCTGCCGTCGTAATGCTGAATCGGCCACACCTAGTGCAAGCCAAGATTCAGGACCATGTCCAGAAGGCTTCTACTGTCCTGCTGGCTCAGGAGAACCAGAAGAATGTCCCAGGGGCACTTTCTCTAATGTGCAATTTCTGAAAAATGAAAAAGAATGTCAGAATTGCACAGAAGGTCATTATTGTGGAGAGCTTGGCCGCAGAAATGTCTCTGGACCGTGTGCTCCTGGTTTCTATTGCCTTAAAGGATCTAAGATCCCTAACCCACCTAATGTAACAGAGTCTGGTGGACCCTGCCCCATTGGCCATTTTTGTCCAGAAGGAACATCTTATCCATTGGGCTGTCAAGCTGGAACATATAACGACCGCACAGGGCAGTTTGAATGTGAGCAATGCTGTGCTGGTTTTTATTGTCCTTCTAACTCAACAACATGCGAGCTGGAGTGTCCCAAAGGATATTACTGTCCTTCAGGAACTGAAGCACAGTTTGATAACCCATGCCCCAAGGGATATTTTAACAATGAGACACAACAGCAGAGCTTGAGGTAACTGCAGGTCCTAGATATATGATTGAAGCATGAAAAGTTACATTCAAAGTCATTTCAAAAAAATAAAAATAATGATAGGTCAGTGAGCAGCATTTATGGCCTATACCCAACGAACCAGCAGTAATTGTTGATGTTTAGGGGTTTATTCGTGTATGACTCAAACTCTGAACTATGCACATCATTGCCAGTGGTTTGTACAGGAAAATAGTACAAATTCGTTACACAAAGATCAGAAATAGCTACATACAACATTCGAACTACGAATCAAAAATAATTAAGGTTACATTTTCCTGACGATTTGGGTACAGTGACGAACAAGAAGAAAGAACATAACGTTGCATGTTTAAACGTGAACGAAACTTTTAAAATTACAAACGCCACACGAAAGTTAAACTTTTCAAACTTAGACTTGGCAACCGTAATGAAAAACAAATAACAGGGAATTGATTTGTACGTGATCTTTCTCAGTTACAAAGGGACTAGCCTGCGTAGCTGGCGGTATTGTATAGGAATGCGCGAAATAAAGTTTTGGCGGTGGAGCCGCTAGAAGAGGGAAGCCGCAAGGAGCATGAGGGGCTATTCCTCACGGCTTCGCTGCTCGCTCTTGGCCACAAAAAACTTTACTTCGCGTGCCTACATGTACAATACTGCCAGCTACGCAGGCTAGAAAGGGACAGACGTTCGCATTTGTTGTCTTTTTGGAATAAGATGAAAACTCTGACTCGCAAGTTCAATAGTAAACGTTTCAAATGTTTCATTTTAGTGGCTGCACTCCATGTCTGCCTGGCAAGTTTTGTGGTAGAGCTGGCCTCGAGCAACCAAGTGGTGATTGTGCAGGAGGATGGTACTGCATACGAGCGGCCTGGTCTGACAAACCGGTTGATGAGGGCGTCCTTGGATACTGTAATGCTACAAATACGAGTGGATGTTTCTGCCCCAATACAACTACAGGGGGTGTCTGTCAACCAGGGTTTTACTGCCCTAATGGGTCACGAGAGCCAATTCCATGCCTGAAAGGTACGACAAATCAAGTGATTTGTTTGCTAAGCTCACTAGCTTAATTTGAGAAGTTGTTGGATTGATTAAACACAGACACAGATTATGTGAATGGGTAATAAATCGTAGTGGAAGTATCTCAAATTAGAAATACTACACTTTGTTGTGGTAAGATGCTTTTTATGTGACTCTTGGAAAGTGACGGTTTTCTTTACCCACTGGTTCCCTATTTTGCATTGGGTTGACCATCTAAAACAAAGTTACCGACATGCATCATTCTTGTCTCATTTCAGGACATTACTGTGAGGTGGCAGAGCTGTCAAATGTCACAGGGCCATGTGATGCTGGTTATTTCTGTACTGAGGGGGCGAAATTTTCAGATCCGACCGACAATGTCACTGGTGGGATTTGTCCAAAAGGCCACTTTTGTCCTGTCGGAACATATGATCCAGAGAAATGTCCGGAAGGAACTTATTCCAATTCTACCTTCAACCAAAATATAACTGGCTGCCAGCCATGCCTGCCTGGGCATTACTGTGATGCTAAAGGTCTTGAGGAGCCATCTGGGGAGTGTGATCCTGGATTCTTCTGCCCGGGTGGACAGAAAACAAAACGACCTCCAGAATATGTTTGCACACCTGGCCATAGTTGTCCCCGAGGAAGTGTCGATCAAGATGCTTGCGACTCTGGTACCTACCAAGATGAACACCAGCAGGCAACATGCAAAACGTGCCCTGCAGGCTATTTCTGTGATGGAACTATTCTCAATGCGACTCACTGTACACATGGTGTACAGTTCCCAGAGCCTTGTGTCACAGGACACTATTGTCCAAATGGAACTAAATTTGCGCAGGAGCACAAGTGTCCACCAGGTAAGATTCAAGTGTAGTGTATTCGTGCATAACAAAACTGAATATCGCTATGCTTAGACCGCTATCCAGAGTGAACCTATAGAACACTTTTATACTTTGACGAACACTAAGTAACATTGTACTTCCAATAAAGGGGTCTTTCAGGTACCAGAAAGCTTTGTATTTTTGGCCACCTGGGAGTAGTCTTTATTTGGAGTTGTTTGTTTCCTGTCTTTTATTGCTTTTGTTTTAAGTAATCTGTGTTTGGGTACTCCCAGAAGCAACCCAATATATTTATAAACTAAGTAGTAGACCAAACATGGTTTTTCCTGTCCTTACGTGTTTCAAATGGCGTTCTTGCAGGAACGTTCAATGACAAGACGCAGAGAAGAAGCGTTGATGAATGTACTGATTGTCCTGCTGGCAAGTTCTGTCAAGGTGAAGGGAATGATTACTGGACAGGTGACTGCTCTGCTGGCTTTTACTGCATTGGTCGAGCTGATAACATGTCTCCTAATGATGGCGTCACTGGAATAATTTGTCCCAAAGGGTGAGACTGTTGTTTATTACTAGTCTGTTGATGTCTTCCAACCTTTCACTTTCAAGCTTGTGTTAAATTCAGGAGAGCTTGACAGTTCAATTCACCACATGTGCCCCCCAATAAATCACTAAGAAGTATCACTCACTTTACTTAGGAATGCTAAAGGATAATGGAATACTTAAACGTTTACAGTAAATGGGCAATAGTGTATCCCTTGAGGGTCTGCCAACAATTAAATGTAGGTGGAAAAGTATAATTAATTCTCCTGCAGTAATTTGTGGACACCTTGTTCTTTGTAAAAGAAAACAAAACCTGAAACCTTGGAAACTGCATCGAATTATTGGTGGAATAATGTTTATTGTACCTCCTACAGTTATTACTGTCCCCGAGGCACAAACGTGACTATCCCGTGTGAAAAAGGAACATATGGCCCCACTGAACAGCTTGGCTCTCAGGCAGAGTGCAAGGGTTGTGAACCAGGAGAATACTGTGCAAAGGATGGACTTAACCAGACATCTGGCAACTGTTCAGCAGGCTTCTTTTGCCGATTCAATGCCTCTGTTAATGAACCTACAGATGGTGTTACTGGTTAGTAATTCGTGTATATAAGCAGTTTGTTTCCATTTTGGAGTGACCATGTACCTCTGTTTCGAAACTAGTCTTTCTGCAAAGCCTTTCGTGTGAAAATGAGTTTGATTTACGTGCAAATGAACCTGTAAGGAGGAACTCGTTTTCATATGAATTGTTTTGCCCAAAGACTTCATTTGACATAGACGTAAAAAGGCAACTATGAAGTGGCCTATTAATTAGGACTGGTAATACTCCTGCAGTTAAAATGTACTTGTCCAAGTAACAGTACAATTCTAATTCAATTCACTAGCTATCACTCTCGCCTAAATTCATATGTTCTCATAACATATGAATTTAGGCGAGAGTGATAGCTAGTGAATTGAATTAGAATTGTACTGTTAAGCTCCGAGATGTTTTTCTCTGCTGGTACAGTCACTCATGACGCAGGGTGAAACACACATTATTGTGTTAAGAAAGTGAAAAGTTCGTTTGCATGTCTAGGGGACTCACAGGATGTCATTTGCCAATCATACCATTTATTTCGTCCGTATTCTTCCATTCCAACCCTTTGAAACTTTCTTTCTTTCCTTCTTTGATCTTATACTCATGCATACATACATACATGCAGCTCTGTCTATGCCTTGCACCAATACATGTGACTTACTTCTGTGCGTCATTTAAAAAGAAGTGACTTAATAATGGTTCATGATGGTTCCAACGGCTAAAGTATAATTTTTTTTATAGGTGACGTTTGTTGGATTGGGCATCATTGCCCCTCTGGTACAGCCATACCGATCCCTTGTTCGCCAGGAACATACATGAACCACACACAAGCCGAAGAATGTTACGCCTGCCCTGCAGGTCATTACTGCGTTAACAGTGTGACTCCAGAACCCTGCCCTGCTGGTAAGGACCATGTACATGTCTTTATGGTCATTGTTCCAATTAGTAGATGTTTTCCTTCTCACATGAAAGTTTTTTCTCCTCTGTGTACATAGGTTGGTACTGCCCTGAAGGTACTGGACATGACTGGCAACCTTGTCCCAGAGGAACGTATAGCCCAGTTGAATTCTTATCCAGAGAGGAGCAGTGCAAACCATGTGACCCTGGGGAATTCTGTGCTTTCCTGAACGCCACATCAACTTCAGGCCCGTGTGATGCAGGGTTTTTCTGCCATAATGGTTCTGACCAACAACAACCTTCTGGAGGCAACCGAGGCTATGCAGGCATCTGTCCTAGTGGACATTATTGCCCACAGGGTGATCCACGGGCACCAATAGCTTGCCCTGCTGGCCACTACAATAACAGAACACATGCGGACGCTCTTGGAGATTGCAGGAAGTGTCCCGGAGGACTGTACTGTGAAGAAGATGGTCTTACTTGGCCCAGTGGCTCTTGCGACGCAGGGTACTATTGTATTGAAGGGGCAGTGTTTCGAAATCCTGACAACAACTCAGACACTGGAGGTCCTTGTCCTCCTGGTCACTTCTGTCCAGTGGGATCACCATCCCCATTTACCTGCCTTGGTGGCACGTACACCTCCCAGTGGAAACAGAGTCAATGCCGTGTTTGTCCTCCTGGCTATTTCTGTCCAAATGCTTCAACCAACTTCACGGAATGCCCTCAAGGTTTCTTTTGCCCCAATGGTTCTGCATCAGCTACTCCATGTCCGAAGGGAAGCTATAAGAATTACACCTTGGGTGATAAACTTGATGATTGCAAGTTGTGCCCAGTTGGTATGTACTGTGAGTTTAATGGCATGCCTAGGCCCTCAGGCTTGTGTGCAGGTGGCTGGTATTGCACTGGTGGATCATGGGAAAGGATGCCACTCAACGTCAGCGATATAGCGAATGGTACTGCTGTCTGTCCCCTGATTGGTGAAATTGGTGGCTTTTGTAAGAAAGGCAGTTTCTGTCCAGCAGGATCCCATGAACCATTGCCATGCACACCAGGCTACTACTGTGAAGAAGATAAATTGGATATGGAGTCGGGGATTTGTGCAGCAGGTTACTTTTGCAATGGAAGCACAATCTATAGCCATCCTGTCAATCAAACTAATGGTGATCGATGTCCAAAGGGTCATTACTGCCCGGCTAAAAGTTCCTATCCAACCCCGTGCCCTCCAGGTACTTATGCTGACACTGAATACAACCAGTTCAGGAACAACTGCCAACCTTGCATTGCTGGTAAGTTCTGCCCAACTTTTGGACTGGACTTTCCAGCTGGAAATTGCTCTGAAGGATTTTACTGTCCTGCTGGGGAAACGCAGCAAAGTCCACTAGACAAGGAATGCCAGCCTGGTCACTTCTGCCCCGGGGGTAGCGGACTTCACAATCCATGTCCTGCTGGGACATACCAGCCGTTTGCCAGGAAAGGGTTTTGTTATATCTGTCCTGCCGGAAGTTATTGTGATCCTAATGAGGCGAGACAAAACATGTCATGTGAAGGGAATGTCTCTTGTGGAGTAATCGCTCCATCAAACTGTCCTGCCGGATATTACTGCCCCAATGGGACCAAATGGGCCCGGCAGTATCCATGCCCTGTGGGAACATTTGGAAATGTCACTAACCTCATGGAAGAGGACCAATGTACACAGTGCACAGAAGGATACTACTGTGGTGCATCAGGTATTACGCAGCCAACTGAGGAATGTCATGCAGGGTACTACTGCATAGAAGGTGCAAGTGTACCAACTCCCAATGATACTGTAACAGGTGCCCCTTGTCCAGCAGGGTCGTTTTGCATCAGAGGATCTCATAGGCCAGAGCCATGCCCAGTTGGCACTTATGGACCAAACCAGAGACTGCAAAGCCGTTCAGGCTGTGCTGATTGTGATGGAGGGAAGTACTGCAACTATGAAGGATTGGCAGCTCCAAATGGTTCCTGTGATCCTGGATATTTCTGTGAGATCCGTGCTGTCAGACCCAACCCTGTCAATGAAATTCAAGGTGGAGGAGTGTGTCCCACGGGGCATTACTGCCCCAGAGAAACAACTACTCCATTCAAATGTCCTCCTGGCACATTCAACAATCTGACCCGTGCAACAGAGCCTTCAGACTGTACTCCATGTACACCAGGGAAGTACTGTGAGGGCTATGGTAACACTAATCCAGATGGACCGTGTGATGAGGGCTGGTTCTGTGAAAAAGCTGCATACTCGAGGAGACCTGTTCCTGAAGTCAATATAACCTTCGACAATTCTTTGGACTTCACATGCCCTCTGTACTCGGTGAACTTTACTGGAAGCATTTGCCCTCTTGGTCACTTTTGCCCTGAAGGTTCTTCTGAACCTAAAGAGTGCCCTAGAGGTAGCTATTGTGGTCGGCTGGGGCTTGCCAGTCCAGAAGGAAACTGCACAGCTGGCTACTACTGTAATGGCGGTGACGTAATTTCCAATCCTAGGAACTGTTCCGCAGGATTTTATTGTCCAGAAGGAACAGAAATAGAGGTTCCTTGCCCAGTAGGAACGTTTTCCCCATACGAAGGCCAATCAAAAGAACAAGACTGCCTGAACTGTACAGCTGGGTATTACTGCCCATTGCCTGGGAAAACAGAGGTGTTGTTCCAATGCATGCAAGGCTATTACTGTCCAAGTGGCTCGAAACATAATGCCACAGTGATTTGTCCTAGAGGAAGTAGTTGTCCTACTGGAAGTGGACAACCTCAGAATTGTGTTCCAGGGAAATATCAAGACCAAGAAGGACAATTCCAGTGTCGTGTTTGTATAGCTGGACATTACTGTGATCCAGCAACGATTCTCACTGGTGTTATCTTTCCAACTAATTGCACAGCTGGCAATTACTGTCCCAGTGGAACAAAGACTGAGAAACAATTCCCCTGTCCCGCAGGTACATACAGTAACGAGACTGGCCTAGAAAGGTCTTCAGACTGTAAGCCCTGTCCACCTAAGATGTTCTGTGGCTCCCCTGGCTTAACAAAACCTTCTGGAGCTTGTGCAGCAGGTGTGTGACACTGTTCTTTGATAATCATAAAAATTATAATTTCCTCGATTTTGCTTGGTTTAAAGAGATTCCTATTTTCCACTTATTCACGTACCAGTTTGTTATTGGACAGCTTGTTATTCAACAGTTTGTTATAGGACAGTTCAATAAGCCAAGCACATTCAAAGTTGTAGTTTAAAACAACCAATCACATTCAAAGTTGTAGTTGCGTGCGTGCCTAATTGCCGATAGGAGGTGTGGTGGCATAAGAATGTTTACGTCTCCTTTATAGGAATTTTAATGCAAATGTTTCCTATCTTTCATAACTGGGCTATTCTTCTTTTCTCGGAAATTGTACATTTTTATAAATTAATTGGTTATAAGATTTTGTGTTGTCCAATTCGGTCTGTAATCATACTTGTGATAAACAAATCGGAATCCCGCTGCGCGGATTTTGTTATCACTCTTACGATAACAGACCGAATTGGACTCCAGTCAGTCCTATTACCACTACTTAATGAGAGCAACATATTAACACAGGGCGAAATATGGCATTTACGCTTCCGGCTTCATAACGTTCACCTGACGGAAACTTGA
>Ga0126343_10000805_pt1 | contig 13235 bp, 3 predicted proteins | sample Cyp2metagenome_FD_92531 | JGI IMG/M metagenome (GOLD analysis project Ga0126343, IMG submission 92531) | Coral microbial communities from Lord Howe Island, Old Settlement Bay, Australia - Cyphastrea 2 metagenome | ecosystem: Host-associated > Invertebrates > Cnidaria > Coral ... | reverse complement strand
TGACGCACCCTGATCCGTGTGATCTTAGATTAATCTATTTAATAAAGAAACGCAAAATCCGTTTTCGGATTCTTTCGGATTAAAGAATCCAATCTTGGATTTTCTTAAAGAAACGCACCCTTAATTTACCAAATAGGCCAATTCAGTCAAAAACGAAGTTGGTGACCCTCCCCTTCCCATTTTTTTTTACATTTCTCACACAACTAACTCATCATGTTACAGTTGTAAACGTTTCGGAAAAAACCAACGTTGGAAACTTTTCGCGCGAACGTCCTTTCAACTGAAGTGATCTCTGGCTTTAAGGTGGTTCTGCCAAATTTATCAACAACTTGCATTCTGACGAGTTTAAAGTGAGACGGTTTGCTAAAGCAAAAAAAAAGTCAGAATTTTTCTTACAGCCATCCGCCGTGAGAGGAATTATCTACTCCTTGCCGCGAAGAGCCCCAGGACGCTGGTGCCGACTTGATCATCTCGGGGACATTTGATGCAAGCAAGGCCTGGAAAAGACGACAAGAAGTCTCTTACACAATGACACGCTTAAGAGTGATCAGAATCTTGCTTCTCCTAACAATGTTACTGATATAAACAGTTGATAAGTATGAAGAAATAATCAGCTAAGGAATGTTGTCTTGAGTTATCATGAAATTCTCTCAACTAATATTGAGAGAACCGGATGACAATCACTTGGGGGAAATCTAGGTCTGGGCGAAAAAAAATTGTCACGTGACTTACCTCTTTCAAAACCTCGGCAGCTGCGTGGTTACCAAGAACCCGGAATTTTACGTGAAGTCGGTTAACTGGAATTGAAAGGAACAGGCAAACATAAGCTCTTCAAAACTTCACACAGTACAAATTCAACCACTCTGGACCTGAATAACATGACCAGGTTTACTTACCGAGAGGTTTCTCGATGAATTCGTAATCTTCCGTTCTATAAAGAAAAACACAAGCATTACAAAGGAAACCGAAAGCCACAACCAAGCTGTCAAACATTCTGGAGCAACAATTTTAAAATTGTTTATATGTGTAAAACATCGATAATTAAAGCCAACTTCACCAAACTAAGAAGACAGCAAAACAAATGTTAGAGATTGGGCACAACAATTCCATTCTGATGATGTAACGCTACAGAGATTCGTGTAGTGCCCGATTAGTCGTTATCTGCACGTGAAAATGCAAAACTGAGCAACAATCGGAAAACGAATAAACAGACTAATAGAATAATCGAAGTGTATTTACACAGTGATATATACTCTTACACTTAAATAAAGTTACACTAGGTTTATATTTATTGACGGTATTGTTAGCTTACTTGAGATTTTCTAAATAGCTTTGTTTTTCTTCTTCCATCTGTCTTTTCAGTTCGCTGATTTCTTTCTCCTTTTCCAGTTTTTGTTTTTCCAAATCTCTCAGTTTCTCCTCGCATTCTTCTTTGTCTTCTTCGCTGGTTCGCAGCTTGGCTCGTGCTTCTTCTAGTTGCAGATGGATATTCTCTCGTTCCCGCCGTTCAAGTTGTAGTCTGTCAAAATATTTAAAAGAGTTCAAATCTGCGTCAAACAGCGAGATGTCTATCAGTTTTCCGTCTCATGTTTTAGTTATCACGTCTATGAATTGGCTTTTCAAACTTCTTAGCAACTAAAAAAGCCAGCAGTCGGCACCAACACGTCACGTGACTACTTTGAATCATCCGTCCCCATTCTAACTTGGTTTTTATTGGTTCAACCAAACTATGATTCAACATTACATTGGGGGAACTGACAAAAAGATATCAAATAATGAAAACAAGCTGTCAGTGAAAACGTCGTCAGGTTTACATGGGGCTCTGCTGTTCGGAATTTTATTTTTTTTATCAGTATGATTAAAATTCAAAGTGACACTCATTTCCAGGGAAAGTCTATAGACCCTCTGCATAAATGGCGTCTAGATTTGAATAACAATACTTTATACATCCTCAGCCTCATACTCATGTTTCAGGACAAAGGATTTTTCTCACGAATGTGATGCTAAGGCTGTATAAGTATTGTTATTCAAATAAAGGCGCCATTTATGCAAAGGGTCCAGGGAAAGAAGAAACGAAAACGGTAACGCGGAAAACAAAAGTGAAAAATGACACGATATTGTGTTAGACCTTAGAGGAAAAACGACAATATAAAATAAACATATTTTAACTGCGACGCTTTATTAAGCAAGTGGAGGGTTGTTTACACAAGGTCTGCATAGTTATATTCGGCGTAGCGACGTGTATGACACTTCTGGTGTGTTCTTGTCTTAAGTCCAGCTAAAAGTGTTTTTAGCAGTTCCCGGCCCCGCTTTGGCCTGAAACAGCTAAAGGACCGTTTAATTCACAGTTTGTTAGGCGGATAAAGCAAAAGCAAACACCGACCAGTACAAGAATAAAATCCAAAATGTACAACGGGCGGGAAAATTTGTGCTGACTGCGACTAGTCTCGAACCTGATTGGATGAGCACACAAAATCTTCGCTGTGATTGGTCAAACGCATGTTCACCCCGCGCAAAGGACACTCTCAAAACAACTCTCACTTACTCTCACATGGAAACTTAAAGCTTACCTGGTTTCACTTTCTTCGACTTTCTCGTATGTCTCTCGAAGTTTCCGCGCTTCTTCCTTAAAAAGCTCCAACGTTTCCGCATTTTGAAGATCATCTGACGACCTCACACGTGAAAGCCTCTTTATTCGTGAATATATTAGCCTTCTCTCCCTCGCTCTTTCCACGTGGAACCTTTCCTTTTGTCTAGAGAGTTTCTGTACTGCGATCTCCTTCTCTTTGATACCATCCAACATCTGGTCGGAAATACGTTTCTGTCGCTCGTGAACACGTTCTTCGTCTTTCTCAAAGTGGGCTCGCTTAGCGACATACTCAAGAAATAATTCATCTTCATCAGAACCAATCTGCTTTAATCTCCCCTTAACCAAACTAAGAACTTCGTGTCTTTGTTTGCTCGTATCGCCATCACTGGCTTCTTCGCCTTCAGAGCCTTCATCACCGGAGTTCAGCGAGTCAAATGTCTCGTTGATCAAACTTTCGATCTCACCATATTCTTTCCATAACAGTTCCACATAACGTTCACGTTCTTGGTTTATTTCCCCAATTTCGTGTTCTTCCTTGCTTTTCAAGCTTTCCAAACACAAACGAATTTTCTCAGCGTGCTGTTGTCGCGAAGTCTTGTACTGTTCTTCGAGTTGTGATATTTTAGCCTCGTTTTCCAAGATTTGTCGACCGTAGAATTCCACACTCGTGATTTCCTCAGCTAACTTGCCGCGTGTTTTCTCAATCATTTTTTCTTTTTCCTCTTTCAGTTCCAACAAGCTTTGCATTTGCATGGCTAGCACATCGTCAACACCACCATCCGGATCAGTAAACAATTTACGTCGTGATTCAACATTCCAGCTGGGTCGTCTCCGTTGTCGCAGATCAAAAGAAACAGTTTTAGGTCTCAAACCACAATCCGAAATCCTCCGTTTCTTGTCGCTATGATCGAATACTCCGTTCTCCTCACAACTTTTCTCCGTGTCCGCGGAGTCTTCCAAAGAGCTGAGGTATGTGAAATACTGATCATGTTTTTCCTCCAAAAGTCGAATTTTCCTTTCTACTTCGTCTAGATCAGCTAAATTCTTTGTAAGCGCACACTCTAGTGTAATTTTGTCCCGATTTAAGTTCTCTTCTGCTTCGTTCTTGGCTTTTTCAAGCGTTTCTTGCAATTCCAACAACTTCACCTGTTCGTCTTCCAGGTCCTTTAAGTCTCCTTCTCTCTCCAAAGCATGAAGTTCCTCTTGTCGCGTTCGATCGACCTCCGTCTGAACTAGTACTTTGCGTCTCTGCAGCTCAATCTCCGCTAGTTTCATCTCGTATTGAACAATCTTCTGCCACTCGCCCTCCATAAACCGAGCAACCTCTTCTCTCTCCTTCGCTATCTCCTCTGCCGAGTCCTCTACTTCCCTGCTGTGCTTAATCTTCATCTCGAACAAATCTTCCAATTGTTTCTCGATGTCGTTCTTCGATTCGTCATGTTTTTTGTCCATGGTCAACCGTACGTCCTCTAGATCCTGTCTGGCTTTTTGTGACTTGGCTTCGTGTAGTTCGCGCAAAGTTTGAATGTGTTCTTTCTGATCGTCGATTTCTTTCTGTTTGTTGTCAATTTCGGTTTGGAAAGCTCTCTCTATCTCCAGTCGCCGCACCTCAGCTTCTTTGTGCCTAGCAATCAGATCCGTCACTTGACTTCTGCAAAATTAATAGCCATGTAAATACATACCTACAGTTTGAATTAATGAGAGGTACTAAACTTTCAAAAAGGTTCCACAGTTTCTTCCCTAGAAATCAACATAAACTAAATTTGGAGCGTTAAGTATTCTTTTGATCTTTTGGAGTAGGCGCTCTAAGTATTTGAAGCTATGCGCCTAAAATTTTTAACTGTGCGCCTAAAATTTCGGCAGCGCGCCAAAAAATTTACACCTAGTCGCACAAGTGCTCCCAAGGTCAAAAATAAATTTCGAGCCCAGTAAACCTATGAAATTTTTCTCCCTACGAAAAATCTGAATATACGTGAGCCTGCGAAGCAAGAGTTCCCGAGCTTTTTATGCATTCTGGCCGTGCGCAAATTGGTACGAGAGCGAAAAATTCGACGAACCTGGGGGTGGTGGTACGAGTGAGGCGCCCCACCAGCCCCTGCCCCGTTGATGTTCTTGCTTTCGCTCCAACTTACACGCGCTACGAATGATGTCCATGGCATTAACATTTTCCGCAAAATATGAAAAAGATTCATTATAAACCGTTTCCACGAAAACAGGCAACGAAATGAGAATAAACGGATCTAAACTCACTTGAGATCATCCAAAGAATCTGCTCCTGGAAGATCCGCTTCCACACTGCAAATCAATTAAAAATCATGAGAAAATTCTTGTTTTACTTCTAAGCTTCACATTATAATAGACAAAATAATATCGCAGTGAAAAAGGAAAACATTTTTACCCGGAGTCGAACGTCATCGGCGATGAAGAATCAGACCTCACACTAAGATTGCCTTGACTGCCACGGAGCGGCGAGATGTGAAAATTACTCAAGGACTCCGTCGATTCCTGACGTAAAATAATCACAGTTATTATTCACGCGTGAGCTTCGCGCGAAGGTGTGTGTGCGTGCGTGATCGTGAAATCACGTATTCTGCGAATCTCTGCGTGAAAAGCTGTTAAACTCACCATTCCATACAAACCAGAGCGCCGTTTTTCCCTCAGTTTGGCTGCTTCCGTTGGAAAGTTGAACTTGAAGACATCACTCTTGCCAAGAACAATAACATCACCTACAAGAATATCACACTCTGTTATTTTCCAGTCACTGAACTCGCCCTCCTCCGCTCTATATATAGTCTCCTACGCAGGACTCTCCTAAGGGCCCGTCACGCAATCTTGGTGAAGAAGATTGCGTGACAAGCCCAAAGAGCGTATGGGGGTAGGAGGCAACTCTATCAAGGGGTTGAACCCTACGATCAATGTTATCGATGTCACACGATATCTAATGGGAAAAACAAAGGGAATAAGTCTAACACATGATTAAGTCACATGCTCAACCTTTACCCCACGCCTTGTTCAGTTTACGCGAAACTTTCTCGGTTCAAACCTCTAAGCAACCTTCGAGTTGTTATGACGTGGGCATTCTTTTCATCTTTGCTGTTTTGTGTTTTCGAATTCTACCGATCTGATGTTAAGATTCATAGGGGCTATTTAATATAGTAAATTTCTCCTTCTAAATTTCTTGCGACCCAAGAGGTTCACTGAAGTCGCCCTCTGCCTCTGAAATCCACAAGACTGCGAGCAGTCTCTCTTTTCCTCGAACATCCATGGGGAGAAACGCAAAACAAGTTGGCCCGCGAGCGTGACTGTGGGCGTGACGTACGTGCGGCGATGCCGCGACGCCGTCACGTTCACAGAACGCTAGCATGCTCATTTGTTTTGCGTTCTTCCCCAGGGTTTTCGAGGAAGATAGAGACTGCTCGCAGTCTAGAAATCCACTTGACACATGAACTTGTTTTGTCGAGGTAATAAATCACCATACCTTGATTGAGTTTAGTGGCCTGCGTGACAGACACTCCATTCACCCAACACATGGGGGAAATCGGCTCAAATGTCACCTTTCCTTTGACAAAATCCAGTACGCAGTGTTCTTTCTCGATATCTTCACCTTCAAGAACTAAAAAAAAAGAACAAGTTACCGTACAACAGACCCGGTTGGCTTAAATCACCAGATCATATCTGACTTGTTCGGAGTCGTTTTTCTAGGTCAGCGGCGACGGTCGAGGAAGCCTGGGTGGACTTCGGGGATCCTCGGGGACGCGGAGCGGAGGGAATCATGGGGCTTTTCTCCTTCCCATCAATTTTCATGCCTGTGCGTTAACTCAAGAGATGACTGAAGAAGAGTCAGAGATCATGTTACAAGTCTCTTTAGCGACTCACCTATATCCTGAGGGTTGGGTGCGTCTTCTCGTCCAATGTGTGTCTTACCATGCTGTAAACAAGAACAACGTCCATGAGAACTAAAATTCAGGCAAACGTTGTCACTAAACAACTCTTTGCATGGTATACGACAGTATTTTATACAACAGACAATTAGTGACATGCGAGCTGTGTTGATTATTAGATATTGACCATACTGGTAAACAAGAAAAGCCAAATTAAATAATGTCATTATTACTCCACTCCACTCGACACAAACAGTTTTAACCATTTAACTACTGTTTCCTTGTGGCCAGAAAATACATCTATATTGCTGCAAAAAATGAAGACCCCTTCTGTTTTGTTTTTTTTTTTTTTTTAATTTTTCATTGAAAACAAGCTCGAGATAGACGAAAAGATTCTTGTAACTCTTAAGAGCACTTTTTTTTTGTTTGATTCTTGTTAGTCTCTATATTAATGGCTGTAATTCGTAAATTACGTGTAATTGTTCTTTTCAGTTAGCTATTTCATGTCTTGTGATTTCCTTTTGGAAACTGTCACATTCTAATATTTGTAATTGTATGGTATCTTGCTTTTTTCAGTGACTAAATTTACTAGATTTACATTATTAAAAAAAATCCAATGTGTCACAACTATCGGCATTGCTACGCCTTGTGAAGCATTCTTCTAAAGCTCGTAAAGATTCTTTTTTACCATGACACGATACAGCATTATCTCAGTTCTCAGCGGATCCTCCTCCAAGCGAACCAAATGAGGAAGTTCAAGGTCGACAAGAACCACACAAGAACCTTGACGACGAAGCTGTAACTCGCTCTCCTGCAAAATATATCAACAAAGCTATCAGTAACTTGAAGATGGGGTTTTTCATTAATGTTCAGTGCCCCACCCACTCCACCCACCTGCATGATGGATTTCGCCTCCTTCCATTTCTCGGTCCAGTCTTTTGTTAGCTGCTCGACCCGTGCTTGATTCTCATGCAGCTTCTTTGTAGCTTTCACGGAGTCAGTTAAGGAAATTGTCTACGAAAAATGAAAGCAACCGTTACACGACCACTAAACAATGATGAAATCGGAGAAGTTCAACTCTCATGGGGTAAAAAGTTACCTCGTCTCCCATTTCTGTGTGCCGGATAATAGACTTGAGTCGCTCGATTTCAGACCTAAGTTCTCGGATGAGTTTGACATTTGGATCCTACGAAAGAATGAATAATAATTATTCAGGAGAGCTGAAACATCTGAAGGCTTGGACTTGATTTACACACATTTCCCGCGTTTGGTGCTCGTTACTGTTTTCCCGCGCTTGGCACCAGTTGTACACTTTGTTTCGAAATACGATTGGTTCATTGCCTCAACTGCGTGGGCTATGATTGGCTACATAAGATTCTTATGCTTGGACGTGATGTTGCGTTGAAAAAATACTTTTTAATGATGTCTTTTACCTCGTTAATTGTCGGCATGTTGATGATGCTCTTTGCTCGATGGGCGTAGCGAAGTGTGCTGAGTGTTTCTCCATAATTGCACTCGGCCGGTGAAATAGCTAAAAAATAGATATATTGAGGTAAATTACGAGCTATATGAAAACGAACATAAAAAACACTAAAACGCCATAAGGAAAACAAAACTCTGCAGAAAGATATTTCAACTTGACATCTCATGAGTATGATACCTAAGGAACGAGCAAGATATCGAGTTGAATACGAAAACCTAAGATTCATATTGCCCTTCCAAGAAACTATGTTTAGTTCATTTTTTCACAAGATTTTCAAAAATTTGCGAAAGTAACGTTACCATTTTCGAACGTTTTCCGAACAATTTCGAAGACTTCCGAGGAAAGTGAAAAACGTACCTGCAACCATAACAGTTTTGGAATTTCCTCCTAAACTGTCCTTAAGAAGGAACGTCAGAACAGAATCACGGTATGGAACAAACAGTTTCTTCCTGAATGAAGGACGCTTTGATGAAGAAGAGGAATTGATGGAGTTTTCAGCTGCGGGAGAAACAACAGAGGTTATGTCAGGCAAAACTGAGCTTTGTCACGGTTTGCTCAAAGTTTAGCCTAAATTTCATCGATTCCATCGATTGCAATCTGTGTTAATCTGCTCCATCCTTAGCCATCCTAGTTTCTTAACGATTTCTTATTATCTCCTTGGCGTTCTTCTATCTTAGTAAACTACTATTTCCAGGTTTCCTGTAATTTAAAGGTATTTTGTACGTTGCCAAAATTTGTTCATATCTTCGTCCGCTGCATATCGCTCTCACGCTACGTGCTCTCTTGACGAGAAAAAAAAAACACTCCTGTGCATTTCGTTTTTCGCACTGTAATAAAATTTTGGGTCGTTTAAGATATTGATGGAAGAGATTGAACCTGGCCGGAGAAAAGATACAACTCATTAACCGTGAGGGAGGTCATTTCAGGGAAACCTGAGACCGAGGCCTTGATGTATTGAGACCTCGCTATCGCTCGGTCAATACATCAAGGCTGAGGTCTGAGATTTCCCTGTAATAACCGAACGGACGCGGTTAATAAGTTATTTATTACATGACATTTTTTAGCGTTATTTTTAAAAAGAGTACAATAAGAACACCGGAAGTAATTTTCCACATCCGCTTGGGCGCGTAAGAGGTCATTCGAGGTCGTGTTCACCGAACCGAGACGAAACTGGCGATACGACACAGTTTCCTTGACAATGAGACAATTTTTGTTTTTATTACGTCAAGGACTAGAGCAAATTTAGCCACTTAAATTACAAAAAAAATCCTAATGCCCGGTCATTACAAGAAAATAATGCCATCTCAGCAGCCAATCAGAGCGTGCGTACTATTGTAGCCATATAATAAAACTTAAAAGGATATATTTACCAAGCGTGGAAATAACAATCCCCAAAGTCACAAGAGACTTGTTGATATTCGCTCCTTCCTTTAACCTCTCGCCAGCGGCACCGCTTGAACTAGCTCGCTCACTAGGAACAACGACAACAGAAATTAACAAATTTATTATGCGTCTGTCCTCTTGATGACAAATTACGTCATAACATTGTCAAAATGACTGTGGAAACACGAGCCACGAGCGCTTTCGCGATGAACTTTTATACAATAACAAAATGACCCCAAATCCCGGGAATAAATGAGGGGAAAAGATGCTATAAACTTGGCGTAAACTAAGATTAGTGAATTTTAATCAAAATGATGCGAACATTGTCAATAGCTTTTCTTCCTTTTTGATTGGCTACTTTTGGTTTAAAAGTTGACCGTTTGACTGCTGAAAGTTAAACTTAAAAGCTTGCATAGATTTAAAAAAAAAACATTATTGCTAGACTCCAGACGTTCCTACAGCACTTGTAGTGAGAATGTACTCATATCTCATAACTGCTTGATTTTAATATTCATTTGATATTATTTGAGGGAAGATTCTAATTACTAAGGAGAAGGGAGGAAAACATTGTTGTGGAGGCAGCAGTGGCCCAGTGGGTGGACCTCCTGGCAGTTGTCAATTTGAAACATTAAGTGTTATTTGTTATTTACCGGTACTGCCTTGTCAGTTCCCAGAAACTGGCTAATTCAGAGCATGAAGCATTTTATTTTATTATTGAGAATAGAGAACCATTATCGAGTAAATGAAGATGCGACGAGCATGGACATGACGTCATTCACCCCCTGAAGAATTTTCCCCCTTGAATAACTTTACTTGGTGGGGGGGGGGGAGGGGGGGCAAATTCGTGTCCACGATAGATACATACAGCTGTAGATAGATTCACAGGTCTCAAATTTTTATGCATTATGCGATTAGAAATGCATTCTGTTGAAGGCAAAAATGAAGATAAAAGAATAGAAAAAATAACACTTAAATCCCCCTCTTGTAGCTAACACACCCCTGCAAAAATAATCCAATAACTATTATCAAAGTTATTAGTAGTTTTACATGCAAACGAGGCAAAAGGGTCAATTCTGCTTTGTACTGACCCTTTTGCTTCATTTATAACCATTTTGCTTCATTTATAAGCATTTCTAAACAAAAGAATATTCGACTGCAGACTCAACTGCAACAACTACTGTTTGAAGTAGTCCAATCACCAGTATTAATAACTGCAGATTCGTTCTCTAGGAGTGAGATTTTAGATTCAAAATCAAAAAGTACTCTACTGTACTTTGTGTCTGAAGCATTCAGGTTTCACTGAACTCACAATAGCACTACATACTAAGGAGCCAAAATGTAATAAAACCAGCCAGTAAAAAGTGAACAAAAGAAATTACAAACCTGCCAGCCAAGTCTACTAAATGTATCTTGCTGATTGTTTCACTGGGCATATCGTCCAAAAATTTGGCCTGCAAAGATGACACATACATGCAGTTGAAGTGTTCTACAATTAAAAAGCCCTTGAAGGGTTAGCTTCTTGTTGGTCTTGTGCAACAAAATGGCTAAATATTGGTGTCCATATCCACTTAACAGAAGTGTCCACTGAATGCAAGTTTATTTTATTTTATGTTGGAAGAAAATTTTAAATTTGTATTCTACATTTCACCTAATGCACTTCTGTGAAACAATGTTTGATTAAAATAACACAGGATTTCTAATGAATTGTTATAAAGTTCAAAATTATATTTCTTGGGGTTGACCCCTGCGGCTGATCACAAGAATAACATCCTCAAAATGGCCATGTGACTGATGCCTGGTCATTAACATTGTTACAGAGAGCAGTAAAGCATCTATCCAGCATTTTCAACTAAATGTAGACAACTCTGAAGCAAAATTCCCGCTTGTTTTCAAGTCAGATTTGTCACGACCCAAATCACGTGTTCTTGAACCTATGTCATGACTCAATTCAAACCAAGGAAGACTGGAGCGAATCATGAACCAAAATGAATGTCTTTAAAAACATATAACAAATTGCATTTTATCCAGATCTAAATATCTTTGCATTAGCATCGTAAAGAGAAAAAAATATTGATCAGTGAACTTCATCAAATATTCCGCTTTTGACGGTTGATGGTTAATTTTTTGGCCATTTGACAGTTAATCCCATTGAGACCCTCTTAGCTAAACACCTTACAACTACCACATACATGTACAAGAAGTAAGCACATTTACCTGAGTAAACTTTATTGTGAAAATTGCATGTGAACGACTACTGGTGTTATTCATTCTTGTGGCAGCAGTTGCTCTAAAAGAAGAATTACAAACTAAAATAAGGCAGGGCTCAACCACTGCCACAGAAAGGAATTGTTTTGATTTCTGTGGCATTACAATATTGATAAATCTGAAAACAGTCCTTGCTAGGGTTACAAACCTGAGCCTGTTACCCTGCTCCATAAGAACTTCAATTGAGTCAAAATCAGAAACATGTTGCTTTGTTAACCCTGAAAGAAAGATTAGCTGAACTCATAATCATCACCTTATTAAAAGCCCAGCATGTCTGGCTAAGTCTACTGGTTACAGTATACCCAAGTTACTGTATGAACTAAAGTTTTTGACGGCTAGTTACTGCATTTCGTCCCTAAAAGTACTGGAGGCATTGCAAACGTTAGGCATAAACATGCTGTACATGTATTTACAATTTTTAGGTCACTTCCTTAAAAGTTTAACTCAAATTGTCTGGGAAATTAAATGAAGAAAAAAGATTTTTATTTAACAAAAAACTTTTTCTTTTGAGCAATATTCAAAAAAGCAGACCATCTTAGCCTAATTGAGACCACTCAGGAAACTATGGTTATTGAAAATCCCTTTTTCATCTTGGACCAGTTTGACATGCAATAATTACCAGTAGCAATAATTTACAGTGTAAATAAATGTTACGGAAAGTAATACAGTTGCCAAATTATCAGTACAGCATTGGTTTAGATCCCTAAAGCAACCTCCATGGGTTAGGGATTTGAACAGATAATTTTAAACAGGTCAATCCCTACCTTCAACATATGGACCTTGCTTGGGATGCTCACGCACTTTCAAATTCTGCTGAGGAAGTTTCTTCAGTTTCTGTGGCCTCAACAGGTCACGCACATGTTCATTGTAGATTTCAAGATAACTATAACAAAATGGCCAAGCCAACATTCAGTTATCTGAACGCACATTACATACAGTGGCAGATTTGACAGCAAATTAATAATTGTGTTTACCTCACTTCAGTTCTAAAGGAAGAACTCAGAGATGTATTCTGCTCAATGTACTGAAATAATCCCTGCAATTAGATAAACAATCAAAGTTACTGCTGCAACAATTTGTACAACCACCTTTCTCCCATATTACATTATTGGGAATTATGAGGGTCAATCCAAGGAATAATGGAGGGTGCTAACAATTTTCCAGAACAACATAAAATAGAAAAGTACAATACTATTAGAAGCTACCTTGCATATCCTAGGAATAAGTCCCACTTCCTCCTGCAAATAATAACATTCCAAGAGTCTTTTAATTAATAACAAATAAATAATACTGACAATAATCAACGGTTTTATTCCAATATCCAACAAGATGAACTTAATATCAAGTATACAATGTAGATAGATACAAAATATATACAATACTTAGCAAGTATAACGATAGTTAGCAAGTACTACAAATGATGCATGTACAATACTTAGCAAGGCAAATAAATGCTTGCAAAATAATGAGGCTAAATGAAGTTTAGGCAAGCTTAATCTCAAGATAATGCTGGTCAGCAGTTTTGCCTTTTAGCATTCCCTTTCATGGCCTTTTATTGTGTGGTTCCAGAAAATATCCATACCCCCCCCACGGAGGGTTTTTTCCAGTTTGAGCCCCCACCCCCCAGGATTTT
>Ga0126343_10000804_pt1 | contig 13242 bp, 4 predicted proteins | sample Cyp2metagenome_FD_92531 | JGI IMG/M metagenome (GOLD analysis project Ga0126343, IMG submission 92531) | Coral microbial communities from Lord Howe Island, Old Settlement Bay, Australia - Cyphastrea 2 metagenome | ecosystem: Host-associated > Invertebrates > Cnidaria > Coral ... | reverse complement strand
TTTAATTTATTCGTCCCTGGCCGTGGACGGCGGCGAGATCAAAGAATCGTGCGGTTGCGAGCAGAGGTTCCTCTCGTCTCTCACCGAGAAGAAAGAGCAAGGAACCTCTGTCTCGCAGGGTAACAAACTTTGGCTTGAAAATAGAGCCTATACTACCTGAAACATGGCCAGGACGTGTTTACAGATTTGAATTCAGTATTAAATCGAGCAACTGTTCTTTTAAACTCACCTTTGTTAGTTCTCAAGAAAAAAATTGTGATAACATTACGAAGAGTTGACACTTTATGCTTATAGATAGTTCAATGGATACAATGTGATCCAATTTTATTATTGAGGTGGTGCAACGGTGTTGAAGAGTTCGTCAGGCGACTGTGGTAAATAACTAGTTTTCCAGCAATGGGGATGTGATTGAAAAGTAATCAATGAGTGATTATTTTGTTTTGAGCGAATTTGACCCATTTCTTTTGCTATATAACAAGTCACTTAATGACTGGTCCCTTGGGGAACAGTGAATTTGTTTCCTTCCAATCTCAGTGTTTCTCTCTACTTCGTCTTAGCTGCTTTTGAATGTATGTGTTTTTTTCCTTATGAGTGTGAGTTGAAACTCCTGAAAGAATCCTTATATTTGAAAGCTGCAAACATGGCTGAATAGCTAATAATTAAAAGTTAGGGGAGACAAAATCTTTTTTTTTGGTGCTATTTAGGAATTTTGACTTGCACTGAATTACAACCAGCATAAACTGAAACAACAGAAAGAATTTTGCATAGTCCCGCCACTCCTCTGTGCATTATGTTTTTATCATGTTTCATTTTCTTCACTTCACCTCCTTCCACACACTGGTACCTTTGTTACTTCAACTTTAAGCATCTGTTTGTTTGTTTATGTTTCAATTTTCTAGCCTGAATTGTAGAAGTGGTAGTTAAATCTCATGGCTTCTGCATTCGTGTTACAGCAGTGTGCATTCCCTAAACAGTTATTGGATAAGGTTTTTGTGATATCCAAAATAATCAAGGTTGAGGTAGGGGTTACCAGCTGTAGCCAGTTGAGGCTGATAACCCTTACCAAGGCCTTGATTATTCTGGATATCACAAAAACCAAATTGAACAGAAAAAAATGAAAGTTGTTTTTGCTTCTTCACTGACTGCAAGTGGCACAAAGCATTCAAACTTGAAATGATTACTCTTAGAAATCAGGCACCGTGGTCATACATGACATGATTATCTCTGACCTTAAGGACGTTCGCGCCCAAAAGTCCCATGCACTGATTTTTTTTAAACTTGCCACGTAGAGAGGTAATGATATACTTTTGCCCAAAAGGCAAAAAAAATTGGGAGTCACCAACTTCGTTTTGGAGAGAACATGCCCCGAAAAATACCACAAATCTGAAAAATCAGGCTTCGTTAGTTTATAAGGCCACAGTGTCTGTAAGCCGCAAAATATTGCAATTATTATTTAAGTGGACCTATTAAGGTATCAGCCAGGGTTTAAAATGGGAATTTTCGAAATTTTTGATTTCGAGATGTGTAGATAGAGCTTTTCAAGAGCTTTCTTTTAAAAAAAATTCCACCAAAAAGTATTATTTCGTTGCAAAGTTATTGGACGTTGAAGTTTACTACACGTTAATTATTTTAATTACCTGTTGACAAGTCCTGTCATTCTGGATTAACTTGTATGTCAACACGTCACGAAACAAATCACAAGTATAGAAGTGGTGTCATTTTATCACGCAATACATACCGCAAGATTGATTCAAATGCCTGCGAAAAAAAAGAAGAGGTCGTGTCCGTTTTCATCTGGAACGGCAAGGCGGAAGACGAAAAAATTGTTTAGCTCTGATTGGGCTGAAAAATTAGCGGAGAGCGATAAAGGATCTTACTTCGACCAAGAGCAATGGCTAAAGGAGTGGAACGAGCAGCCAAGCGCTGAATGCGACCCGTCGGTTTCCTCGTCAACATGTAGTGCAAGTCGATCAAAAATTACGGTTGAAGAACCTCTTGCAGATCTGGAAAGCACTGAAACATGGCAACAGATCCATGGCCACGCTATCGTAGCCGGTGAAAGACTGCAGGAGAAGATGAACGAATGGGTGACCTGTTGCTTTTGTCACGGAAGTGTTCAACTTGTGGAGAATTTAGAAAGTAAAAGCGGACCTGGTTCCATTTGGATGTTTCAGTGCCAGAACGAAAGCTGTCCGTCGCACGAAAGTAATCTTCCATTTCCGACGACGGAAAAAAGCAGGGCCTTTGCATCGGTTCTTGGCTTTCGAGCTATCGGGTGGCGGTCACGCGGCAGTTTTTAGTTGGCCTGCTGCATATCACCTGTCAAATGCCTATTGTTATTGCAAGATGAGCCCTCTCTGATAAACATCAGCATGGCTGACTAGGTGTTATAATCTTATTGCGGTTAAGATGCGGCAAAAAATATATTTTTCTTGTTTTCTCGGAACGAAAATTTTGGAAAGTCAAGCGTACGTTTTTAACTCCAAGTTGGCAGCCCCTGAGCCGATTTAGCTGAAATTTGGCCAACTCTTTGTCAGATAGTTTTTCTCGAAAACCCTGTTGGCGATTTTTGTTTTCTTTTTCCGTTTTCGAATAATCGTCATTTTTTCGAAAGAAGCGCTTTTCCTAATGATTTGTTCCCTCTGACTTAATCATATTGTCACAATAAAACAAATGTATGTATCAAAAATCTGAGACACGGCTTTTTAATAGAACGTGTCAAGAGGCAAATGCGATGTTTATCGTTCTCTTCGGCTCATTCTTAGCGGGACTGGAGTTGAATTTACACAGACTTATGCTTTCGCAAAAAACGTCTCAAAAATGCTATCTCTTTCGAATTTGAGGTTTTTAAAGGAATGAGCCATAATCTGGAACTATTGAGCTTTCAGAAAATGTATGGTTTGTCGGGGTTTATGAGAGAAATGAAAGCGCTACAGCGATCCGCGCGCAGACGGTCCTGAACCCTGGCTGATACCTTAAGTGAATTTAGTCAACTGGTGAAGTTATTAATTTTAAAGAAAAAGTTTGAATTTCGCGACAATAGTTTCACGCACCTTGCAGTCGCAAGGTGGCAAGATTCAATGTCCCGTGGACAGAAATCTTGAAATTTTTTTAACTTCCCACGCTCAGGTTTTGTTTATTTTTGGACAATGTGTAGGTCATTGTAAATAAAATCTGTTTCTGGAAAGAAAAGTAGGGGTCACTGAGTGTCTAAGATCGTTAAATCCACGCAAAGCTGTAGCAATGGCCATCTTCCCTATCATTGTTTACTTTATTTCTTAGCGCACGCACTTGATGCATGACATGGCGTGTGAATTTGCGTGCCCAGTAGTGATGCGCAGTAGCAATGGGCGCAAACGTCCTTAAGTGTCCTTAACATGTTTATTGTATAATCTGCAGTTATGATGTTGAAAATTGCATGCCGTTTATTTTTCTTGTTATTGTTATCCGGTAATGTTTATTCAATAGTGTAAATAAGGATGGCAACAGGTGATCATAGCATTGTACACATAGATCGCCATGATTATTTTTAAATTATTTTGTACTGTTTCCTATAGTAATCTTTTACTGCTACATGTATTTTTGTCAGCACTCAATGAAGGGTGTTCATTTGTTCGTTCGTTTGTTTGTTCGTTCATTCGTTCATCAGTTTGTTATTAAATGTATGCTAAAATACCATTATTCTGGGCAATTTCCCCAAATTTCCTGGAGTGCAACCTTAATCTTGAAAGGGTCAACACTTTTATGACAATGGCCACATTCTCATGTTTTCTAGTGAGGTGAATTCTGGCTTCTTTTACAAGAGTGCTGAGGAAAGGGAGAAGCTAGTAGCAGCCGAGAGAAAGTTTACAGATGACAAAGTACAGAAATTAATTGAACTGAAAAGGAAGGTGAGGAGAAGCATGCACTTGCAACATTTGTTTATCTGTTTCAACCTGCTTCAACACTCTTGTTAGTCTTGTTTGCTATCACACAAAATGATATACATGGCTTCTTTTATTATAAGTCGTGTGACTGAGTCAATTCAAACCATTGTTTCTAATGTAGTTATGACTACAGGAGTTATTGTTTATTTAAAACTGGGAACAAATTAGTGCGAAAGGAATTTAACCACTAACATATCCACTCTATAAAAATGAACAGTTTGATGTACTGTGATGCGCATGTAAAAAAATACATGGCCTCTTACCAGGAGTCTCTCTAACATCCAACTGATGTGCTGTAGGTATGGGTCTAACTCCAAACAAGGATGTCAAAATTAGCCTTAATCCCATGTTCTTGTTGTTGATAGTATGGCTCAGGGTTCTCCTGAAAACCTGAAGGAGATAGAAAACAATAACGTAGTTGGTGTCACTGAGTATTCATGGCCTTGTAACCAAAACAAAACTAGCGAGACAATCTCAGATAGTGCAGAGTGTAATGTATAGCTCTTATGCAGTAGTCATAACACAGTTCTTACATAACCCCTTCCATTCACTTAGGTTTGTATTGATGTTGCTAGTCAGCTAGGGAATTTGATGAGACATAATCCTTGCAGTGTGTATGTTTGATGTGTGTATTTCCATTCACTGCCCAAAGTTCATTACGGTTTGTCAAGAGAGCTCTTGAATTTTACTGTAGTGTATGTCTGCATTGATTTTTGCTCAATTTAAAATAAATAATACATTTAAGTAGCAAATGTAACAATTTTACTCTTCATTAACACGTTTGTTACTTGATACTTTTGTTTTCCTCGCAAAGGTATACACTGGTGACCTGACACTCTTATTTTCTCAAAAACACATGGAAGATGTGTTTGTTTTCTTTTCACAGCTAGAGATAAATGGGAGAAAGTTGAATTTTGAATGAAGGAATGGAAGAGGAACGATTTGCTTTATTTAAAATGCACATTTTCTTTTGACTGAGTCTAGTCTACATGTATCTGTTGCCAACTGCAACTTGACAACTTGCTCCAATGTTAAAATAATAAAACTGAATATACAAGCACCTTGTGGAAATTCAATAATGGTGTATTGTACCTTGACAGTGCAAAGTTCAGCAATGGAAATAACTGGTGAGCCAGTTTGACTGAAATTACCTGAAAAAGCTAGAAGCTAAATCACTATCTGTAACATTACACCCAGGCACAATTGTATTATTTTCAATCCTTTCCATGTTAACCCTGAAATCCCTACTAACAGAAGTGTTCTTGTCAGGGCTTTAAATCACTGAATTTGTTCCTTTCCTCCCCCAATCCCATGGGTGCTCTGGCCAATACTCCCCCCTGGGCCACAACTCTTTACCAAAGTGGGGCATATTAGCGTGCCAAGATATTACAGCTGATACAGTTTTTCTGGGAAGATCATGGGAATAGGGGAAATATAGTAATGTTGCAGTAATTTCAAACTTTAAACAACAAATGTCTTCTCTTCATAAGGTTTGTGAAGGAAGTGATAAAGGATTTGTGGTCATCAATCAGAAGGTTAGTTTGAAAGTGTCAACAAATAGCTAAAAATGTTTTTGTATTTAAAGATTTGGAGAAACATGAGTGGATGTTAGTTAGAACAAGAAATGCTGTGGAAAAATTGCAGCAGCAAAGCATTTTTCAGTCTGTTTTAGTTCTCTATATGCACTGTGTGCATTTTCATCTTTTCTTTTCAGAAAGTGTTTCTGTTTCTCAGTTAGTAAGATAGAGTAATGTATATAACCACAAGAAAGTTCATTTGGGAACTGGCATGAGACAAGCATGTTCCTACTTTTCTTTTGCTTCTAGCTGTGCGTCTTCATTGAATAGCTCTTTTGAAAGAAGTCATTTTGTTATAGGGAATAGATCCATTATCGTTGGACATGTTGGCTAAAGAAGGCATTGTTGGACTTCGCCGCGCTAAGAGAAGAAACATGGAGCGACTTACTCTTGCTTGTGGAGGCGTTGCTATGAATTCCTTTGATGACCTGACACCTGAGTGTCTGGGCCATGCAGGACTTGTTTACGAACATGTTTTGGTAAGAATGTGAAATGCAAATTAATGTACAATAATGATCAATAATTGGACAAGGCCAAGCAAAATACTGTATCATGGTTTGTCAGTGTGCAGCTGATCAAATATTTGCCAAAGCTTAAAGCGAAGGCAAATAAATGATCTTTGAGACACTGACAAATAAAGATATCTTATGGTTAACTAAATTCAATAATATTATTGTTTTATCATTTGATCACTAAGTTTGTTTTTGTATTTAAATCACTCTCTTGCAGCTAAGGGAAGTGCTCTGCTATTTTTACGTAAGAGCATGGTTTCAATTACATGTATGAATGAACCAAATATTATTTGCAGCAAAACACATTTAGACCATTATTTGTAGCCATTTATGAGTAGGTCAACTGGTGGGCTCTTAGCTAATGGGAAAGAAGACAACAAATTCATTGAATGGGTATTTAAATTATTCTCCCTTGAAGTCCCAATAGGCTACAGATAAAAAATTTTGCTTGGCTATTTGTCCAGACAGTATCAGGAATGTCTATCAACATTATACGTCTCAATAGGTAAATGTGTTCATATATAGTTAATCATTAGACCAAAGAGGATTGTGTGAATGGGAAAAGTATCCCATGCCAGGTGCAACGTTAACTCAAGTTAAAAAAAAAATCAAATCTGATAAGAAATCTAAAATTGATAAAATCTAATCAATTGCTAATAGTGTACAGTAAGGTGCAAATGAAAACAGTCAAATAACATTAAGAGGGATGGCAAGGGCAGTTACAGGAGAGGAAACAGGTGCAGGGCATGTCAATATTATAAGTAGTGTCCAGTAAAGTAAAAATAAGTGGCACACAGAAAACGATTAAACATACTTAGACTAGAAAACTTGTCATGAGGGGCGAGATTACAGATGATGTTCCAGGGTTTAACAATGCTATTGAAAAATGAGGCCTGAAAACTTGTGGTTTTACAGCGAGCAGGTTTTAGTATGAGGGTATGGTTCTTAGAGTGAGGTGGGCCATGTGTGACAAAAGTAACATATCGACCAATATTTAGGTCAATTATAGAGAAAGATAAGATCTCTGAGTTCCCTGTCATAAGATAGTGGTTGTAAGCACAGACTCGGAGGTCGTTGTTTGTAAGACATCTCGCTAATTCTAAATGTAGTTCTTGTGCGTGACTTGCGAGTCCCATGATACATTGTTAGGAATGGTAACACCAAGATCTTTTTCTCCTGAAGGCTTTGTAAGTAAACATCACCAAGGTGATAATCCAGAGTTATTGTGATGTTCTAAACCCTTATCCCAAGTGCACAGTTTTCCAAGGGCGAAACTCAAAGGAAACTGTGAGCTTTGAGGAACAGACAATGTCCAGGGACACATATCTGAGCATAGTTTGTACCAAGTGAAGGCTATTGGGTTTATTATCCTTCAAACACCTTTTGCAACACAAGCAATTTTGAATATTAGGGAATAATTAATTTATCACTCTGATATTCCCCAGGTTTAGCTTGGGCATATTCAGTCCCGTGAAATGCATAGACAAACAATCACGATGACAAAAACAAAATTAATAGTAAACTAGTAATACCTGCTGGTAGAGTGCCAACGAGTAAAAACTGTGACAGTTGAGAGCCAAAAATTCATTTAGAGTATTTTAGAATTACCAGAAACTGATGAAATCCACATGGAGGATCGAAACCGGGGATCAAAAGAAGTTCTGGCCTGAACTAAGCCCGGAACTTATCCGACCAAAGGAATATACAGTAGAGGGTTTCCAATAAGTTTGGCAGGATGTGAGATTTTGCATTTTTTCGCTGTGATATGCAGCAGGACGCAAAGCAGTCAACAGAGTTGCACGAAAACAGCTAAATTTATTTTTTACATTGAGTAACATAAGCTCGACCAGATAGATGCAAGAAACAAAAACTTCTGTAGATCAGACAAACGTATAGCTTTCTCGAAGTTGAGCTACGGCATCTCTGAAGAAAAACATATGATGACAAATATGATATCCATGATAAGAGACAACATGCTGTACTTGCAAGCTGTTCTGATAAAAAACCAGGTCCGGTGTCGCAATATAGAATGCAAGTAATGTTCTTATTTTGTCCCTCAAAAGCAAATGCTGGGAGATTTAAAAACAGATCTTGCAACAGAAATGAGCCAAAACCGCTCATGACAAATTAGAGAGGTGTCAAACTCAACCAAGAGACAAGCTGATTAAGATCGATTAACAGGGGAGTCCAAAATTTTGTATAGCATGGTTTGATGAAAACTCTTTTTTATCCTTTGTTTTTGCAAGAAAACATTTAAACTCCAGTGCTCGTAGGGCTAGAACTTTTCTTAGGTGATTTAGACCAAAAAAGACTTCGGTGGAAATGAAACAAAAAGCAAAGCAGGACAGTGCAAAGAGCCAATAATTTAGTCAATCTCTTCACCACTTGGCCTCTGTCATGAACAAGTTAAAAAAGCTTACTTCTGCATAATTTCAGCCTTAGAAGCCTCAGCTCTCCTTAAAATTCCTCCTGATAACACAACCAACATGAAGTACCCTTTATAAACACGAGTGAAGCAACAAAAAAGGTCGAAAGACTGAACAGAGAAAGGCAAATGTACATATAAACGAGAGAGGCGTGTAGGCTTGTCAACTCTTGTCAAATCATTTCATGTGTGCCGATCATAATCCTCCTGATGTGATTGGTTTAGATACTAATGCTGTGATGCTATTGGCTAACTCAAAAAACAATCACCGATGATGTCTCTTACATTACTTTAGGTTGCATTCGAGATTCTTTCTCCCTGTGCCAAAATCTACTCTCACACACGGCTCTATAATGCTGCCACCTCGTCACCCTCACGTCCTCGCGAGGGTGACTCGTTGGCAATAATCTGGATGAATTGTAATTTGTCAAGTACAGCCGTGTAGCTATAGGCCTGGGTTATTTGTTTTGCCTGCCAAGTGTGGTGGCATAACCGCTGTAGAGAGCATGGAGCCCGGAATAGATGAAATGAAATCACAAAGGTCCGCCCACTTCCATTACCCTTCCCTGTTGCTGCTTAACTCCATGTCTTTGTCTTTGTCCTAGGGTGAAAGTAAATACACTTTTGTTGAGGAGCTGAAAAACCCTCTGTCTGTGACCATTCTTATTAAAGGTAACCTTGTTGAATGTTATATGAAATAGAAAACATTTCAAGCTTTAGAACGATGTAAACTGTAATAAAGAGCTCCTGTGCAACTTGCCCCACCCTTGTGACATGATAAAGTATTGTGTCTTTCTCATTTCACAAGTGCACTAAATGAAGCCCCTGCTTTGGTTATCATGCAGTTCAAGGATTATTTACAATAAAAGGCATCCTTACATTTCTGAAGTAACCATATTTTTTAGGACCAAACAAGCACACTCTGACACAGATTAATGATGCAGTGCATGATGGCTTGAGGGCAGTGAAAAATGCTATTGAAGATGGTGAGAAATCTTATAGATAACTGGTTGATTATGGTAATTATGTCACAGTATTAATCTTTTATGACTGCCAATGAAATGTTGCATGTCATTTTAGTACCATTCTTAGCAGACAACAATGGGGCTTGTATAGAGCTGGGTTAGTTGAGGCTTAAGATTTTAGGGAAAGTGTTCAAACATTACTGAGCACAGGTGGAAAAAGGATTTGTTATTTTCGTTTCCTTGCATCATTGCACTTTTCCTTTAATCTGAGTACCTCAAGTAGACTAGCATAGTCCCTTACTTATTTTTACGTATTTTGCTGTTCTTTGTTGTCCTCGGCAGGAAGTGTCGTTCCTGGTGCAGGTGCTTTCGAGGTTGCTGTCAATGCAGCTCTGACAGAGTTCAAGAAGTCAGTAAAAGGTAGAGCAAGGCTTGGAGTTCAGGTAAGGAACCTCACAGTAAACATTACCTGGTAATCATAATTTTGACAAACGTAGTAAACTGCTATGTGACGAACAAGATAGGCTCAGGGCAAGATCCAAAGGTATAGCATAGCGTAAGATTGTTCATCTTGTGAAAGTCGTGAAGACTACAGTTGTGTTGCTCAGAATCACCAACGTTTGCTGAAGTACTAGTGCCCTCTACTGTAATTACAGTGTATATTTCACAAGTTATTTAAGAGGTCTTAATTATCACTAATTTTATGTCTTGTTACAGGCCTTTGCAGATGCACTGCTTGTTATTCCAAAAATTCTGGCTCAAAACTCTGGCTATGATCCACAGGAGACAATTGTTAAGCTCCAGGTGATTGAGAGTAAATTAAACCAAACAAATTTAGTTTCACAAGCATCCATATTTTATTGTAGCTAATGAAGGAAATTATATGCCAATCAGTATTTTTGGTGAAATATGTGTTTGGAATGCCTTGCACACTTTTCACCACTCGTAAGGGGACAGATTATAACAAAAAGGTCACACAAATCTAGGCAGTGAACTCTACAGTTCTACGATCACACATTTCTAGATAAGCTCTACGGCTCAACAGGTCTACGGGCTTATAAAACAGGCACCAGCTGATCTTACAGACTCAATTGGCTAATATTAGGAAGGAAAGGCACCTCGTGTTTAAAAGGATTGTTCAAAGACTTTTGCCCCCCATTGTAGTCCAATAATAGGAATATGAATAGTGTCTGTCAGCCTATAGGTGTTATGAAAGAATAATGCCCTGGAATTAGCTAATCAAAGCATGTGCTATTTTAGCTACGAACACAAGCCAGATAATTATTTGTCACAACTAACGTTGAAAGAATGGATATCATACAGTGGGAAGAATTATTTATTCAACTTGTAAAATGTTTCAGGAGGAGTATGCTGATGCTAAGGCTCCAGTGGGAATTGATCTGTCAAGTGGAGAGGCTTTAGTACCTTCAGATACTGGCATATGGGATAACTACAGAGTCAAAAGACAGCTTTTACATTCATGGTCAGTTCCCAGTTAAATAGTTATGTTGTCAAAATCAATTATTTAGAACGTCAAGCAACTTTATTTTTATGAATACTTTGCCTTTTTGCATAGTATTCATGGAGTATTAACCTCTTACTAACTGAGCCTGAGGGCTGTACTGGGGAAAGTTGGCCTTAATTTGTGGCAGTACAGACTAAAGCCTGGTTCTCATATCCCGCCGACCTCCCTGCGACGTAGTTGCTGGTTGCAACTGACGACGTTTGGCGACTTGTCCCAGGGGGTCCCTGGCACATCTACGATGGGTCGCCGACAGCTCAAATTTGCTCGAAATGCAAATCGAATTGCACAATTTTCAACCATTTTACCTCTAAATATGGATCGAATCATCTTAATGAAGAATGCTTCGACCGCAGATGATGTTCACATAAAATATCTTCAATATCGACAACCACCGGCTTGCCTGCAAAGTTGAACTCAGCTCAACTTCGCAGTCAAGCCGGTGGTCAATGCCAGGGACAGATTATGTGTCAGCGTTAAATGTTCACATATGCCGCAGCCTTGTCTCAGGCGGTGCCGTCAGCTACACCCCAGGTATGTCAGCGGCATATGAGAACCAGGCTTAAGCACAGCCTGGTTCATATAAAAACCACCCAGGGCCAATGTTCTCAGTACAGCTATGACCTTTTTGTGGAAATGGTCTGCATGGCAAAATCCTGACCATGAAAGAACCAATCAGGATGCTGGGATCTACTGCAAGATATATTACTTTCCATATGATAAAAACAGATGCTTTTCGTCTAGCAGAAAATATTTAGTAACATTTCACCTCAAAAAGGTAACAGCAATAATCATGGTATAACCATTATTTACAACTTAGGGCTTGTGGAATTTCTGGCCTATCAATCCTCCTCAGTCCCGGCAGTGGGGGTACTCCCTATATGGGGAGGCTCTGCCTGAAACTAGTACCTTCCAGGTTATTAAAGGATGGGGATTTTACAAGTTAAGGAATATGAAAGGCTAAGTAAATCTGTCTTTAAGGAATTCAAAAGGGATTTTAATTACAATATTTCAATCAGGGTTACCTTACGTTAGTGTCTTTTAATTTATCAAGTCTTACATCATTAACTTAATTTCAAAGTTTTAGAAAAGAGATGCAATATTCTTAAGTAGTTGTGAGAGACGGTTACCTTTTTTCAATACAAAAAGGGTACCTTTTCTGTCAAAATGGTATAATTATAAAAGAATAAGGGGTTGGACCTCAGGGTGGAGTCTCCCTGTATAACTTTGTAGAGTACCCCCTTCCTCCCCCCACTGCAGGTCCTCCCTTCATTAACAATATTGGGAGGTTTGAATCTTCCAAACGTACACCTTGTTGAATCGTTAATTCAATGCTTGTATTGGTATTTGACTCTCATATTTTAGCACTGTCATCGCTAGTAACCTGCTTTTAGTGGATGAAATTATGAGGGCTGGTATGTCCTCTCTCAAGGGCTGAGAGTCTAAAGCGCTATGATCAAGGTACAAGGTAAGAAAGTTCTATATGCAACTTAATTCCCAGCCTAATGGATCAGTTCAGTTAATTGATAGTCTCAGCAGTTTTCACGTATTTTGAAGGTTTCATGTTATCATGCTCATCACAATTCAATAATATCAAATCGGGGTCACCTTGCTCACTTTTTAGTTATAAGCGCTTTAAGGTAAAATTAAAGGTGTTCCTACCAGGTTGTACTGTTGCCATGGTAACCTATTATACCGTAAAGACACCCATTATTTGTTTACTAATGGCTGCGCTTTTTTGTCAGATACAAAACATTGTAACATCACTTGATAAAGAGTCGTCGTAGTTTGATCTTTCAAAGTATTTCTTTTGAAAAAGAACTGTTGCCAGCCACCTTAGGTTGGTCTAATTTCTACGTAGACAATAAGGTGGCATGAGATTTTGAAGCCAATCGCGTAGTGTGGTAGCCTGCGAACGAAAACGTATTTTCTCTGTCACTGGGCGGAACCAGTGACAGAAAATACGTCTGCGTTCGCAGGCTAGTAGTGTGGTAACGCAACTGAATTACCTTCGACATCAAGTTGAAACTACTTTAACGTTTGACTGACTGACTGACTGACTGACAGACAGACAGACAGACAGACAGACAGACAGACAGACAGACAGACAGACAGACAGACAGATAGACAGACAAACAGACAGACAGACCCGACCAGACCAGTGACTCTTGACGAACGTAACACTGGTCTCACAGACAATATAATTAAGGCTAAACTTCAACAGACCAGAAAGAAAAGAAAGTTAACTGAACTATTTCTTAGTATTAAATAAATTTGATACTTTAGACATCGTGTTCATTGTTTGCTGTCTATTT
>Ga0126343_10000803_pt1 | contig 13244 bp, 2 predicted proteins | sample Cyp2metagenome_FD_92531 | JGI IMG/M metagenome (GOLD analysis project Ga0126343, IMG submission 92531) | Coral microbial communities from Lord Howe Island, Old Settlement Bay, Australia - Cyphastrea 2 metagenome | ecosystem: Host-associated > Invertebrates > Cnidaria > Coral ... | reverse complement strand
TTGCAGCTGAATTGAAACTGCACACGTCATTTTATGGAGCACGGGCGTGCGTACATAAAGAATTGGTTCATGATTTTTGTCCATGATTAGATAGGACTAGCGCGCGCGCTATGTTATAATATCCCATATCCCGCATCCCCCCCGTAAATATCAAATTTATCCCGAATTTCCTGGTTGAAATGAGCCGACATTCTGCACAGCCTAAGAGATTAAAATTTATCTTGTATCCCGTATTCCGCATTGCACATCCTGCCTGACACTCCAGAAACTTTGGAATACATCTTCCATGCTTGAAGCATTATGATAATCAGTGTCCTCCTTGAAAATATCTAAAACCCCTCAAGCAGTTTTCGTAGTTTCACTTACTAAAGCAGGTTTCGCCGTGGTAAGTACAGCTCTAGCTACCTTTTCATTGTCTTAACCAGTTAGAAAAAGATATAGCTCCATCACGAATGTCACGAATTTCAGAAAATCATAAAGTGGTGAAAAACTGCAAGCTCCATAGTTTGCTCTGATGTCTGTTACCATGGGAAAACGAGAGTTTGAAATCGAGCAAATCGCACAAAGTACATTATCAATTGAAAACTGACGAAAAGTTCATTCACGGCTTCCATATTTTACAGCAGAAGGATGGCAAAAGTAGCTTTCATTAGTGGTCTAATTCCTCTTCAGAGTAATTCAGTCTGTCTATAACAGGAAGGCTTGGAATGTAAATTCTACTAAATCAGACGACAGACACTGAATTTGATACTAGACTGGAGTGGCTTTTAATCGATTTTAATTTACCTAAGGCACTTCGAAATCAGGACTCAAATAGCGGACAAAGATACCAGAATTTACGTTAGATGATCCAGGACTGTGATTAATCTGTCGTTTTGTGATCATACACAGTACGTTAATTGCATAGCCGAAATGTAAAAACATAGAACACACGATGTTAACAGCTATTGTGTTTAATGCATGGTTAAGCCAAAGAACGAAAAACATTTAAAGAACTGTGTCTAGCTTGATAACTATAATTTCACTGATTATAAGCTATGGTCCCCCAGCTATTGGACTTCAAAGGGTCACTATTCAAAAGAGACTGGAAATGGGAAAAATGTAGTTTACTTCCCAGTGTTTTTATTTGATTGTCTTTTGAAACATATGTTAATCTCAAATATTTTTGACTTAATATTGGACCTCCTATTGTCTCACTTTTTGGTTTTATTTTCGTTAGAGCACAGTAAGTTTATCAACTGTCGGCTGTTCTTGACTGATAGCATTGGGTGCACATATAAAAGGTATAGTTGATGCTAAATACTTAAAGATTACACAGAGAGAGGTTTGCATGAACTCTAGTGATTGATCTTCGTCTTGTTTTGAGAGCTAATATTGAGTCACGCGAAAAGTTAAATCACGCGAATTACTGCGACGTTTGCGCAGTAATTTATTCGCTGAACGTTCTTTCTCTTCTACTCAGTTTTCGGAGGGAAAAGTCCTGTTATTAAAGCGTGTTCAGTTTGGTTTCATTCTGGTGGACTCACCAAAACCAGTGTGTGTAAATCAATATTCTAATTGCTTTGTTCAGACTGGAATCATTACATTGTCAATAGACCACACTAAGGTGCCGTCCACACTAAATCCGTTTTCAAACAAAAACGGAGCTGTTTTGCTCCGTTTTTAAAAAGATTTGCGTCCACACTTATCGTTTTCGTATCAAGAGAGAAGCCACATGGAACCGTCTGTTCGCCATTTTGGATACTCACGGTCGAGTGGGCTTGCGCCCGGTCGTGTCTATTTTGACGACGTCACCGTTTTCAGATGACCTCGTTTTCACCGTCCACACTAGAAAACAGCGTTTTCGAAAAGCATCGTTTTCAAATCGCTCCACTCTGGAGAGCGTTTTCGAATGACTCCGTTTTCGTGATCGTTTTCGGCGTTGTAGTGTGGACGATAGCCGTATCCGGAGCAAAACAGCTCCGTTTTCGTTTGAAAACGGATTAGTGTGGACGGGGCCTAAGAGAGGTTTACATGAGTCGCGACTGATTTCTTCTTATTGTCGTGATTCACGTGAAAATGTGAGTCACGCGCAGTTGTTTGGAAGCATCTTTTGCGCAGTAATAGTTTGCTTAACCCGTCTCTCTATTGTTCTATTTTGCATGTTTTTGTTTGTTTGGAGTAATATTTTGCAGGAATAATTTGCTTAACTTTTCTTCCTCCTTTACTTTTCAGAAGAAAAAGATTCTGTGATCTGCCCAAACACCAGTGAGTATAAATGAATATTCTAATACTGTTTTTTTTTTATTTTCATAAACTTAACTGTTCACAGTCGATCTACTATTTGAACCCAAAGTCTGAGGAACCCACGGAGGCAGCGTGACCGAGTGGTAAGAGCGCCGGATTTGAAACCCGTAGGCCTCGGCCTATATCCTGTTCTGACCACTAGCTGATGTTGTTTTCGGTAGACCCGAGTTCAACGGTAAATAGCCAACTGGTCTGCCTCTTGCCAGTTGGGATTCTTAACCTTGTTATGTTCATTTGGATATTTTCATTTATCATTGTTTGTTTGTATTGGTCCTGAAAAGCCTCATTGGAGAGTGGCCAATTAAGTATACACACACACATTTACACTATTTGTAACCGTAAGGGACGGGAGAAACGGGATATGTTTGGCGACCAAACACCATTAAACATTGTTTGGTGACCAAACATTTTACCGTTTGGACACCTTGTTTGGTGCTGTTTGATCGTGTTGGGTCTTGTTTAATCGTGTTTGTTCGTGTTTGATAAAATTTGAAGGCCATCAAAGATTTGATCATTAACTAAATTATTTCTTTTGTTCTCGTGTTTGATGGGTGATGTTGTTTTTCGTCTGGACAGCCGCCCATTAAACATGTTTGATGCAGGCATGCGTACCACGCTTGCTCAGCGGCTTATATCAATTGTTTGATCTACGGTTTGATGATCAAACATGTTTGAACCGTTTGGCCACTCAATTCAACATTAGTATGTTTGGTCACCAAACAGTGTGTGATGATGTTTGGTCGCCAAACATTTCTCGTTTGTCCAGGCCCTAATGTCGACCGCTTAAACCATGCCTTGCGCAATGCGCAGAAAGTGTGCGCACTAACAATAGTAGGCACCGTCCTTAATCAGCCAACATAGAGTTTTAATAAAAAACTGGAGTGAACGTTTCTAAGCCCTAGAGAGTTTAAGATCTATATGGGAAGGTCCAGGATTGTGAAAGATCTTCAACAGTGTGTAAATTAGATAACGGAAAGGTTTCTGGTTGTTGTCTTGTAAGACAGAACTGAGTGAACACTTATTGTGCTTTGTGCATGGATAAGCCGAAGAGCGAACAACAACAATTGAAAGGACTTTGTCTGGCTAGAAATCCATTGTACTTACCATTATTAGCCATGTTCAAAATCCAACATGCTCTGTGATCTGTAAGTCTTTACCGTCATGATCAGCATTCAACAGAGTATGAAAATAGAAAACTTAACTTACTTTCGAATGTTTCTATTCGATTGTTTTGCTCCATGTTTCATGTTTAAACTTTAATGTAATTTTCGATTGTTTTGACTTCTTATTGGACATCCTATTATCTTGCAGGGAACGTCCCTCAGTGCTGTTCCAGGTCTATGACTTTGCGTCCCATTTGTAGGAGAGGACTGACAAACTGAACGCGGTAAGTTCATAGACTGCGAGCTATTTGTGACTAGTAGCATGCATGAACACAAGATCTAGAGTTTACACTGGAAGACACGTCACGAATCCCATGAGTGATTTTCTTCTTATTGTAGGAGCTATAAAGGCCTGGCTAAACTAGGAAACATTGTTGCGAAGGCAAATGTTTCCCAGATTAGCCGGGTGGGAAACAAATTTTGCTGCTCGGAAACAGAGACCTTTTTTCGACTGAAATCAAAAACATTTTTGTTTCCCGCACACAACGTTTACGTCCGCAACATACATGTATGTTTCCCAGTTTAGCCACGATGAAAACAATGTTGATTAGTTTCCAGTGCTGCTCGCTCATTAAACTAAAAAATGAAGTGTTTCTCAGCAATGGCGAGCGTACTGACGATTAAAATGGCCGACTGCGTAGAAATTGAAGCAGGTCAAGCTCAAGCGCGTCAAAAATTCGAATTATCTTCATGCAGTATTTAGCCTCGCTTACCTGGGAAACGCAAAGTTTTATCTTGAAAGCAAAGCTTCATTCATTGACATAAGCATTATTACTTCATTTAAGGTGGCTCAAAACAGTTTCCAGTACTTTCCAAGACAGATTTTGATGGTTCATTATTACCACTTTTTATCAATTGATGCTACAATCATGGTATCAAAAAACTGCTCAATCACCGGTGTACACGTCGGTATCATTTTCGTGACACAATAGGTTGCCATAGCAACACTATAACCTGCTAAAAACACCCTTAATTTCAGCGTTAAGTGCTTATATTTCAAAAACAGCACGGTGAATTTTTTTTTCTTAATATCGAATTTTGATAAGCAGGATAAGATGCAACTTTTGACAAAGTTTAAAAAAATTTCTGTACATGGGGTTCAGAACCACCTTAAATCTTCGAAAATATAGGGTGGCTCTGAACCCCATGTACGGAATTTTCATCATCTTATCCTGTTTATCTAAATTGGATGTTAGGAAAAAATTTCACCTTGCCGTTTTTGAAATACAAGCGCTAAACGCTAAAATTAAGGGTGTTTTTGGCAGGTCATAGCGTTGCTATGGTAACCTATTGTGTCATGAAAATAATACCAACGTGCTCACCGGGGATTGGGCAGTTTTTTGATGCCATGATTGTAGCATCAAGTGATAAAGAGTGGTAATAATGAACCATCAAAATCTACGTCTTGGAAAGAACTGGAAACTGTTTTGAGCCACCTTAAGCTGTTTTTGATTGCTTGGTTGCGGGAATATTGCACTTTTTTGGACAGTTCCGTGGTCAGCTTGAAGCCTCACCTTGGCCAAAATACACCCAGTTGGGACCTATTTTCCAAAAATTAAAAAAATTGTGTTCCACTATCAAACTTTTTTCCTTCTTCAAATATGTTCTTTATTGGACTGTTCTTAGCAAATACCTGGAAAAAAATTGGGGGTCACCGTGCTTGTTTAAGAGAAAAGGAGAATTTATTTCGCTATCGAGTTTAGTTTAAGGGGAATCTCTTACGTTTCGTACATGCACGGGCTCATGCACACACGCTAATGACGCGAAAATCGTACGCAGTAGGGATGCGCAATGCAATACTAAGGAATTACCTTAATAGGGTTAAACACGTCACGACGACGACGCAACGAGAACGTCACTAAAAAGGCTTAATGAGCAAAACAATAGCTGTGCACGTGCGTTATGTCTTAGTACATTTCTTTACCTTCCTCAACTTGAAATGACCAAATTCTGCTACGTCTACGGAACGAGGACGACGGCGGCTAATTTTTCGTATTTCCATGTGGAATTGAACGCTGCCGTTGCATATTTAGCTTGTGCATGCTTTTACTACAATTGGCGTACCGAACACATCTAGACAATCGAGAGTTTCACTTATAAAATATAAATTCATTTTTTACTAGGCGTCTTCCTCGGGGACGTCGTCCCGGGGTCAAACGCTGTACTTCACATGAACCGAATCGAATGCAAATGAAAAAAACCCTTTGTTTTCCCTCATAAAGCTTCATTTGCATTCGATTCGGCTCATGTGAAGTGCAGCGTTTGACCCCGGTCTTAAGGCGGGGGTAATCATGAATTTAAGTGAAATTTTAGGAAGTTTAAAGAGAGATTGACAGGAAAAAAAGGTTATGGAACACCACCAGACAGTTGCCCGACCCCACAGTGGCACCCCAGGTTGGTGGGCAACTGTTTGGTGTGTATCTACCAATTTTCAACTTCAAAAACAACAAATCTTCAAAATTTCTTTTTTCCATAAACATTACTAATACTTTAGAAAAACTATTTATCTCCAAATGTACCTAAAGATCATCAAAAAATTTATCTGAAATGAGCATAGAGATTCTTGATTGCTTGAAACGTTAACATTAGTATATGATATTGTTTTTAATCCTTGTTGCTGGGTTCCCCGTGAGTTCCGTGTGGGTTCCCTTTGGATTCCCTCAAGAAAGTGGGTTCCCTTTATTAATATGCATAACAGTCGATTCAATGACGTCATCTATTGTTATAACCTTGGGTTCCTCCATACTAATGAAGTGTTAGCTAGCTAGGTAAAAATGGGTTCCTTCCTACTAATGAAGTGCCTAGGTAAATCATTACTATTAAAACTGTCTAGGTAAAAATGGGTTCCTTCATACTAATAAGCGTCACTCTTAAACAATAAACTGGCCCGCTTTTGCCCGCTGATAGTGAACCCCGATCGGCTGATGAAAAATCTATTTTCTTTTATCTGAGCTCTTAGCTTTGCGACGAGAGAGAAAATAAAAACTTAGCTAATTTTTCTTGTTTTCCGCTCCGTTAGTCACTAATGTCGCAAACACGTAGTGCCTCTACTTTCAACCTGATATTTGCATACAAATTCTAACGGAAAAGCCCACGGGAAAGCTCAACCATTGAAATAACAACAATGAACGGTCGGAGCGCTTAATTTAAACACGCGACTAATGAATGTTATTGAACAACACGTTTCTTAAAAACTATACTGATAAATACGAAAATTATTCAGATAAACAGAGATTTGAAATGAATAAAAAAAGACGTTTGTTCCAATCAATTAATCTTTAACTAGTTACAACTCTCTGAGATCTAACATTACAAAGTCTTTCAATGCGGTAACAACAATATGCCGAGTAAATCTAGTCTTTTCTTCACTGGGGAATGTAAGCTCACTTTCGATGTTTTTATGTTTTCGTGACAAGTTGCACCGCAGTCATTACAACGGGCAAAGGCTTCTTTGATATGTTCGCTGTCAACCGGTTTGTCGTAACCACAAATGGGACAAATAGAAATGTTATCGTGCCAAAAGCATCTGGGGCACTTAACCACGGCAGTCGCGGACACATTCCACCTTTGACAATGAGGACACGGTTTCGAGGACTGTTTTTCAATGATTCGTTCTTGGTCAGACTCATTGTCACTTTCCCCATCATTGCTTTCAGATTGACTTTCCTCGCCGTCGCTGCTGTCGCTACTTTCGCTACGGTCTCTGTCATCATCACCTTAACCTTCGCCGTTCTCTCGATAAACCTTTTCTTTTTCTAGTAAATCACCCAAAATCTTCTTGTTTTTTATTAAACGCTTGTCAACTCCTAACTCTGCCAGACCATCCAGGAAGGTATTAAGCGCTCTGGGTTTGATTACCTCATCGTTGTGAGGGACTATTACGTATTCCACCAACTCAGCGATGTTTGTTACGGGAATTAAGCGGTTTTTTCGAAGTAATTGTCCACATGGGGTCCAAAACAGAATATCTTTGGAGGCGCCATACTGTGAAGCAGGTCAGAAGCGCGTTTTCTGGAAACAGATTGCGACATATTCTCCAAAACATCTTTAATTCGTGGTTCCTTATCGTATCGTAAACAACATCATATACTACTGTTAACGAAATATTTGCATTAAAAACATAATACCCAACCAAAATACGGCTTTCATGTGGATCCCCGCCTTAAGCTCCCTAATGACGCTTATGTGACCGAGCCTAATAGATAGGGCGTGATTGGGAAGACATTTAAAACTTGCGTTCCGCGTTTTATGAGGGCTTCGAGACACTGGACAACAATAACAGCACTCGGCTAACAGCTTTTTGCCGCGTTTGGATATGCATTATTCGTACACACGAAATACTACTTCAAGGCAGGGTTACCGCACCGCTGGAGACTCTAGTAACCACTTAAACACCTGCATCTAATTGGGGGCGACAAGAGGAGCCCGCAACCCTAATCTCAACGTTACTTTTACAAACACATGCGCGGCAGTTTTATAGTTTGGCCCTGACTCGACTTTACTCCATTCGTGAGTCGTCCACTACGAATGTATGGAATGTAACTGAGGTCGAGAGTGTCAACCTGAGAAATTTCTTGTTCATCTCTTCATTTTGCGGCGGCCTCATTCAGCCTCAAGGGAGTTGCGATCTGTTCTTCCTTGACCTCAAGCGTGAACCGAGAGTGTTGTTCGTGCTTCACCTAAAAAGCGTGAAGTCAGAGATTGTTGTTCATCCGATCTGTTCGTCTTTGATCTCATTGAAACATGGAGCGAGAGCGTTGTTCCTCCATGGAGCGGGTTTTTGTTGTATCACAATCGTGACGTTTTAACCGCTGCGTTTATGTATGTAAAAAGAAGCTTTTGATTTTTCGTCGTGCATGTGTGCAAAATTTCACATCAGCTGTCAGCCGTCGGGCGCCTCGGTTTGCCTATTAAATATCGGCACAATTTTTCCCACAGTTAAACCACTGAACCAGTTGGTTCACCACGAAATAAGTCAACTCTCGCTCGAAACACAGAGCTATCACGGTGAAATGGCGGCAGCAATACAGAGCTAGTGTAAGCATAGTTATTCACTAGGGTGTAAAGCTATCACGGCCTATGGCGTGCAAGTCTTGGGTTTCTCAGAAACTTTCTGATGTTATGTAATGCAAGCGGTAGATCGTTCGTTGAAAAAAGCCTCTAATGTGCTCGCTGCGATTTAAAATATAAACAAAACACTATTAATAACCCGACCTTCGCCAATAAAGGTGCAGAGGTGTCTTATTTAGCTGTATAAAACAGACACGTTAGGAAAAATGCGTGGTCGTTCTTCTAAATCAATTCGATGTTATAAACTTGGAGAAAGGGAACCATCAATCTCAATGCGTCACTGATTACAACTTAAATAGTACACCTTTTGTTAACCCAAAAGCACAAATGCACCGTCCCACCTCGCACCTCTTAACCTTTGATTATTACTAGTATAAAATCGTGGACTAAAGTCCTTGGGAAAATTATGAAATGTGTTTTACTACTGACGTTTGTGAAAAAAACCCTGCTGTTTCCGGCTCTTTAAAACGCGTTACTGTTCCCCCTTCCCACCCAATACAATGTTGCAAATCAGAAGAAACTGTAGGTAGTAGTTTTAAAAACTGTATGGGTGGAAGTGGGGAGCGAGAGCTAGGCAGGTGAAGTTGTATTCGTTTCTTTTATGGACGCAAAAGCGACAAACGTGCAGGTAAGAGGAGAAGATAAGACAACTTTTGCGTACGACACAAAATTATTTCTATAAAAAACTAAAGGCTTGATTTGTGTTATTTTTCATATGGTACACAGAGAAAGACGCCATAAGCAAGATAGACGACATTTTACAGGCCATCTTTATTGGTTTGGTTGTTGCTACTTTCCTTCTCAATACTGCTCGGGCTCTAAAAGCCACTGAGGTCTGTAAGGAATGTTTGATGTTACTAAACAATAAAGTGCTAAGAACTGAAGAAAAAATTTTCAATATTCTTCATATTAGTAGCTATGAAACAACCTTCAGGGCGTACTGTCTTATCCCTGATCATACAAAAGCACAAATCTGCGGCAGGAAACTTCTTGACATTTACCGCAAGTGTGGTAAAAAAGACAACGAACTGGATCTTACGGTAAAACTCGCCAACATATATCGAGAGGAGTATAAATACATAGAAGCTAGAGAACTTTATGAATGTGCGGTTAATATCACGAAACAAATGGGAGACAGGAAGAATGAGGCATACACCAATGAACAGGTTGGAATTATATCTCACTGTCTCGGTGACTACAACAATGCTAAAAAATATTTTAAGAAAGCACTTGCCATCAGAATACAAATCGGCGACAAAATGAGGGAAGCAGCAGATTACGAGAACTTAGGAACTGTGTTTCAATCTCTTGGTGAATATGGCAAGGCTAAAGAATGCCTGGAGAAAGCACTTGCCATCACAATACAATTCCGTGACAAAATTGGAGAAGCCAGCTCGTACGGAAAGTTAGGAACTGTGTTTAAATCTCTTGGTCAATATGACAAGGCTAAAGCATATCTCGAAAAAGCACTTGCAATAAGAATATATATTAAAGACAAAGAGGGAGAAGCCAGCTCCTGCGGAAGCTTAGGAACCGTGTTCCAATGTCTTGGACAATACGACGAGGCTAAAGAATATCTTGAGAAAGCACTTGCCATCGGAATACAAATTGGTGACAAACAGGGACTGGCCACCACGTACGGAAACTTAGGAAATGTGAATATGTCTCTTGGTGATTATGACAAGGCTAAAGAATGTTATGAGAAAACACTTGCCATCAAAATACAAATCGGTGATAGAAATGGAGAAGCAAGCTCCTACGGAAATTTAGGAGCTCTTTTCCAACTTCTTGGTGAATATGACAAGGCTAAAGAATATCTTGAGAGAGCACTTGCCATCAAAATAAACGTTGGTGACAAACAGGGAGAAGCCACATTGTACGGAAATTTGGGAACTGTCTTTACATATCTTAGTCAATATGAGAAGGCTGAAGAATATCTTGAAAAAGCACTTGCCATCAAATTACAAATCGGTGACAAAAATGGAGAAGCCACCATGTACGGAAACTTGGGAACTGTGTTTTCATATCTTGGTGAATATAACAAAGCTAAAGAATATCTTGAGAAAGCATTGGCCATCAGAATACATCTTGGTGACAAAGAGGGAGAAGCCACCTCTTACGGAAACTTAGGAACAGTGTTTACATCTCTTGCTCAATATGACAAGGCTAAAGAATATCTTGAGAAAGCACTTGCCATTAGAATACACATTGGTGACAAAAAGGGAGAATCCAACTCGTATGGAACTTAGGAATAGTGTTTTTGTCTCTGGGTGACTATGACAGGGCTGGAAAATATCTTAAGAAAGCACTTGCCATCACAATACAAATCGGTGACAAAAATGAAGAAGCCACCTGGTACGGAAACTTAGGAACTGTGTCTATGTCCATGTGTGATTATGACAAGGCTAAAAAATATCTTGAGAAAGCACTTGCCATTAAAATATACATCGGTGACAAAAAAGGAGAAGCCAGCTCCAACGCGAACTTAGGAACTGTGTTCCAATCTGTTGGTGAATATGACAAGGCTAAAGAATATCTTGAGAAAGCACTTGCCATCAGAATACAAATTGGTGACATAGAGGGAGAAGCCAACTCGTACGGAAACTTAGGGACTGTGTTCACACAACTGGGTGACTATGAAAAGGCTAAAGAATATCTTGGAAAAGCACTTGCCATCACAGTAGAAATCGGTGACAGAAATGGAGAAGCCAGTTCCTACGCAAACTTAGGAACTGTGTTTTCATTTCTTGCTCAGTATGATAAGGCTAAAGAATATCTTGAAAAAGCACTTGCCATCACAGAAGAAATCGGTGACAAAAATGGAGAAGCCAGCTCCTACGGAACCTTAGGAACTGTGTTCCAGTCTCTTGGTGAATATGACAAGGCTAAAGAATATCTTCAGAAAGCAATAGCAATCAAAATACAAATCGGTGACAAAAATGGAGAGGCCAGCTCCTATGGAACTTTAGGAACTGTGTTCCGGTCTCTTGGCGAATATGACAAGGCTAAACAATATGTTAAGAAAGCACTGGCCATAAGAGTACAGATCGGCGACAATAAGGGAGAAGCCACCTCGTACGGAAACTTAGGAACTGTGTTTACACATCTTGGTGAATATGACAAGGCTAAGGAATATTTTGAGAAAGCACTTGCCATCAAAATACAAATTGGTGACAGAGAGGGAGAAGCAGCAACTTACGGAAACTTAGGAGCTGTGTTCCAATCTCTTGGTGAATATGACAAGGCTAAAGAATATTTTAATAAAGCACTTTCCATCAAAATACAAATTGGTGACAAACAGGGAGAAGCCACCCAGTACGGAAACTTAGGAACCGTGTTTAAATCACTTGGTCAATATGACATGGCTAAACAATATCTTGAGAAAGCACTTGCCATCAGAATACACATTGGTGACAAAATGGGAGAAGCCAGCTCTTACGGTAACTTAGGAACTGTGTTTACATCTCTTGGTCAACATGACAAGGCTAAAGAATATCTTGAGAAAGCACTTGCCATCAGAATACAAATTGGTGACAGAGAGGGGGAGGCAGGGGATTATGGAAACTTGGGAGAGTTGTATCTGTTGGTTGGTGAATATGTCATGGCTGAACAATATATGGAGAAGGCACTGTCAATTACTCGAGACATTGAAAACTTAGACAAAGAGTTTAAGATTCTCTGTGGCCTTACAGTGGCGAAGGTATGCCAATGCAAGATCCACGAAGCGTTTGACTGCTTGTTTCTGAGTATGAAGAAAAGCGAATGTTTACGAAGTTTCTTAGGAGACAACGACGATTTTAAGGTGTCGTGTGCAGACGTTCGCAATTTTCCGTACCGAAATCTTAGTGCATTCTTTTGCCTTTTGGGAAATCCAAACCACGCACTTTATGTTTCAGAGTTGTCACGGGCTAGAGCTTTAGCAGTCTTGATGGCAACTCAGTATTCCCTTAAAAGCCACATCTCAGCTGATCCACAATCGTGGATTGGTATTGAAAATGTTATGAAAAAAGAAAGCAACTCTTCTTGTCTGTACCTCTCTTATCATGATCATGATCTGTTTCTCTGGGTTCTCAAAACAAGTGGAATCATTCATTTCCGAAGAATAACAGTTGATGAGAAACTAGCTGGTGCTGGACTAGTTGTCGAGTTAAATGATTTCTTCGCTAAAAGCTTTCGAAACTTTGGTATTGTACCCGAGGAAGATTGTGAAGATCGATCTTTAAATGACGTTCAGAGCCTCGCAGCATTGAGACTTATAGAGGAAGAAGATGAAGAAAGTGGAAACTCCGAATCCAGCTTTTCTTTGCACTACAGAATGTTAATCAGTCCAGTGGCTGATCTTCTTCAGGAGCCCGAGCTCATTGTTGTTCCTGATCGCTGCCTAAACCAAGTTCCATTTCCAGCGTTAACGGATGAAGGCGGCAGGTACTTGTCAGACAAATACAGAATCCGCATCGTTCCTTCTTTGACGACTCTAAAGCTCATTCAGGACAGTCCTGCAGACTATCACCGTCACTCTGGTGCTCTGATAGTCGGGGATCCAGCTGTCGGTACGGTGTGTTACAAAGGAGACAAAACGTCTTTTTCTAGATTACCCTGTGCATTAAATGAAGCAGTAATGATTGGACAACTCCTAGGTGTTCAACCTTTGTTAGGACAGCACGCAACAAAGCAGGCGGTACTTGACAGGTTACATTCAGTGTGTCTGATACATTTTGCGGCCCA
>Ga0126343_10000802_pt1 | contig 13251 bp, 23 predicted proteins | sample Cyp2metagenome_FD_92531 | JGI IMG/M metagenome (GOLD analysis project Ga0126343, IMG submission 92531) | Coral microbial communities from Lord Howe Island, Old Settlement Bay, Australia - Cyphastrea 2 metagenome | ecosystem: Host-associated > Invertebrates > Cnidaria > Coral ... | reverse complement strand
TTTGTGATATTTTATTTTTTTAAAATATATAAATTTTGTGTTAAAAAAGAAATTTTTATAAAAAAACCTTTAATTATTTTAGGTGAAAAATTTTTTATAATTTAAAATTACTAAAAAAAAAAAAAAAAAAAAAAAAATTTTTTTCGTGGTTTTTGCCTTTTTTTCGTTGGCCCCCCCCCCCCCCCCCCCCCGACATAAAATCCTGATGACGCGCCTGATTATGGAAGAGACCACCTCCCGTAAGTGACCACCTAGGCTTGACATCTTGGGTGATCGCTCATAGAGGTTGGACTGTATTAATCGCTCATGGGAGGTTGGACGGTATTATTATTTTGGCATGACTAATAGCCATAAGAAACAATTTCATATTAATGAAAAGTCATTGAAGTTGTCTGTAATGCTAAAATCAATCGACATCCACCCAAGTGGTTTGTTTGCTAGTTGTCACCCACTTGATTACCATAATAAAGTACATCTGATAAAGACGTTTCCATGGTTTCCAATTCCTGTATAGAGGCATGAAACTCATAGTTTTGAACTGCTTTTATTCGCTAATGGTAGCGATCTGGAACCTCTTTGTATACTACCTAACTCGTTTTGAATGAGAGCGGTTGTCTTTTCTTCAAGTTATTTTAGCTATCGGTTATGGCCGTTATTGTCTTGCTGTCTTGTACACTTCAAACAGATATCGATGATTGTGCAAGTCATCCCTGTAAGAACAACGGGACCTGCACAGATCGGGTTAACGGATTCAACTGCAGCTGCGCACGGGGATTTAATGGAACACAGTGTGAAACAGGTAACTACAGCCGAAATAATATATTTTCGTTCATACTTAAGAGTTTTTGGATCTCTCGTACCCTGCTCCGTAATATTTTTTGCCAATAAATTAAATGGGCTGTAATGCGGAAAATCTATCCACAGCTTCCATTTTTATATGCATTAAAAAATGTATATGATTTGTTTGCTAATTGTAAGCCAGTTTATTGCGACAATAAAGTGCATTTGATAAAGACGTTTCCATGATTTCCAATTTATGCGCAGATGCATGAAGCTCAAAGTTTTTACCTACTTTTAGTCGCCAATGGTGGTGGTCTAGATCTCCCTCGTATAGTACCTTATTCGTTTTGAACAAGAATGGCTGCATGTCTTGTCTCCAAGTTATTTTAGCTATCAAATATGATCGTTATTTTCTTTGCCTTATCAGAAGTATAGTATCTGGGGTCACCAGGACATTTTTCAATTTAGTGTGAAATTTGCGTAAAAAATTAATGTACACTAAGTAGTGTACACTAAAGATGCGTGAAAAATTTTAGTGTGAAATTTTGGTGTACACTATAGATGCGTGAAAATTTTAGTGTGAAATTTAGTGTACACTAATTAGTGTACGCTAGAATTTTTAAGCGTGAGATTTTATGCGTACGCTAGATAATTTTTAAGTGTACGCTTACTACTATTACCATTTCTTCAGGAATCAATATTTTGGGAAATCTTCCCGATGACCATAGGCACAACTAGTAATATCATCACTAAGTATATAACGTTTATCATCAAAAGGACCCAAGGAAACTTTATCTAAATGATAACTGGAAATCTGATGAAGTTTTGATCTGATACTCTGCATCTGGTGATGCATCTTCTCTCCTTTGAAAAGGACATCTCCGTTATTTGAATGATTGATTTCTTTTATAATTACATTTTTTTCTTTACGCCTTCTGCTTTTTTATCACTACTTTCTTCGTATTTTTTAATGAACTTTTCATCTTCTTTTGCTTCTACCATTTTATATTTTGGCTTACCATTTTCCAATTTTATTTCTAATCGGACTTTTTCATATTCTTCTTTTTTATAAGAATACATTTTACTTTTAAACCGATAAACTCAAGAATAGGTTTGCCTGCTGCTTCATCTTTGAATTTACCGATTACTTTTTTGTTTTCATTGAAAAAGAACTTAGAAGATTTTGGATAGTCACTATTGTCAAATAGAGACCGGTCTTCCCAAAAGTCTTCATAAACATCTCTTTATGTCTTGATCTGGTAAAAAAGTGAATCAGTATCAGTAAAAAGTAACTGACAATCAGTGTATTTTTTTCTGACATAATTGTAATGAAAATCATACATTAAAGTTTTACTCAGATCCAAAATACACATTCCAACATAAGAAGGTTTATCTAACTTTATCCTTTCCTTTTTCATGTTCACTCCTACCAAGTTTTCATGAAATATTTTATGACCGACGTAGGTTGGTTTAGAAGTTAATTTATTTAGCATCTCTGAATCTGTTACTAACTGTACATTACATCTCTTTCGAAGATTTTCCATGGTCTCACCGAAGACGCTATTGTTCATTAACTTGAAAAATTCTTTTTCGAAACTATTTTTTGCGTCTTTTCTCATCTCAGTGTTTAAATCAATATAAGACTTTAAGCAAATACTTTGACTAAATTCTAAGACACGATGAACCTTAGTCAATTTAAGACCAAGCCATTTAAATATAGTTTTAAGTTTCTGTAATGAAGAGCATAGTTTGTCTTTTTTAGAAGTGTTGAAACTAACTTTTTAACATTACCGCTACTACTTCCATGTAAACCCTTGATATTTCGACAATAATCTGAAAGCATATCATCAGTGACTACTTTCTTTTCAGGAGCACAAGGATAGTCATTATGGAGGTCATGTAACTCTTCAGGGTATTCTAAGTCAACTTCTAAAACGATTCCTTTTTCTGGTATCTCTTTGCACTAAGCAGTGTGTGGAAATAATTCATTATCTTTTTCTTTAGCTTTTAATTTTATTCCTAATTTTTTTAACCCTTTTTCATCTAAACCTGGTAAATCTTTTCCTAAGAAGTCGAATTCTAACCATTTAAAATCACCAAAAGGAAGTGATTGAGACATAGCCCAACCATAAAGATTATTAGCATCTAAATACATCGAATAACTATTTTCTTCCCAAGGATTATAATTTTGCATGTACTTATTGTTCGCTTTAGCATAGCGATGTACAATATAAGAGATTCCTCCTCTCAATCCTTTTTCAATAAAGAGCTGCATATCTGTATCACTGATTAAACTTAAATAAATTTCAGTCATTTTAAGCATTGCATCCCAAGAAAGACCTGGAGCAGATATATAATCGCAGGGATCTAATTTATAATAATGGAGGCAAGTCTTTCGAAAGTTTTCGAAAACTTCTGCTAAGAGAAGAACATCAATTTTTAAATACAGGTCATGGTATTCACCTAGATTTCTAATCTTAAAAGCATCCCAAACCTCTTGAGCATGCTTATAGTCATCTTCACTGATATCAGTATCATTTAAGATATTAATCATAAGGGTATACTGTTTTCTTTTTCATTAAGTCTAAGTCTTCTTTTATTTCTTCTCCACTAGTGTGAATGAATCGGTCTTCTGGAAGATTACTTGATAAATTATCTAGACTCTGACTCATGAATTGAAAACTATCAATGAATTGGAGATGCTTTCCTAACCTAAAAGACATATATTTTTCGAAATTATTCGCAATAATATTAATATCTATCTTTTTATTCATTTCAGTTATATTATCGTCTCTTTTTACACGATCAACATCATACGCACGCTCTTCTTCAATCATTTTACCGAGTTTTTGCATAATAAAATAGCCTTTAAGGTTATGAAAGATAACAGGTATCTTTATCGATTCTGGTTCTAATCGTAATTTTAAGTTGCAAAAATTGTGGGCTGAACCACGATATTTACCAGTTATATGACAATGATCTCTGACAGGACTGTTTTCTAGTTTTTCACCATATAGTTCTTCAGCATAAAATTCCTTAATTTTATATCTTCTTCCACAAATATAACATGAAGTATTGTTTTTAAAATCACTTTCGTTTTCTGCGGTCATTTTTAATGGCTTTTTAAAATGTTCTCTCATGACACTCTGACAGGATCTAACTTCCTCAAACATCTTCTCGATAAATCTTTCAGCTGCATCTTCACCACGATAAACTTCTACTGGTTTAGAACAGCTCTGATCATAATGACAAACTACTTTATAACCGAAACCGCAAGCTCGATGACTCTGGTAAGCTGTGGTATATGATTTATTGTTAGGTGGTTGATAAGTACATGTATCTATCTTTTCTGTGATAGCTTCAAAATCAGCATAAATGACGAAAGGAACGGGCTGCATTTTATGATGGTTTTTGAAATAGATTTTTGATCTTTCTGCTGGCATAGTGATCGCTTGCGTTCCATTAATCAAGAAACAATCTCCCTGATGCCTTTCTAAGAGATTTTTTGAAGAAAAACAATGTAGACAACGTATACAGAAATGTTTAGTATCTTTGTGTTTGCTAAAATTATGCATCAAACTGTTAAATCTTTTAATGTAGACATAATGACTATTTTCACCCTCTTTAATGTGTAATAGTTCCATATGATCATCATATTTTTCTTCAGATATTCTGATAGGGTAGAATCTACTATCATCATAACCAAAAATATTAATATTGATGGAATTTTGCTTGTCTATCTTACCTACGTCTTTAATTTTCACAGGATAAGTAATATCAGAATAATCTAATTTTTGGACAAATTCTCTATCTCCTTTTGTTATTCTTTCTGGATGGATTTTAACTTGATTTAGATGACGAACGTGACACCAGAGAAAACATTTGTTATCTTTGTTTTGGAGATTGATTAGCCCTTTCCTTGGGTTTCTCAATTCTTTTGGAAGAGGAATGTAAGAATTACCTCTCAATGGAAGATAAGAGACAATATTGATGAAATGACTCAAAATTTTTTCGATATTGAGAACCCCCAGATATCCATTCTGTAATTCTTTTTAAAATCTCTTCTTCAGCTTCTTCTAATTTTTGGTGTATTTCGTCTTCATTTATAATGGTGATTGCAGTACTAGAAAAATAAGGTTCTCTGTAAATGGTTCCGTCTTCTGTCACTTTTCTTAATTTCACTCTCAGAACACAATATAATTTGAATCCTTTTCTCTTTTCTCTAATTAATGTCTCCAACTTTTCTTCTAAAATTCCCCAGGAGTCAGCTAACTGAATTAAAGGGTCATTATTATTGACGATGGTTACTTCAAAATTTAAAGCATTATCTTTGAGAACTTTCTTCTTTTGTATGATCTCAGCTTTCTGGATAAATTTTAAATCTTTCTTAAATTGTCTAATTGCCTCAGGAGAATAATAAGGTGAGATTTCATCAATTAGCTTCTGAACTTTTTCTCTGAGTTTCTTTGGTAATTGTTCCTCGGTAAAGCAACAGGTGCTTGTTTTTTAATTCGTGGTGTTGGGGTAGGTTTGGGTGGAACATAAGGTGTTGGTTGTAATGGTTCAGGTAATGGAACCAAATAAAATTTATTGTCTCGTACTGTACGTTTACGCCTTATTGGTTCATCTAATAATGTCTTACCAAAATTCATTCTCTTTTACATATCTTAAGAATATAATTTTTTAATATAGATTTTTTAAAAAATATCTTTATTATTATTAAATCATCTACGAATTGTGTATTGACTAAAGATGCTTGTGAATTTGCTTCTTGAGCATTTTTATTATGTAATTTTGTTTTTTGATGTGAATATTTTCCTCTGATTGTGTAATTGTTTCCATTACGACAGATATCACAATACCATTCTTTGTTTTTCTGATACTTATTTCTTGATGCTCTTAAGGCTTTCATTCTTTCTTCTTCCGTTGCATACATTATATAATTAATAAATATTATAATGTTTTCTTTAATATAAATTTGTTAAATCTTTTAATGAAACCCAACTATTGAATTCATCTGGGTAACCTTTCCAATTAACTAAAGCTTTGTCCTTCGTCTTACGAATTACTTTTTCTATTCTGTAGACCTCCTGGTCTGTCTTCCGTAACTCTTCTCGATAAAAAGTACCCGTAATGGGTTCGCCATTCAGATCTTTGATCTTGTAAGTGATTGGACTGGTCCATTGAATTTCGTCTGCAACAAAGACTTCTTCAGTCCAATTTGGAGTATAACCTTTGTCAACGGTCCTTCTTTTATATTTACTTATTCGAACTCTATCACCTACTTTATATGCTGGTTTTCTATTATCACTTTCTAAATCACCATACAAATTAAAATAAACCTTACCATAGTTTTAGGGTTCTCTAGCTTGACGCGGTGTCATACCAATTGATCTGTGTTTGCTGTTGTTGTAAGAAGAGAGTATTTTTGCTAAAATGTCAATGTAAACAGTGTTATTTCTGATAGTAAACTGCTTATACGTTTTTGTTTTGATAGTTCTGTTCCAACTCTCACGGACAGATGGCTTTTCTTCGTTTTCAGTAGAAGAAATTTTGAGATCATTTTTAACTAAGAGATCGAGAACATTTTTGTTATAATATTCTTTTCCTTTATCTACCCATAACATCTTAGGTTTGTTTTCTTTAAAGATGATTTGCAAAGCTTTGGAAACTTCTAAACCTGTTTTAGTTTTTAATGGAACGATCCAGCCATATTTACTAAAGATATCTAAAACCATCAAAATATATTTATAACCTTTGTTCCATTTTCTAAGCTTTTGCTTTTCAACTAAGTCAGAGCACCAGATATCATCAACATGATGAGCTATCACTCTTCTCTTCGGAAAATTGCGTTTGATTGGCTTGTGTAACTGGTCAGCTAGCTCCTCTTGCCATGATTTTTTTTAGCCTAGATTGATTTTCGGTCGTTTTTTTTTTTTTTTTTGCTCCTTTTCCTCCTAGTCCTACTTTTTGTTTGGTATTGATGATATTTCTAGTTAATCAATGACCCCATTGTTTTTCATTCCAAGGCACTGCATCCAATGCTTTTACCATTTTTCGGTCAGCAACATGTTTGCATTTTTTATCATCTCCACAGACAGAGTAATCAACATCATGCTGCTTAGCAATAGCATCTGTCTTACCAGTTGGTGGATCGTAAATTTCTAAAATTTCTCCAGTCTCTGGATCATATCGGACTTGATTATCTGAATCATTATAAGGTCCTGTGTACTTGTGACCTGGCAAAGTCCATCCACCTTTCGGTTTAGGTAACTTTACAATAACTTTGTGAATATCCACTCCTTTACCACGTCTACCTAGATTTTTCCTAGTATATTCACTTTTTCTAAATCCTTCTGTTGCAACTACATCAGCAAGTTTATTGATGACAGCTTTTCCAGCTTCATCAATTAGAGGTCTACCTTTTTTAAGAGCATAATTGATTGCTTTTTGTTGTAACTTTGGATCTCTCGTAAATTGAGGTGATACATCTCTGGCAGTGTCGAAAGCTGTTTTTGCAACATAGGGGGCAGCCTTAATAGCACCCTCAACTGCCACCAAGAGAACTCAAAATACCTTCTCCATGTTGCCCGCTATCAAATAACCTATACAATTGATACTGTGGAGCGGTATTATATACTTTTTGAAATTGATCTGTGCCTGATTTTATTACACTTCTTGTAAAAGTACTTAAAATATCACCTAGACCTTCACCGTTTTGGCCTTTAATGAAAGAGAACTTAGTAATCCCACATTCTGCACATTTACATTTCATTGCATTTCTTCCATTATTTGTCACTACGAATTTTTCACTACCAGGAAAACATGCTATCTTCTTTTTTTGTTTAACACAGTATGTTAACATATATACTACAAGCTATTATAAAATTACATCTAAAGAATAGCTCCTAAGACTGGAATTTTATTAAACGGGCTATGTTTGCCTAATATTAAACCTTTTCCTGAGGTACCTTTGACAAATTTAGTTTTTGTTATTCCACATCCAGCACATTTACACTTCATCATAATACGGCCATTTTTAGTTCTTACATAAGTTTCAGAACCAGGTACACACTCAGTCTGTTTTCTCTGTTTTACGCAATAAGATCTCATCTTTATATTTATATCTAAGAAAAATATTATTAAAAATATAAATGTAAGAAAAAAATTTAGTAAAAGAAAGAGAAAGACTAGATGCTTTGTATAAACATTATCGTAAAGTTTATCGTAGAGTTAGATTTTCATGTTGCTCTGATCAAGCTCGTCTAGCTAAAGAACAAAAAGTCTATTATAAAAATCTTCTTCACAAAGCAAGAGAAAAGGGTATTTAAACCCGATATTTCTTTCCATATTTTTTCTTAAAAATTGGCTACCAACCGGCATGTATCTATAATGTAATTATCAACATTATTAATACAATTAACCAAATGCTCACGATCATACCTTCCTAGTCTCAAAGCAGTTTTAATCTGTATCATCAAATGTTGGTAACATTTAAAGGCATATCGGCAACTAACAATATTATTATTGACGTTTTTGTAATCCATAATGGTTCCAATTGCTATCCCTGGTAAAGCAGCTAGTATCCCTAAAACGCCGCCCGTCGCGATGACTGAAGCTACACCACCTGTAGTAAGCGAGATACTTACAAAACGAGATCCATATTTGATTTTTTTATAATGTTGAAAGGCTTTTTTGTAAAGAAAACATTTTAGATGGCAATTTTCATAATATCTCTTTAATTCTATTTCCTGTTCTATAGTTAAATCAGGGGAAATATGATTAAACTCAAAGATATCTTTTGACAAATACCTTTTGTTTTATATTTTTTTCAAATCTAAAGTGTTGTTTTTTCAATTTTTCTCGATATTAGTAAAATATTGTTCAATAAACTTTTCATTCTTCATGGTATCAAAATCAAATACTTGCAATAGATCGAAATAATCTGTTCCTTTAAGCATTTCATTTAGAAAATCTAGGCAAAAGTATTTTGATGTAGTAATGTTAAGTTTTTCTTCTTCGCGTGATCCACTATCTCCTGAAAAGGTGGTAGCCCAAGGCTATCAAAGTAATTAATGACATTGTCTTTTACATATGTAGATACCCATCCATGTAAGATGGTTCTAAATTATAGATGAAAAGTGCTAATGTATGATTATGAGGTACTTTACTATCTCTGCTGAGTACATTATTAATAGGGATCTTCAAGTACTTACACCAATCTAATAAATCAAAATTAGACATTGGTATATCCTTCTGAAATTTGGGCTTCTTTATAAGATGTCTCCTATGATTGGAATACTGTTGAAAGGGCTGTGTTTGCCTAGTATTAAACCCTGGCCTTTTTTTTACCACTACCTTTCCAGCTACCTATAAATGGTGGTGGTCTGCCAATCCGTGGTGAGCCCTTACCTATTCTCATTAAAGAACCTCCTCTAACACTCCTACCAGTTAATTTTTTAACTGCTTCAATAGCAAGTGGAATACCTATAGAAGCTAAAGGGCACCAACTCCGTTTCCAACTTGTTTATTTGTTACTCTAAATTTCATATTACTCCTCATTTGATGTGCTGTTGCAAGATCTCTCTTTTGCTTATCTGTTAGTAGATTAGAAATCTTAGCCAGCATGAATAATTTATCATTTGAAACTCTAAAGAGTTGACCACCAGATATTTTTTTAACTATTTGGCTTGCTCCCTCACTAGCAGCACCAGCAAGAGTAGATAATCCTAGTGTTTTACCAATCGTAGGAGCTACTGCTCTTAACGCTGGTAATACAGCACTAAAAGTTCCACTCCCAGTTTGTTTTCTAATATTGTTCTTTGAGATGGTTATCTGCATTCCTACACCCATATTTCTGTGTTTAGCTAACTTCTTAACAGTGTTGTTAGGAACCATTAGGGCATCACTACCACTTAAAGCACTATTAGCTAAACGAATAGTTACTCCTTCATTATTTCTATAAGCTCTACCTAATTTTTGTTTTTGTCCTTCAGTTAGGCTGACTCCAATTTGGTTTAATTGACTCATTATATATTTATTCTAAGATTTTTAAATCTAATCTGAATCATCAAAACCATAATCAGGATCATTGTACATTATTATACAATTGGTTCTACGTTTTCATCATCACTGGCTAATAAACACTCATTAAAAATATTTTCTCTTTCTTTGTACTTTATTTGCATTAATTTTGGTTTTAAAGTTAATCCAAATGATCCACGTGAAAGTGAAAACCAGGCTGCAAGAAATTTAACTCTACTAAATGGACCAATATTAGTGTCTATGTCTAGTTTTTCTCCTTCCCATGAGAAAAATTTTGTTTGTATTATGTCTCCCTTATATAAGAGAGTAAATTCCATCTTAGATGGGTACTCAAGATATTCTCTCCTTCCACCTTCATTGATTTTATAAGGTTTTTTACATATTCTTTTCCATATACCAGACTCTCCATATTCATAACCTTCAATGGCTTCTTTAGGGATATTTTTATTTAATGACCATTTATTCTTGTAAAATTCATCGAGAAAAAACTGATCTAATTCTTTAGCTTTTCCTAAGTATTCATCTTCACAATCAATTTGCATGCTTTTACTTTGATAATTACCATCTTTATCAAAGTTTTCTACAACACCAAAGGGTGTTGTTCCTTCATATTTGACAAATAATGTTTTTCCTTCATACAATATTCTAATTTGACTTCCATTGTATTTGTTTGGCTTTGGTTTTGAAAAAGTAATCTTTGAAGCATCAATATCTGGAAAATTTACAATTTCTCTTTCGTTGTCTCTTTTGTTGTCTCTTTCTTTGACTCGCATATGTAATTTATAATATATATATATATATATTTTAATTTCTATAATGTTTATAATTTTTATACTATCAGCAGTTTATCACCTACTTTGTCAACAACAACTTCTTCTTCATAGAGTACAATTGCATGCACTTGATAATCAATCTACTGTACTAGCTTGATTTATGGTGTATTTAAATAAGAGGTTTTTGGGATCTCTTGTTGCTGAGTCTGCTTGATAAGTAAGATTAAAATAGATAAGCGGATATAAACTTTCATAATTGTGAACATTAACTTGTGTATTTGTATTATAATCGTTTTCTTTCCAACTGTAGGCCATTAAATCAGTAAAGATTTTTATTTTGCTTGACTCTTCATAACCTACTTCAGGATAAAATACTACATCACCATATTCTAATCGACAAGTACTAAGCCAGGTTACAGCGGGATCAGCACCGGTTATATTAAAGTTATCAAATATGTATGGATTTTTCTTTCAAGCCTCTGTAAATAGACAAAAATATGTCTTGCATTAACAATAGAAGCATCAATTCTACAATCAACAGCATTTCGGGTAACAGCAGAAGCAAAATGTTCTTCTTCAAGGTATTTCCATCTACTTGGTTTTTGAAATTCTGAGATGTATTTAGTCGTTAGAGAGTCTTTCGGTAGCATTTTGGGTACCCATAAGTAAAAACGATCTATTGTAACTCTAGTGGTATCGACAGAACCAAATAACAGTTCTGCATCTGGGTTAAGTTCTATTTCAAAAGTTAATTGCATCGGAGGTAAGATTCGTCCTTCTAATTCTTCAAAAAATGAATACCTATTCAAGGGAATTTTAATATTGACCTGTTTTCTATTTGATGTTAAGGCTCTTCTTGACGCAAACCCTACGCAGCAGCAGATGTATCTAGGTACCAGAAAGAATTTTTAGCTACGCTTCTGGAATAATCATCTGAATATTCTAATAGATTTTTAACAAAGGTCACTAGATGAAGATTATCTGTATCGTAGATGATTTTACCACCACTCTTAACAGCTAAATGTTTAATAAATGAATGTGATTCATTAATCACAGTTGAGAGTGCATCTGCGTTATCTCCACCATTAGCTTTAAGATCCATTTTAAATTGGATTTCAAAGAAAGCGTTATACCAATCGAAAAACTTACCACGATTTTCTACTGTAAATTTATAACCTCGTTTCTGTTGCTCTTGAGTATTACCAGGAGCTCTGATCACAGATTCTAAATCAAATCTGACTAGTTCTTTTCGTGGTACGTTTTCAGGTGATCTAAATGCCATTATATAATATTATAATATTTTTTTATGTCCTAGCGATGCGATTGTTAATCATCATGTTCACATCATTTTGCGTCTTTTTAGCCCTTCCTTTAGTCACCCTTTTTCCACTACTTTCGTCTCTTTTAGAATTTATCTATGAAAGACGTTTTCTTATCAGATTACCTGATTTCTCTATAGCTCTATTAGCAGCTGCTTTGCCTACTTTTTCACCAGCGTGAGAAATGCCTGCCTTAACAGCCTTTTTAGCAAATGGTTTTACAACGTTTCCTATTATTACACTAGCAGCAGATTTCAGTGGTTTCATAAGTTTATTAACAATCAGTCCATTTCCTCTGTGTTTGTAAACATATCGTCCCATTCTAAGGTGATAAATTTTCTTGAACTCTCTTGACTTCATTATATTTATTTACTAGTTATTTTTACTGACTGTTTTTCAGACTAATGCAAATGGAGTATCTACATGATTTAAGTAAAGTGGTCTTCTTAAACCACCAGTGACTTAGATACGAATACTTGAAGCACTTGTTCTGTTGATGGGATTAAACATGATACGCCTTGGTTCTAAAACAAAATTATAAGACGCTCTTAAAGTTCCTGTTCCGAAACTAAAAATAATATCTGATACTTCTCCATTTACTAATGAGTCACTGAATAAATCACAATGAATATTGAGGACATCAGTGTATTCTGAGACATTTTGTGTTTTTGTTCCAATGTTGACTTCATTTTGTAAGATTACTTTATCGAATCCAATCAAATTATTAAAATTAGATTTAGTTAAATCTAGTCTATAGTCTGTGTCTAAAGTGACTATCACACGAAAAGTAGGTTCATCAAAAGTTAAATTAATTGGAAACACTTTTTACCTTCTCCATCAACTGTTTTGGTCTTTTCCTTAATATAATTATTAATATCTTCATAATCCCAGACTCCCTGAGTGAAATCAATATCTGTAAAGGTTCTTCCTGCATCTTTGCTAAAGGCTATCTTTTGATTGTTATAACCTGAATTGATATTGCTCCAACGAAAAGCCATAGAGATAATTCTATTAAAAGCAAGATAGTATGTTGCGTTTTTATCACTTAGGTCTATTTCTAGAGAGAACTTTGTTGTAAAATCACCAGGTCGATTACCTTCTAGAGCTCTGACGGGAAAACTACTTAATGTAATTTCTCTTTCCATTCTATTTCTTTCCATTCCGTATTTAGGGCAGATTCTCATGAAATTTCTGATCCAAAAGAAATAGCCAATCTTTTTTGTAAATATTTTACTAACATTGGCCCTAATTTAGCTAGCAAAATTCCTGCATCTGAAAATTCGCATAGTTCCTTTTTGCCTCCTAAGCTAGTCAATTCAATATTTCTAGAAGTT